>Ga0075124_10001343_pt1 | contig 11521 bp, 9 predicted proteins | sample AntAceMetag02UKS_FD_69809 | JGI IMG/M metagenome (GOLD analysis project Ga0075124, IMG submission 69809) | Saline lake microbial communities from Ace Lake, Antarctica - Antarctic Ace Lake Metagenome 02UKS | ecosystem: Environmental > Aquatic > Non-marine Saline and Alkaline > Saline | place... | reverse complement strand
CATGATATCGAGGATATTTTCCATCCGTTCTTCGGAACCCGGTGGTATGGGTCGCGTGGGCGGCAATTCACGGTTGTTGGACGGCATGTAATCTAGATACTTCCTAATGATTTGGAAACAATCGTCATCATCTTCCGCAATCTGGTCGGCCATCCCGGTGCTCTCGGCATGAATTCTCCATCCCCCCATTTCTTCAGCAGTGTACTGCTGGCCGATTGCCCTCGCCAGCGCCCGGGGACCGGAAACCGAAATCGAGGCTCCCTTTACCATAAGGGTGAAATCGGCAAGAACGGCCTGCCAGTCGGGGACACCGTGGCAGTCACCCATCGCGGCCATTACATACGGTACCTGCCTGAGGTGACTGTAACTAAAACGGGCCGAATCATCTCCCACACCATGGAATAGTATCCTTCCCGAGTCTTGAAGATCAGGAATCCGCTGTCCTCCGGCCTCGCCAAGCCAGATCATGGGCATGCCGTATTCATAGAGCTGTTTCTTAAAGATACCCATCTTTTTATTATTAATCGTGGCGCTCGATCCAGCCAGGACGGTAAAGTCATTCGCAAATATCCCGACTCTGCGGCCATTGATGCACCCGTATCCGAGAATCAGGCCATCGGCCGGGGTCTTCTCTTCCATACCGGGGATGTCGGACGTACATAATGCGCCAAACTCGAGAAAGGATCCCTCGTCGAGTAATTTTTTCACCCGTTCACGCGCCGTCAGCCTGCCTTTATCGTGCTGTTTCTTGATTTTTTCAGGACCACCCTGGGCGCGGGACTTATCCTTTTTCAACATCATTTCCTGAATCAACTCTTCAAATGCCATTGTTTATCCTCTCCTATACCGCATTTATAGACCGAGATAGCTTCTTTTGACTATCTCATTTGCAAGAAGTTCGTCCGGATCACCTTCGGCCATAATTTGACCCTGTGACATGACATAATTTCTTTTCGCCAAATCAAAGGCAAACCCGATATCCTGCTCAGTTAATAGCACTGTAATACCTAAATCATGAACATTCTTTATACGTTCAAACATGTCTTCCTTAACCTTTGGCGCCAGCCCAACGGACGGTTCATCGACCATCAGCAATCTGGCCTGGGACATTAAGGAGCGCCCAATGGCCAACATTGTTCTTTCACCACCCGATATAGTCCCTGATATCTGATTTTGCCTGTCCTTGAGTACCGGGAATAACGTATAGACTTTCTCAAGATTTTCATTGGTGACCTTTTTATCGTTACAGAGATGAGCACCTACAATGAGATTTTCCTTAACCGTCATTTCACGAAATGGTCTCCCTCGTTCCGGAGTTAAAATCAATCCTCTTCGAACAATCTCTGCAGCAGGCAGATGACTTATTTCTTCTCCATCAAATTTAACGCTTCCCTCGATCGTGATTTTTCCTCCGACAGTACCTCGCGAAATCTCTTTTTCCCAACTAACCAGTCCCGATATGGAACGGAGCAGGGTTGTCTTTCCCGCACCATTCGGGCCAACAAGAGAAACTACCTCACCTGCGTTTACATGAAGGTTTACATTATTGAGAATCATCGCTTTATCATAGAGAACCGTAAGATTGCTTATCTCAAGAAACAATTTTCCTTACCCCCTTCCCAATGTAGGCCTCAATGACAGTTTTGTTGTTCACCACCTCTTCAGGAGACCCCGTCGCAATGATTTCTCCGAAATTAATAACAATAACTCTGTCAACAATCCTCATCAGCTCTGATAATTTGTGTTCGACAATCAACATTGCGGGCCCTTCGCTATGAAGCCTGCCGAACCGCCCGCCCTTGTGAAGCCTCCTGAGTGAATTGGCGATAAGTTTCGTTTCCGCCGGGTTAAGACCTCCAAAGGGTTCATCCAGCAACATGATATCCGGTTCGGTTGCGATTGCCCGTGCAAGTTCAAGTCGTTTGAGATCTCCGTGAGACAGTATTGAAGCCTGTTCTAGAGCCTTGTCTGATATACCACAAAATTCCAATGCATCATTAGCTCTTAGCTCGGCTGTTTTTACCCACTCGCCTTTTCTCTTTGATCGAGGGCAAAGGCATGAAACCATCACATTCGCGATAACCGGCAGACGGCGAAAGGGCTTTACTACCTGAAAGGTGCTGGCCATTCCCATATTGACGGTTTTTGAAATCATTTGTCCGGTAATATCTGATCCTTTGAATCGAACCTTTCCCGATGTGGGGTTCAATACACCCATCAGCATACGGATAATTGTTGACTTGCCTGCCCCGTTTGGCCCTATGAGTCCGACCATTTCGTCCCGCTGGATACAAAAGCTGACATCATTAACCGCCTTTAACCCACCATAGTCCTTAGTCAGTTTTTCGACCTCTAAAAAAGCTTTCCCCATTTAGTCCTCCTCAACCCTGATCTCTCTTCGAGAGACCTTTCCAACGTCCGTCTTCGGTATTTCGCCTGCAAAGTCAATTATCCTTGGTATTTTGTAGTAAGCCAGCTTATCTTTACAGTATTCAACGATATCTGACTCTGATACGCGTCCTCGTGCGTCACTTTCCAATACGATTACTGCCTTTACGTTCTGGCCGACTTTATCGTCAGGTACGCCCACGACACCCACTTCCTTAACATCGGGGCATTCTTTCAATACCTCTTCAACTTCTCGGGCAAAGACTTTAAGCCCCTTGTATTTGATGAGATCTCTTTTCCTATCGTAGATATAGAAATACCCATCCGCTTCCATGTTGCCCAGATCACCTGTTCGCCACCACTTTGTTTCGCCGATCACAGCTTCACATTCTCGGGTTGCCTCAAGATTGTTCCAGTAGCCCTTGGTCATCTGCGGACCGCTGACCACAAGCTCGCCCGTTTCGCCAACGGGAAGAAATTGATCCGCATCCACATCGATGATTGCCGACAATGTGCTAGGCATGGGGATACCGATGGAACCATATTTCTGTTTGCCCAGCAAGTTGCCGTGCGTGCCATATGTCGCCTCAGTCAATCCGTATCCTTCGGTAATTTTACTTCCTGTTCTCTCCTCCCAATCACGTGCCGTAAATTCATGAAGTGTATCCGCGCCACAATTAATATATTTCAGTTTCTTCCAGTTAACCCTGTCTGTTTTTTCATAATCCTTCAACATCTCATACATTGTCGGTGCGCTCATGAAATACGTTGCACCGGTCTTGACCATTGCATTTAAAATATCATCAACATCCGGTGTCGTAATGACAACCAGACTATAGCCACTGAAAAGCGCGTTTACGATATTCGCCTGCCCGCCAACGTGATAATAGGGCATAAAATTGACAATCGTTTCCTTTCCGTCTATCAATTCTGGAGCAAATTCCCGGCACTGATAATAATTTGCCACCACACTATAATGGCTGATCATGACCCCCTTTGGCGGACCGGTTGTCCCACCGGTGTAGTGGAGAGACAGGATATCCTGATTCGAATCGATATGTACCTTCGGCGTTACCGGTTCGGATGCATTCATGATATCCTGCAGCCTATGCAAACCTTCTCTTTCAAAGATTTGGGGAGTGGGAGCGGCCATTTTCTGGTAAACACCCCTTAAAATACTTTTTCCCATCATCTTTTTTAATTTCGGCAATGATTCCGAGATATTTGTCAGAATTACATGATCCAGCTCAACCCCTGTTTTTTCAAAACCTTCGTATAATATGTCTTGACAAATCATGCTCCTGGCACCACTATCTAACAGTTGATGCTTTATCTCACTGGAAACATAAACCGGACTGATAGGCGTTATAATGATGCCAAGCTTAGCCGCCGCAAAAAAGCTTATGACAAATTCCGGCGAATTCAATAATAGAAAAGCTATCCTGTCACCTTTTTTCAACCCAAGTTGCGACAAGGCATTCGCCAATCTGTTTACCTTTTCGCCTAACTCTCTATAGCTGATTTGATTTCCATAATAATACATGGCTGTCTTCTTGTCCCATTTCTCAACAGCCTTATCAAAGACATCGCCTACCGACGTGGGCGGCACTTCTACGTCGTGTCGCATCCCTGTAGGATAATGTTTGAGCCACGGCCTTTCTTCATATGCTGATTTCATTACCATTGTTCCTTTCTTACAATAATTCTCTCATCTTTGTTTTTTCAGGGTAAAGATCCGCTCTGCATGATCTACATCGCTTCCGCCAAAATACATTAACAAGTTTGCAGCGGGGGCACCGTACTTCGATCTTGTCCAAAACCCATACGGCAATACCTTCCGGCATATAGAGAAGGGTGAATATTAAAACGACGGCAAGAACAAGATAGCGTATTTTTTCTCCCAGTTCGAACAGTGACAAAACCTCTGTCAGGGGATAGAGGATAAACACACCTGCAACCGCACCGTAAATAGTGCCAAGACCTCCAAATATCGTCCAAAGGAGAACGTTAAAGGAAAATAAAAGCTCAAGTGTGGAAGGGCCGGCTACCCTTAGATAGTGGGTATAAAGTCCTCCTGCGATGCCAGCAAAAAAACCACTAACGGCAAATGCCAGCAGCTTATACCTTATGGTGTCGATTCCCGAAGTTCTGGCAGCAATCTCATCTTCTCGAAGTGCATGAAGAATAACACCGATTCTCAGATGCTTACTTCCCGCATCGGTAAATTTATACATGATGAAAATACAAATCGTGAACACGATGGCAATAACATAATAACTCACAACCCGGGAAGGTGAGAACACCGACACGCCGAAAAGACCCAGTTCACCGCCGGTGAAATCGGAAAAAACAAAAACCATTCCAAGCATGATAAGGGGAAATGAGAGGGTAACGAGCGCAAGATACATCCCTCGCAATCTGAGGGCCGGTATGCCGACTATCAAACCCACAAGGACTCCAGCAATGGCACCAATAGGTATTGTAATCAATGGAGGCCAGTGCAGCTGAATATTTATAAACGCCGCTGTATAGGCTGCCATTCCGAAAAAGAGGCCATGGCCAAGATTCAGCTGTCCCGCATAACCGGCCAAAACGTCCCAACTGGCGGCGAAAATGGCAAATATAATAGTCAGGGTTACAATCCGAAGATAGTATGGTTCCTGTGTCAAGAGAGGAAAAAGAAATAAACAGATAAAAAATATCAAGGCGATAACCCGTCCCGGAATTGATAGTACCTCGCCGTGAAACCACCGGTACATCAGGAAAAGATAGCCCTTCATAATCGCTCCTCCTCAAAAAGAACACCAAACAAGCCTTCCGGTTTTACCAACAGGACAAGAACCATCACGGCCATCGATGCTGCTCCTCCAAGAAAGGCTCCCCCTGGTACCATAAAAACAACAATACTCTCGGCATAACCCAGAATAAATGCGGCAATGACGGCACCGCCGATACTTCCCTCCCCTCCCAATACGACGGCAGCCAAAACAATGACAAGAGGCTGGCCCCACATCATAGGGCTGATCATGTAAATGGGCCCCATCACGGCAGCCGAGACAGCTGCCAGTCCAACGGAGATCCCCATCACAGTCACATAAACACGCCGCACGCTAATACCCATCAGATTGGCGATTTCACTGTCTTGGGCAACAGCACGGATCGCGCTTCCGAGTTTCGTCTTTGACAGCACAATCCATAACACAATTAAAATCAGGGCGCTGAGCAAAAACGCGAATATGTGTTGGTATGAAACATTTGTACCTCCAATGTCGTAAAAACCCTCGGCCAAAGGTGGAATTGCCCGGATAGTACCGCCAAAAATCAGAAGCAGAATTTCCTGAAACGCGGAGGCAAGGGCAACGGCAATGATCATCACTGTAAATTCGTGTTCCTTTACGCGATCAAAAAAAAGGTAAAAACACAGTATTCCTAAAATCACAGTAACAAAGATAGCCATAACGATCGAAGGGAACAACGAGAGATGCAACATCGAAGAACCGATATAAATAACATAGGCAGATACCATGTAGAAGGCGGTATGCGCCATATTAAGAATTCTGGCGACGCTGAAGATGAGGGCAAAGCCGACTGCAAGCAATGCGTACATTCCACCGACGATCAATCCATTGATAAGGATATTCAGTAGCATAAGACAAACACCTCTTATACGGTTAAAAGAAAGTTTACTCTTTCTATAGTCAATAAGCTTATGTCAATAAAACGCAAAACAGCACACGCAAACGGCCCCCAGATTACAACGGAGGAGCATGCATGCTCTCCCCATAAAGAGAGAGCATGCACTTAATTCCACCTGCTGCTTACTTCTTTTCTTTCCAGTATTTTTTTACCCATGGAGGGATCTGATATTCGACCGCACCCGCAATTTTGACTTTATCCCAACCTGATGGGAAACCGGCTGCAATGACAGCGGGGTGTATTTCCCTTCCATCGGGCCACACGGGGAGAAGTTTTCCATCGCGCCATTGAGCGCCGGGCTGGTAGGTACTGTCAGGACCAATCATGAGATCATGCGGCCGTTCGTGATCGAGTGGAGTAAAAACGGTGCGACCTACTGTTCCTGCATAATCGGTTTTTTCTAAGATGGGGATAAGCGTATCGCTATCCAGCGTACCGGCCTTCTCAATGGCATCTTTCAGGTAAAAGAGAGCATCATAGTTGATATTTGCCGTGTACATGGGTCCTTCCTTGTACCGTTCAACAAATTTGTCCCAGAACGGAATCGTCTTTTCTGTTATGTTGCATCGTGGAGTACCTGCTGTTTGTTCATAGTTGCACATACCTCGCGTTCCCTCCCAATGTGATGTCTTGCCTGCTTCAACATTTATGCCAATAAGACATGCCGGTATTTTTAACTCTCCCCACTGCTTTCCGTATATACTTCCCACGGGTCCGGCACTTGCCTGGAAAATAATATGGGCACCTGCTGATTTGATCGCTGAGTATTCAGCGGTAAGGTTTGTCGCCTGGACGCTGGGACGCCATTCGCCGATAACCTCACAGCCCATAAGGGGGAAGAGTTTCTTTGCCAGTTGAGCAATGGGCTCGTTCCATACCGCCTTGTCCATAAGGAGGGCCACTTTCGGCTTCTCAACTCCAAGTTCCGACTTGATCTTGGCCACGACAGCGCCTGCGTGTGAAAAGTAAAAAAATGCTTGGGGTTCAGAGCAAACATAGAGTCTAAACCAGTACTTATATCGATCATAATTTTTTGCAACTCTCCGGTTCAATTCAGGGTGCAAACCCCCGGTTGCAAGATAGATTATCTTGTTATCAGCCATAACTTCCTGTTGTGCCAATGTACCCTGAGAGCTGTAACCACCGAGAACAAAGTTAACTTTGTTAACCGTTATAAGTCTTTCTATCGCACTGACCGCATCGGTCACACTTAAGAAACAATTATCGTCGGCAACGATTACTTCATAATCGTACTGTTCTCCATTGATGACTACTCCACCGGCGGCATTTATTTCATCGGCCGCCATTTTCGGGCCCTTCGCAATATGTTGGCCAACGACAAACTTCATCGGTGCGGAAACCCCGATTCTTATTTTTTTGTTTGATTCTGCATGTAAATTGAGTGGACAAAAAGCAACCGAAACGACTGCGATCAGAAACAGAAACGAAAAATAGCTCGAAAACTTAACCCTTATCATCTTTTTCATGTACACACCCTCCTTTTCAAATTAACGTGAAAGAAAACACACTTTGGCAAAAACTCGCATCCACTTGACATAGTAACGTACTCATAAAAATCAGATATGCCGATTAAGAAACTTTGACCTGTGGTAAAAATATCTTTCAAGGTCCTTTCACTTCGGGAACAATTAATAGTGGAAAAGTTTTGAAGCTAGAATTAAATCCCCCCGAAAAATGGCTTGTACAATATGAGATAAGTGCTGTCAATAGGGTGAGAACTTATTTTTAATTAAGAATAAAGCATAGGGAGGATAGGTGATCCACCTATATATCAATTAGACCACTTCAGCCATTGCAGAGCATAATCATATAATTCATGTGAGTTTCTGAGGCACAGCTTTTTTTTTATGTGTTCCCGATGGGCACCAACCGTTTTGATACTGATGTGCAGACTGCTAGCAATTTTTCGGGGACTATCACCCTGTGCAATGAGCTGAAAGATCTCGAGTTCCCGTTGGCTCAATTTATCAACGCCCAATTGGTTAAAATGCTCATTTTTACCATAGAAATTGTTCAGCAGTCTGTCCGATATTGCGGAGCTCAGGTATATCTGCCCATTGATAACTTTCCGAATTGCTTTTATAATTACTTCTGTCGCTTCATTTTTATTTACATACCCCATGGCTCCCGCCTTCATGACTTGATCTACAATTAATGGATCAAAATACATGGATAGGGCAAGTATTTGAATATTCTGTAAACACGCCTTGGTTTCACGCATAAGTTCTATGCCACTTTTCCCCTGCAGAGAAATGTCAACTATTGCAAGATCCGGCTTGAGAGAGCGCATGGCTTTTAAGGCTGTCACTGCATCCCCAGCACAGCCGCACACATGGAGGTCATCTTCTTGATTTATCAATTGTTCCAGGGCCTCGCATATAATCGGGTGATCGTCAACGAGGAAAATTTTATTCTTTTCTCCCATGATTTTCTTACCCTCGCTTGCTCATTTCACTAGGAACCATGCAAATGACCGACGTTCCCTTCCCTTTATTCTTTTTGATGCTAAACGTTGAATCTATCATGCTGGCCCGATATTCCATAATATGGGTCCCTCGGCCGTCATGTGGCTTTTCTCCCATTGAAAAGCCGATATCGTCATCTTCTATTAACAGAACCGCGCCGCCCTCAATTTTATCTAACTTAAGGGAAATCCGGCTTGCTTTGCTGTGTTTTACGGCATTGATAGCCGCTTCTTGAGCAATATGATAAAGCTGGTCTACGATTACACTGTCAAAATTTATTTCCGAAAGATCGGAATGAAACCTACAAGGGATGCCATAGGAATTGCTTATCGTAAAGGATAATTCTTCAAGGGCTGCCGAAATATCATTTGTTTGCAGATTCCCCGGAACAAGTCCTTTTATCAACTGCCGTGTCTGGCTGAGCGCCTCATTGGCAAGCTCCTTCAGCCTATCGACATCTTTTGCTTCAGAGCACCCTTTTTTTTCAAGGCTTTGCGATATTGATTTGCTTTTAAGGGCAATCCCTGTCAAAACCTGTCCTAAATCATCATGAAGGGCCTGTCCAATTTCCCTCCGTTGCCGTTCGCTAATTTTCAAAACTTCTTTTTGCAATTTTTTTCTTTCTGTAATATCCCGAATAATTCCCCGATATCCTACAATGTTTCCATCTCGACCGTATTGTACAGAAGAAGTCAATAGACAATCGATCTGTGTGTCATCGCTCCTCTGTATTCTAACCGGGAAATCCACGAGAAATTTATGTTTTTCCATGTCTTGAATAAATTTACCCTTTGTTTTTCGTGCTAAAACATAATCCCAAAAGTTGACGCAATCTTTTTCCTCCCTGTTTGTTCCGAGCATATTGAAGCAGGCCTGATTTACATCGACAAATTTTCCTTCCTTGGTGATTATTAAGATGGGATCCCGTGCTTCTTTAAACATGATTCTATAATTTTCTTCACTCTTCGTAAGATCGGAAAGGATAATGTCCTTTTGTTCTTGCCCCTCCAGAAGAACCTTTTCCGCTGTTTTTATGTTTGTTATATCGGTATAGGTAGAAAGGATTTTGTCTCCGCTTGCTAGAGGGTAAAGACACACCTTCCAAATTCTCCCCAAAAATGCACATTCTGATATGTTTGTGGGTTTCAAATCCTTCATCAATACTGTGCAGTTTCTGCAGGGCTTGTTTAACCCATTGAACAAAGTATAACAGTGCATCTCGCGTAATTGCTCGGGCTTCATTCCGAACAATTGGGCAAACGCATTGTTCACCCAGAGAAATTTGTAATTGCTGTTCGACAGCGCAACGTATTCGAAAAGCGCATTCAAAATGGCCGTTTTCCCCTTCTCGGAAGTCTTTAGCCTTTTTGCAAGTTCCTCGCTTTCAATTTTGAACCTTTCCAGCTTGCTTATCTTTCTCTGTAATTTGTCAATAGTTTCAGACATATGTTCTTTTGTTGTCATTTTTTATAAAAGCTCCGTATGAAATTGTTAGACACGGTAAAGATGGTACAGACCAAATGGTCATGATCATGGTAGCACTCTTAAAGGGTGCAAATCAATTTTCTTGATATCATTCCAACATGCTATGATACAAACATTAATATGTCCAGCCAAGTTTTTTCTCCTCCCCATTCCTGTCATTACCGTATCCGTTCAACATATTGTATTAAGTCTTGACAATGACCACAACATATTGTATAAACTCGAAAATTGTTCTTTGGTCTTATGCGGTATGCCGCAGACGGGTCACACACTGTGTACAACTAACCATTTCTCAATCGGATAATTGGAAACGCTCGGTATCTTAGTTGAAAAAGGGACAATAGATGAACAGAAGAGACTTCTTGTGTAAAAGCGCATATTTAATTACAGGAAGTTTGCTTGGTGTGAACACCTTCTCGAAGGCGTTCGCCTCCCCCGGGCAGGGGGGGGGGCTCCTTCTCCAGCCGAGGATAGTCCGCACGCCGGAGATAGCTCTCATTATCGATGATATCGGATACAGCATCTCTCGCGCGAGAGAGTTTCTCAGTCTGAATATCCCTGTCACCTTTTCCATCCTGCCCCGTGTCCCCCATTCACGGGAGCTTGCTGTTGAAATCAGTGATCACGGGCATGAGGTGATGCTGCACCAGCCCATGCAGCCGTATGACTCCAGCCTTGATCCGGGTCCGGGCGCCCTCTATGTAGGGGATGATCCCTCCAGGATAATCGGGATTGTTGAAGAAAATATATCCAGTGTGCCCCGCGCGATCGGTGTGAATAACCATATGGGCTCGCGGTTCACCGAGTGCCAGAGAGAGATCAACGAGACCCTCCAGGTCATCAAGAACAATAATCTCTTCTTTGTTGACAGCATGACATCCGGCCGTTCCAAGGCATTCAGGACTGCCAGGAGGATGAACCTGACAACCGACCGCAGGAACGTTTTCCTCGATACCGTCCGTAATGAATCAACCATCCTTTACCGGCTTAATCAGTTGAAGCGATGCGCGCGGGAATACGGGCACGCGATCGGGATCGGCCACCCCTTTCCGGAGACCGCGCACGCCATCGAATATTTTTTAAAGGACCTTCCGGCCTCCGACATCTCCTTTGTCCACATGTCCAAGATCATGTACGCCTAATCTCCCTCTGACAATCAAGATGCGGTTTTCATTTTATCTGTTTTGAGTATACGTGCCTGGAATGACTTCTTCCTGTAAAAGATGAAATCAATCGGGATCGAGTTATTGAATATTTCTTTCCGTAATCAGTAACGCCCAAGCTCACCTGCCGCTTTAGAGTACAGCGGAAAAGCGGTCAGGTGGAGCCATTTGTTAGCTTTTGTTGAGCATTTTTTGAGCCAATATACCAAATGCCTCCGTCATTGTAGGATGTGGATGTATTGTCTGCGCGACATCTTTAAGAGTTAATCTGTTCGCCACAATCAATGCAGCCTCTCCCACCAA
>Ga0075124_10001342_pt1 | contig 11522 bp, 12 predicted proteins | sample AntAceMetag02UKS_FD_69809 | JGI IMG/M metagenome (GOLD analysis project Ga0075124, IMG submission 69809) | Saline lake microbial communities from Ace Lake, Antarctica - Antarctic Ace Lake Metagenome 02UKS | ecosystem: Environmental > Aquatic > Non-marine Saline and Alkaline > Saline | place... | reverse complement strand
AACAATATCCAAATCCCCATCCAAATCAATATCCGCCACATCAATCGAAGCAGGTTTTTTAGGGACAATATATTCTGCAGCAAAGCTTGTAGTATAAGTTAGTAATAAGAAAAGAAAGAAACCTAAATAATTTATTTTACTCATTTTTGTCGCCTTTATAAAGGCAATTTAATTACTAAAAAAAATAGTCTGTCAAATGTTTTCCTCATTTTCTATTATCAGTCAGCACATCTTAGTGGATTCCTGTTGAATACAAAGTATGAATAAAAAATATTTACAAACATTTTGAATCTTTTGAAACACATTTTCGCGTGTGTTACTCTCTTATCGAATAAAAAACTTGCTTTTCAAAAACTCCTTTTCATTTTCTTGCATACTGAAATTATCCATCAGAATAAAATTTTTAGTTGAGTCGTGTGAAAAAGAAATATTTAAAACCGAGTATGTTTAAGCGTTTTATTAAATTTACTATCAGGGGTTTGATCGGAGCGGTGGTAGATACTACTGTTCTGTGGTTTCTCACCACCTATGCCTTCACGACTTATTTCGCTAAATATGTATTGGCGCCTTCAATTTCCTTTGAGGTCGCCATACTCGTGAGCTATGTGATCATCTATTTCTGGATATGGAATCACATAGTGCTAAATAGTTTCAAAGATTTTATTCGGCGGATACCAAAATACAATGCAGCGGTATTATTATCTTTTGGAGTGAAGCTCATTCTGCTCAATGTAATACAGCAAATATTCCATTTCGAAGTTTTGATATGTAATTTGATCGCACTATTTTTCTCTGGTTTCATAAATTTTTTTACTAACGAGAAAATAATTTTCAAAGAGCAGAAAACGGCAGTCGAAGATCTCTACGAAAATCTTTAATATTTGAAACCACGAAAGGCACGAAAAACAAGAAAGACGCAGAAAAATATTTTTTAAGAAAAAATTTATGTAAATCAAAGTGCTATTCTAAAAGTAATATGCAAAGAAAAATGAGTACATTTTCTTTGAAATAAGTATATATAGAGTGTTCAGATGGAAAACTATCTTCAATTAAATTTCAACTATTAATTAAATAATTATGTGTAGATTTGAAGATTGATTTTCGAGCTTCAACATATTAATAAAATGAAGTTTAATACATTTTTTTCTTATATTTCGTTTTAGAGCTTTTCGTTTATTTCGTGGTTTAAATATTCTATGTAGGAGAATAATATTTTTAAAAATGCAGTTCGTATAGTTGCTTCGGTATGATATAAGATGAGTTTGGCTTTTTTGAAAGTGAATTATCAATTGTTTAGTAGAAGAGTTATCTTTGGAAAATATTTTGTTTAAATATGTGTACATATGATGATTGAATTTCGAGCTTCAACACATTAATAAAATGAAGTTTAATACATTTTTTTCTTATATTTCGTTTTCGTGCTTTTCGTGTATTTCGTGGTTTAAATATTCTATGTAGGAGATTTAATGAATGATCAAACAGCTCGTGTAGTCGTGTTTTCTACTCCGATGTGTTCGTGGTGCAGAAAGACAAAGGATTATCTCAGAAAACATAATATACGATTTAAAGATGTAGATGTGGCAAGGGATCAAGCTGCAGCGCGCGATATGGTGCGTCGAACAGGGCAGCAGGGAGTCCCGGTTATTATGATAAATAATCGTCCGATTATCGGTTTTGATAAGAATAAAATAGACAGATTATTGGGAATTAAGGATAGAAGCTAAAATGAAAGGCAATACTATGTATGATCTTATAATTATTGGTGGCGGACCTGCGGGACTTACTGCAGGAATCTATGCAGCAAGATACAAATTGAAAACAGTACTTATTGAGAAAGCTCCTTTTACCGGCGGACAGCTCTTAAAAACATCTCATATTGAGAATTATCCCGGATTTGATGAGCAGGTATTGGGATATGACCTTGCCACAAAAATGGAAAATCAGGCAATTCGTTTCGGACTCGAGGTGAAAAAAGAACCAGTAACAAAGATAGAATTTTCAAATGAGATAAAAAGTGTCTATACAGAGGAAAATGAATATCATGCGAAGACAGCAATAATCGCAACCGGCTCTCAACCTAGAATGCTTGGGATTCCGGGAGAAAAGGAATTTTACGGAAGGGGAGTCTCCTATTGCGGAACCTGCGATGCACCTTTCTTTAAGGACAAGGTCGTTGCTGTGATCGGCGGTGGAAATACAGCGATTGAGGAAGCTCTATACATCGCAAAATATGCATCAAGAGTGTATATAATACATAGAAGAGACGAACTCCGCGCAGATAAGATCTGCCAGGAAAAAGCTTTTGCGGAGGAAAAGATGGAATTTGTATGGGATTCAATTATCAAGTCCATCGATTTTCAGACTTCCAAGGATAGGAAAATTACTGTATTCAACAAAAAGACTAATGAAGAAAGCAAAATAAAAGTTGACGGCGTTTTTGTTTTTATTGGTTTGAATCCAAATACGGAAATCTTCAAAGGGCAGATCGATCTTACAAAAGATAGATTCATCGCACAGAAACCAGGCGAACAGATGAAAACAAATATTGCCGGTGTTTTTGCTGCTGGTGATGTGCGTGATAAAGAGCTTAGGCAAATTGTTAATGCTGCCGGCGATGGTGCGGTAGCTGCCTTTGAAGCGAATAAATATTTAACTGAACATAATATCTAAAATAATAAGGAGTAAGTAATGGCGTTAGCGTTAACAGAAGAAAATTTCGACAAGATCGTGAATTCGGGCAAAATTGTATTAGTTGATTTCTGGGCGGAATGGTGTATGCCTTGTAAAATGATTGTTCCAATTTTTGAGGAACTTGCAAATGAAATGGATGCTGAAAAGGTTACCTTCACAAAATGTGATGTTGACAGCGAAAGAAATATTGCAATCAATTACAGCATCACAAGTATTCCCAGCATTCTCTTTTTCAAGGATGGAAAGGTTATGGATCAGGTTGTTGGAGCAGTCCCCAAACGGATGCTTGTCGATAGAATCAATGAACTGATATAATGTATTAACTACTTAAATTCTTACGATCAACTCAGGAGTTCGTCTTCTGAGTTGATTTACTTTTTAAAAACAACATGAAAGAAATTACTTTTACACTTAATGACAAGAAGGTTGCAGTAACGATAGATCCAATGAAGCGCCTTATCGATGTTATCAGAGAAGATTTTCGTCTGACAGGAACAAAAGAAGGATGCGGTATCGGTGAATGCGGAGCTTGCACGGTCATCGTTGATAAAAAAGCAGTATGTTCATGTATGATGCTAGTCGGACAGATCGAAGGAAAAGAAGTCTTCACAATAGAAGGTATTGAGAAGGATGGTGTACTTTCTCCTCTTCAGAAGAATTTTATCAAATACGGCGCAATTCAATGTGGATTCTGTACTCCGGGTATGATCATGAGCGCCACTGCACTGCTCATGGAAAATCCAAAACCAACCGAAGAAGAAATTCGCATCGGTATTTCAGGGAATCTGTGCAGGTGTACGGGTTATGTGCAGATCATCGAAGCAATACAAGCAACAGCAGACGAGCTTAAAACTCAATAATTCTGCTTAATTTATGACAGATAAAATGATCCCGTTACCTTTTGAGAGACTTCTCGGTCGGATTTTTCGTGAGTATGAGCAGAACAAAACGATCTTCGGAATTCATGATACTCAATTTTATCACAAAAAAGATAAAAAATTCTACAATGTTTTGAATGCAAAGATTGAAGAGCCGATTGGACCAGCTGCCGGACCGCACACTCAACTCGCACAGAATATTATTGTATCTTATCTTTGCGGAGGAAGATTTTTCGAGCTGAAAACAGTCCAGAAATTGGATGAACTCGAAATCGAAAAGCCCTGTATCGATGCGCCTGATGAGGGCTATAATACTGAATGGTCAACTGAACTGACAGTTTCACAGGCGTATGAAGAATACCTAAAAGCATGGTTTGTTATTCATATATTAAAGGAAGTGCTTCGGCTTTCTCAAAACAGGGAACTGGGTTTCCTCTTCAATATGAGTGTGGGTTACGATCTTGACGGCATCAAAACCAAAAAGATAGACGATTTCATCGAGCAGTTGAAAAACGCTGAAAGAAATCCATCATATAATGAATATAAAGAAATTCTAAAGAGATTCTCTGAAAACAATTCTAAATATTCCGCAAGCATTGAGAAGGTTTTAGCACGCATTTCACATCATATTTCGGATTCGATTACCCTCTCGACTATGCATGGATGTCCACCTCAAGAGATAGAATCCATTTGTGAATATCTTATAAGAGAAAAAAAACTTAATACATTTGTGAAGCTCAATCCTACTTTATTGGGATATGAGAAAGTTCGCAACCTTTTGGATGCTCAGGGATTTTCGCATATCGTCTTAAAGCGGGATAGTTTTGAGAAGGATCTTCAATTTGAGGATGCAATACCGATGCTTAGGAGACTTGCTCAAGTTGCTGAATCAGAAAGTAGAGATTTTGGAATTAAATTATCAAATACATTAGCTGTAATGAACAAGGATACGGTTTTGCCCGGGGACGAAAAATATATGTCCGGCAGAGCCATGTATCCGCTCACAATCAATCTTGCTGCTGAGATATCGAAAGAATTAGATGGGGTATTACCGATCTCGTTTTCCGGCGGTGCCTCATACTGGAATATTATTGATATTCTGGAAACAGGCATCAAACCTATTACTATTGCAACGTATCTGCTTAAACCGGGCGGATATGTGCGTCTGAAACAGCTTGCAGAAACAATTGGAGAAAAAAATATTCCCGATTATCAAAATATATACGTTGAGAAATTACGAACTCTTGCTGAGAAGGCAATACACAACCCACAATTCTCTAAGAAGGAGCACCCTTCATCGGATTTGAAAATTGATAAAAAATTACCACTTCTGGACTGTTTTATTGCTCCCTGTAAAGAGCGCTGTCCCATTCATCAGGATGTGCCGGAATACATACGAGATATCGAAGAAGGAAATTATAAAGAAGCGCTACGTATCATTTTTGCGAAGAATCCGCTTCCAAATATCACCGGCTACATCTGCGATCATCAGTGCCAAACGAAATGTGCGAGGTGGAACTACGAGCATTATGTTTCGATACGTGAGCTGAAAAAGGTCGCTGCGGAGAAGAGTGAAACTCGAAGTTTGAAATTTGAAATTGGAAATTTGAAGAAACGAGTTGCTATTCTTGGCGCCGGACCTGCCGGATTATCTGTAGCATATTTTTTACGAAAGTATGGATTTGAAGTACACATTTTTGACAAAGGAACGGAAGCAGGCGGAACTGTTCAAAATATTATACCGCGCTTCCGCATTCCCGATGATGTGATCAAAAAAGATGTAGAGTTTCTCAAAGAAACGGGTGTGATGTTTCATTATAATTATCAAAATCAAAAATTTGTTAAAGATTTCAGAGATCAAAAATTTGAATTTATTTTTATCGGTATCGGCGCCCATATCCCAAAAATGCTGAGCTGGTGCAAAGAGAAGGATAATATATTTGAAGCTCTCTTATTTTTAAGAGAATTGAAAGCGGGAAAGACTTTTAAACTCGGTAAAAAAGTAGCAGTCATCGGTGGTGGAAATTCTGCAATGGATGCGGCACGTGCTGCGATTCGAGTTCAAGGTGTGGAGCAGGTTTCAATCCTTTACAGAAGAACTAAAGAATACATGCCGGCTGATAAAGAAGAATTTGATAATGCACTCAAAGATGGGGTGAAATTTCAGGAACTAATCAATCCAATAGATTTTACAGATTCCCAACTTCTCTGCCAGAAAATGGAGCTTGGAGAAGAGGATTCAAGCGGGAGAAGAAGACCCATTCCGATCGAGAATACACGGGATACACTTGAATTCGATTCTGTTATCATGGCAATAGGGGAAGAAGTAGATAGAGAACTTCTTAAAGTAAATGGATTTAAGTTCGATGAACAAGAATTAGTCTTCGATCCTGATACTCTCGAAACTTCACTTGAAAATGTATATATTGGTGGAGATGCATTGCGCGGACCTTCAACTGTAGTAGAATCAATTGCAGACGGAAAACAAGCTGCTGAAGCTATATTATCGAAAGAGAAAATTATATTTAATGATATCCCCGAAACAAATTTTGATAAAGAGAAGAGATTCCAACAATTGATCGAGCAGCAGGGATATCTCAGAAAAGAAACGGAAGAATTACATGACTCTGAAGAAATTTTGAGAGAATCCAGCCGCTGCCTGCAGTGTGATTTTCTTTGCGCAAAATGTGTCGAGGTTTGCCCGAACAGAGCCAATGTGCTAATCAATCTGTTGCACGAAGAACATCCCTTCAAGAATGATTTTCAAATCATACATATTGATGATTTCTGCAATGAATGCGGTAACTGTACGACGTTCTGTCCTTATGAAAACGGTAAACCATACAAAGATAAATTCACGCTCTTCTATTCTGAAGAATCCTTCGCTGAAAGCACAAACGAGGGTGTTATATTTCACGAAAATCATGTAAAATTGAAATATAAAAATGCTGTGTATGATGGAATTTTGAGTGGGGCAAAAATACAGTGGCAATCCCAGCCCAATACCGAAAATATTGACCAGATTGAGTTCATAATTAAGAAGATAAAAAATAGCTATCTAATATAAACTCGAGCTGTCATGGACCATTCCATGACAAATAAATCAAAGGACACTATGGCTGAAGATGTAAAAATCACATGTGAAAATTGCATATACTGGCACAATCATCATTGTGAGAATTTCTCATCCAAATGGATGGGAATGGTCACCGCAAAGAATCAAAATTGCGGATCTTTCAAATCAAAACCTAAAAAGAAAGAAGAAAAAAAAGAAACCAAATCAGAAAAATCTTCTGAAAAAAAACAAAAGTAAGAAAGGACGATCACATGGCACGAACGATTGGTAAGGGTTCATGGCTAATCACATTAAAAGGAATATTAGCGATCATTTTCGGATTAATCGCACTTTTCTATCCAGGGAGATCCATCGCTGTGTTAACCCAGGTTTTTGGATTTATGCTTCTTATCGCAGGTGTTATTTTTATTGTTGGAGCGATCTTTCATACAAAACACAATCCGAGCTGGAGTTCATGGCTTTTAGAAGGGATCATAGACCTGATAATCGGTTTAATAGTTGTAGCATTCCCGATTTTTGCAATAGGTGCATTTATGTTACTCATTGGTATATGGGCGCTTCTTATGGGACTGTGGAGAATTTATCAAGCTTTCAAATTTAAGTCACAAAGAGGAATTCTATTATTTGGTGGAATAATCTCACTCATTTTCGGAATTCTTGTGATCATTAATCCTTTTGCCGGCGCTGGTGCTGTGATGATGGTCATCGGAATTTGGGCAATTATATTTGGTCTTTCAGTTACTTTTCGGTCGTTTAACTAAGCACTAGCAGGTCTACTAAGTCCAGTTAACCAAGACGGCACTTTCTTATAAAGCCCAGTTCAAGCCCCTCTCTTTACCAAGCCTTTAGGACGTGAAATCTTTTTATTTATTTCACTGTCCCCAGCTTGGTAAAGCAAAATTATATCCACTTTAATCAGGTAAAATCCGGCTTTGTTAGCTCACCTGAAGATTGGAGATATTCCAGAGCAGGATATTATGCTGGGCATGAATCAATTTTAGAGTTTGATGAGATTACAATGTAGGATGATAACGGAAGCTGGTACTTCTTTAAGTGAGCACAGTTTTATATACAGAAGCTGGGGCTTCTAGAGTTAGCTTCTTTACCAATTTGGGAATTGGTAAAGAGGAGTAGGGAGGAATTGGTAAAGAGAATTAAACGGTTTTTCTCAGGAAGAACTATCATACTTTTGCAGTGGATGCCCATATCGACGTGGTCGGTATGAGTGGTCCATCTTCAGGCTGGACTTCAGTAACCGCAGAATGCGGTCTGGAGTTCAGAGTGAGGGTATATGGGTTTCGCATTAAACTCCATTACACATTCCAACAATGAATAATTTGACATAATTTTTGTGCATTTTCAAAAACAAGTGATATTGAAATTATATTAGGAGATACTGGATAATGAAAATTATAAACATTACTCACAGTGTATTATTCTCGATCTATAAGATCAGGCGATTATCCTGTATTTTCTAGCGCAGGATACCTTCTTACAAACAATATAACACAATAAAAAAAATATAAAAATATTTAGACCGGCATTTACATTATTATGTAATTCTGTCGGGATAAGGAGTAAAAAATGCGAACAAATAAATTCTTGGGCAGAGATTGGCTCAGCCCTGAAATCGATTACACAAAAGAAGAATGGGAATCATTGCTGCGTCTTGCAGAAGAGTTGAAGACACGTTATGCAATTAACGAAGATATGTCACACATCCTGAAAGGGAAAACGCTTTACACCATGTTTTTCAATAGTTCGCTTCGCACAAGAAGCACATTTGCAGCCGGCATTCAGCAGCTTGGCGGCTATCATGTTGACTTGGAACCCGGGAAAACATACACTCCCGCCCGTAAAGGGTTTGAGATTCCATATAAAACCGAAAGAATTTGTGATGTTGCCCAGGTTCTCAGCAGAACCGGAGATGCTTTGGCAATCAGAATGTATGGAGCTCCATCACAATGGATCTATGGCTTTGCTCATGAAACCATGAAGGAATTTGCATATTATTCGGATATTCCGATCATCAATATGGAATGTGACAAATATCATCCATGCCAGGCACTTGCGGATATGCTGACAATCAAGGAAAAATTCGGCGATTTCAAGAAGAAAAAATTCGTGATCAGTTGGGCATATTCGGGCTCAACCGCCAAACCCTTCGCCGTTCCGCAAAGTCTTGCTCTTGCGCCTTCTCTTCTTGGGATGGATGTCGTTCTTGCTCGCCCAAAAGGTTTTGAACTCGATCCTGAAATAACAAAAAAATGCCATGAATATGCTGCTCAAAATGGCACTACTTTTGAAGAAACCGATGATATGGAAGCTGCATTTGAAGGAGCACATGTGGTTTATCCTAAATCGTGGGGTGCTCTTCCCTTCTTTGCTCAAATGGATGAAAATGGTAAAAAGATCAAAGAAGAAAATCTGGATGGTATGAAAGACCTGTTTGAAAAAAATAAACATTGGATATGCGACGAAAAGAAAATGAAATTGATTGATAAAAACGGTATTTATATGCATTGCCTGCCCGCAGACCGCAATATGGAAGTTACCGACGCAGTGATAGACGGACCACAAAGCGTGGTGTATGATGAAGCAGAGAATCGTCTTCATGCACAAAAAGCGATCATGACCCTATTAATGGGTGGCAGGTTGTAAATTAGAAATTAAAATAATGGACCACGAAAAACACGAAAGATAAGAAAAATAAGAAAATATTATATTTTAAATTTGCAAACTGTTGAAAAGGTTCATCAGGAAGAGAATTTCTTATAAAACTTTTCAAGCTGATTTTAAAACTTGACAGATAATTGCATATAAAAATAAGTCTACTAAATTATTGCGAGTGAATAAAAATAGTAGGATTAAAATGCTGAAATATCGGAAAATAATAAATTCAATAAAGCGGTACTTAGATTTCCCGGAAGCAATTATACTTATCGGCGCCAGACAAGTAGGGAAAACGTCTATTATGAAATTGCTTCAAAATGAACTTAAGTCTGAATATAATACATTTTTCTTTGATTTAGAGCATCGGGAACTATTTGAACAATTTAATAGAGAATTTACTGAAGTTCTGAATTTTCTTTATGAAGAAGGTGTAGATAAAAGAAGCAAAAATTTCATTTTTTTAGATGAAATCCAATATTTAGACGACTCCTCAAATCTTATCAAACTTATGGTTGATAATCATCCTGAGATCAAGATAATTGCTTCCGGTTCATCTACTTTGCAGATAAAACATAAATTCAAAGATGCGCTGGTTGGAAGGAAGATCGAATTTCAGATATTACCGCTTGATTTTGAGGAATACCTATTATTCAGGAATGAAGAGAAATATCTTAAACTTTTGAAAAGCAATAGTATAACATCATTAAATCATCAGCGAATTGAAAACCTTTTCTTTGATTTTCTGACCTTTGGTGGTTTTCCACGCATAGCTTTGACATCATCTAAAAAAGATAAAGAAAGGTTGCTTAACGAAATTGTTCAAACTTATATTTTCAAAGATATTTCCTATCTTTTTAAAATCGAGAACCTGCAAGCTTTTAATCTACTTTTAAAATTATTAGCCAATCAATGTAGCAAACTTCTAAATCTCCAGCAAGTTCAAAACGATTTGAGGATTAACCGACAGACTCTGGAAAGATACCTCTTTATTCTGGAAAATACTTTTATCATCAAAAGGATATTTCCCTTCTTTTCAAATAAATCAACTGAGATTTCCAAAATGCAAAAACTCTTTTTCCTCGATAATGGCATCAGAAATATTTTGCAAAGAAATTTTAGTTTAATCCAAAGCCGGAATGATAGGGGAGAATTATTAGAAAATGGAATTTATACCGAATTGCAGAAGAACATCGATCTATTGGATGATATAAAATATTGGCGAACAAAATCGGGCAATGAAGTAGATTTTATTATTGATGGAGAAAATCGATATGCTATTGAAGTTAAGTGGCAAAACTATAAATATAATTTACTTCCAAACGGGATAAAATATTTTCAGAGTAAATACCATCCTGACAAATCGTTTTTAGTTCATCAAGGCGAATATGTTGGAAAAGAGAAAATAACAATGATGCCACACTATAAAATGGGTTCTTGGCTTTCGCACAAATAATAGAAAATAGAAAATTAAAAATGGAAAATGAAAAATCTCATGTCCGTTTCCATTTTATATTTCGATAGGAGAAAAATGCTGAACCACGAAATACACCCGTCTCCATTGCATTACGCCGAGGCAGACGAAAGACACAAAAAGATTATTTTCAAAGAAAAAAGTTATGCAATTCAGGGAGCAATTTTTGAAGTATATAAAAAATGGGTTCAGGATTTCTAGAGGCAGTCTATCAAGAGTGTTTAGAAAAAGAGTTTGCTTTAAAAAAAATTCCTTTTAAAAGCCAAAAAGAGATAAGATCAAGATATAAAAACATTCCATTAAACCAGACTTACAGAGCAGATTTTATATGCTTCGATTCAATTCTTATTGAAATAAAAGCAGTTAGCCGGATTCTTGATGTGCATAGAGCTCAGGTCTTGAATTATCTAAGAGCAACTAATTTGAAGTTGGGTTTGCTGTTGAACTTTTCTTCATTTCCAAAAGTAGATATTGAAAGGATTGTGTTATGAAGTTAAGAAAAAATGGAAAATTGAATCTCAATCAGTTTTTTTGTGAATTTCGTGCCTTTCGTGGTAAAAATATTTATATGTAGGAGAAAAAATGTTAATAGATATAAAAGGAAAAGATATTATTTGCACTCAAGAGCTATCGGTGCAAGAGATTAATGCTATATTAAAACTAGCAAAAGAGATGAAGGCAGATCGATTCGGAGAAAAATATATTGAATTATTAAAGGACAAAACATTTCTTA
>Ga0075124_10001339_pt1 | contig 11534 bp, 9 predicted proteins | sample AntAceMetag02UKS_FD_69809 | JGI IMG/M metagenome (GOLD analysis project Ga0075124, IMG submission 69809) | Saline lake microbial communities from Ace Lake, Antarctica - Antarctic Ace Lake Metagenome 02UKS | ecosystem: Environmental > Aquatic > Non-marine Saline and Alkaline > Saline | place... | reverse complement strand
TCGTTTCTCCAATCTTTACCTATTCGATAAAGAAAATAAATAAAAACGGGAAACAGCAGGATATGAACAATTCGAATACTGACTACGCGAGGACCCACAATTTTTATCATGGCAGCCAGCAGATAAGGATAGCCAGGAGAAAAATATAGGTTCCTTTCATTATCAATTGTGCTGAAAGGTTCTCCCTGGGCAAGTTCACGCCCAATTCTAACATATCCATGGGGATCATACCATTTCACTTCATCTGGATTCATGCCAATAAAGAGCAGAGCAAGCTGCAGGAGAATGCCAGCCAGCATGATCAAGATCAGTATTATTGAGCCATTATTTTTCATTTTCCCTCCCATAAATAAAAAGCCCGGTAACAGAAAAAATCTGTTACCGGGCTATACTATCTAAATAAGAGTGATCAAGTCAATTACTTGAGCATGATCATCTTACTTGTTACAGTCTGATTTCCTGTTTCCAGTTTATAGAAATAAATACCGCTGGTAACAGGACTATCGTTATCATCAGTACCATTCCAGGTTACAGTTTTAGTTCCGGCAGTCATGAAGCCATTTACTAATGTATTAACCAACTGACCCTTAACATTGTAAACCTTAAGGCTTGCATATCCGTCTGAAGGGATATTCATAGCGATAGTGGTTTCAGGATTGAAGGGATTAGGATAATTGCTTACAGCAGCAGTTGCTGGAGCAATTTCTTCTGATGTTTCACCAGTAGTGGGAACAACGATCGCGCGGATCATAATATTACCATCGCCAACAGCTTCCCAGTCAATGCCAGGAGGAGTACCGGTAGTAATCCAGCTCTGACCCATGTTATCAGTATCCAGTCCGAGAGAGGCAAGGTTAGCCATCTCGAACACAGCTACATAGAAGCTGCCTGAACTGAATGAAAGAGAATCTGGAACCACTATAGTATTCCAACCTTCATGCAGGTTAGCCGGAGTAATACTGAACTGAGCAAGATAATCAGCACCAGGCATTCCACCTTCATCAGGGAATACGCGGAATACAAACTGACCTGTATTCATTGTTTCGATATATACTTTGATATGAGTAAGTAATCTTGAGCTTGGATATACGGGAGTGAATTTCACAGCCATATACTGAGCAATACCTACATTAAGACCTTCTTCTGCAGTGCCATCATCATAAGCGATTTCTACAGCATCTTCATCAAAGATATAAGCCGCTGCTTCATTACTTGCAGCACCATCAAGACCATCATAAAGAGCAGTAACTACATAATAGTTCCATGCTCCAGCTTCAGGACTTTCATCAAGATAAGTAGGAGTATCAGAAGGATCTACAGTACCGACATTAATATAATCTCCACCACTTTCCAGTGAATGCCATACAGTGTACCCGGTTACTTCACGCTCACGCGTAACTCCGGCAAATACAGGTAATTTACGACCGTCAGCTTCCACGAAAGCGTGGATATTCCAGTTGGCATCACTGCCACCTGCGGCTAAGGAGAGCCAGGATCCTGGAGTAGAAGCATACCAATCTCCTTTACCGACAACTGCTGGTCCGGCATCTACACCAGCAGGATAAACTCCTACAGCATGTTGTGCAGAATATCCAATCCAGTATTTCAAACCGCTTTCTACTTCCACGGGATTATTAAGAGTTATTGTGTTCCAACTATTACCAGTAGGAGTATAAGCCTGGTTCATAAGTTGATTTGCACCATTATTGCCCTCCCAGATGTAAACGTTCATCGAGGTGGGAAGATCATAAATATAGACTTCCATTTCAGTTAGGAAACCACCAATATAAGGCAACATGTCATTCTGATCAAAACAGGCAGCAACATAAAGATTCCCTCCATCTGTAAAACCAATTGCATCGCTATTTACACCGTCATCCCATTGCAGCCAGCCTTCTTCGCCACCAACAGTGACGGGATCCCAAGTCAGGAGAACTTGATCATCAACCGTAACTTCTGCCATCAGATTTTCTGGAGCTGGACCCAGATAAATTTCTTGAGTTACAGAGAAGTTATCAATTCTGAGACCACCGGGAACTACTTCATCAGTAATATTTGAATGCATTCCAAAACGGAACTGGACGTCGCGTCCAGCCAGTATTGAGAGGTCAGCATACTCAACACCCCAACCTTCGGTGAAGAGAGTCCAGATATCAACAGCACCAGTAAATACATAGTTAAGGATATTTGGATCATTCAGGGGGTTAGAAATAGAATTCCAGCCAGTCCAAGATTCACCAGGAAGCATTGAGCGAACTTCTACATGGATATAATCACAATCTGGGAAAGTACCAGCATCAAGCAGAGTTTCGACATAAATATCCCATGTGAAGATTCCATCTTCAGGAAGCCAGAATTCTGGTGAAACAACAAAATTGCTCATACCAGGCAGATATGTTCCAGTTCCTTCATCAAAGCATCCAACAGCATTAACAGGGCTGGGAGCCATAGTGTCTTCATACACGAGCCAGAGATTTCCCACAACAGCTCCACCATATCCGGGAACCATTTGAGCATCACCAGCGGCACCATCACCATCAGAAACAAATTGTCCGGCATCGGTATCAATTTCAATGTCATCAACTTTGAATCCAAACATATCAGGGTCATCAGCAGTGTTATAAGCAGGGTCAGAAGCAAAAGCAAAACGCAGTTTTACATCGTCACCAGCATAAGCTGAAAGATCAAAGTTGGCTTCGGTCCAGGCAACCCATTCAGTAGAACTTCCCCAACCAGGGATGTTTACACCTTCGTTAAATTCATATCCGAAAGAATAAAAACTGCTGCCGTTATAGGCAGGAGTTCCTTCAATAGGAGTCCAGGTAGTGCCACCATCAGTAGAGATACGGACATTGGCACCATCCCAGGCATTGTATGGTGGGTCTCCACCAACATCTTCGCAACCGAGTGCGAACATAAAATTCAATTCCGGGTTACTTGCTGCAAGTGTGAGTGTGGGAGTATCCAGAACCAGATAACGATGATCTGTATAACCACCAAGTTCTTCGTCACCCATCCACCATGAATTGCCATCATAGGCACCTACGTCGCTGATATGCCATTCTTCATTCCAGTCTGTGGGAGCGGTTTCGTCATAATATTCCCAATCTCCAATTCCACCTTCAAAATCTTCTTCAGTAATCGTGATAAAGTCACGAGCATGAGAATTTTGACGGCTAAAAAGAGCAGGGTTAACATCTTTAACTCTAACCACATCGTTAGCAAACAGAACGGAAGCTACAACGACTACCAATAAAACAGTGAGTAATTTTTTCATTACTATCCTCCTTAGAAATATAATCTCATTTATCTTGGAGACATTTGTTATTGTTTATATCAAAACCCTAAATTTTTGTCAAATATTTTCGTCAATATTTGATAAAAGGTTGATGACAGGTTAATTTTCCTCTCGTGCGAAATGTAGTGTTCTTTCATCTTAAGTTATTTATATGATTAATCTTCCGCCATTAATTTTACCAAATCAATGACTCTTTGTGAATATCCCCATTCATTGTCATACCAACTTAATAATTTTATCATCCTTCCATTTACCATTGTGCTTTGAGCATCAAAAATTGAACTGTGCGGGTTATGGATAATATCAGTTGAAACCAGTGGTTCTTCTGAATATTCCAGTATATTTTTGAGATAACCATGGGCAGCATCTTTCATCAGAGAATTTATCTCATCAATGGAAGTATCGCGATCCACATATATTACCACGTCCACCAAAGAAGCATTGGGAGTGGGTACTCTAACAGCCAAACCATCTATCTTCCCTTGCAATGATGGAATCACTTTTCCGGTTGCCACAGCAGCTCCAGTGGAAGTAGGAACAATATTTATTGCTGCAGACCGGGAACGTCTGAGGTCGCTGTGGGGAGCATCAATGAGCCTCTGGTCTCCAGTATAACTGTGAATAGTAGTCATAAAGGCACTTTCTACCTCAAAATTATCAGTGATCACCTTCATTATGGGAGCCAGACAGTTTGTGGTGCATGAAGCATTGGATACGATCTCATGTTCCGGCTTCAAAGCTTCATTATTTACTCCCAATACGATAGTGGCATCCACATCATCTTTTGCAGGAGCGGAAATGATCACTTTTTTTGCTCCAGCTTCCAAGTGTTTTGCAGCCTGTGCTCTTTTACGAAATACACCAGAAGATTCCACAACATATTCTATATTTAAGTCCATCCAGGGCAAGTTAGCCGGATCTTTTTCAGAAAACACTTTTATTTCATGATCATTCACAACTATTGTATTTTCCGAATTAGACACTTTGGCGGCTAATACGCCATGCACTGAATCGTACTTGAGTAGATGAGCGAGAGTTTTGGCATCAGTGAGATCATTGATAGCTACAACATTGAATATATCCGGTTGCTCAAGCATCCCTCGATAAACCAGCCGACCAATTCTCCCAAAACCATTTATTGCTATATTTAGCATAATTTCCTCCTTAACTGCTTAAATCAGGATTGATTTTCCAGCACTGCCAGAAATTTCAACCTGTTCCTGTACTGCTTTTGAACACCCTTCTTCTGCTTTGACAATCCATTTACGCGGATCAAATCTCTTCTTATCAGGAATATATTCTTTTTCTGCAATACCGGCTGGTTTCACAATTGAGTCCTTTTCCTTTTCCCAATATGCCTGCACAGCAGAAGCCATTTCCATCTGATACATCGTGTCTTTATTGATTTTCACCACTCCATTGGTTATAGCGTCCTGCTGCTGACGCGCAGTAAGTCCGCTGGCACCATGCAGCACAATGCCGGTTTCCACATTATTGGCTATCAACAGATCATCAATTTTTTTAATGAGATCAAGCCTTAGTACAACTTCACTACCTTTGGTTACTCCATGATTTGTACCAACACTGGCAGCAAATAGATCAACTTTGGTTTTTAGTACAAATTCCAAAGCTTCTTCAGGATTGGTATATAATTCCGTATCACTGACTATTTCGTCTTCAGAACCTTTTATGTAACCTATTTCTCCTTCCACCAGCACACCATGCTTGTGCGCAATTTTGACTACTTCAGACGAAATACGGATGTTTTCTTGGAATTCTTCTTTGGAAGCATCAATCATAACACTGGAAACCAGATTGTTCTCTATGCAATATACTACGAAATCAAAATAATTTGGTGTGGCATGGTCTATATGAAGTCCCACTCCAGAATGCTGATATTGCTGTGCCAACGTTTTTATCATAGTACTGATTAATTGAGCACCAATATTCATATCCTTGGTATTTCCCGCAGCAAATTTAACTGCTCCACTGCTCATCTGTAGCAATCCATCAGATTGTTGCTGTTCATATCCCTGTAATACGCCCCTTATAGTAAAATCAAATACTACGTTTGAGGCAATAATCCCAAAGCGCTGCTTTTTTGCTTTAAGAAAAACTTCTTTCAGCTGTTCTCCCGAATAAAACATATTGTCCTCCTTTTTTTATCTACAATCCAAGACTACAATGTAATGGATTTTTCAATTATTCCATATTTTCTAAAACGTTGCTCTTTCCGTTCAGCTCATCAATCATATATTGAGCATCGTCACTCAAGTCACCCTGAGGGTATTTATCAATCAATTCCTGGAAGATAGTTATTGCCTTGTCTTTATCCTTGATCTCTTCAGAATACAGGAAACCCTTCATAAACATTGCTTTATAATCGTCTGAACCGTTTTGATAATATTCACATATCTGGTCATAATAGTAAATTGCGTCGTTATAGCGCCTTTTTTTCTGAGCATTTTCTGCATTTGTGAAGTATTCTTTGGGAGTGAGTTTTTCTATCAGATTATCTTCAAACATCTCCAGATCAAATTTCTTTCTAAGATCAAGGTCAGCAGATTTAAAAAGCTCACGAGATCTATCTCGCCTCATCTCATTTTCAATCTGTACTTTAGCATCATCAAAAGGAGTTGCTACTGGTACGGTATCTTCCAAGATGCGGAAAAATACGAAATATCCCTGAGCACTAGTAAAAATATCGCTAAGATCTTCCTGGTCTGTTTTGCCATAATCAACATCCCATACTTTCTCGCACCAGAGAGTATCGTTTCCACACTTAGGAATAATATTATTTTTATAGATATGATCTAATTCACCATTCTCAAACTCAAAAACAGAGCTCTCGAGTACAGCATTCAATGACTCGGTATCACCTTTCTTAAGTGCCTTTTTTACCGTCTTTCTGGCTTTTTTAGTAACTTTTTCATCTTTGAAACCAAATGCCTGGATTTTACGGAAAGGTTTTGTACTGAACTTCTCGAGATTATTGTCATAATATTCTCTGATGGTCTGGTCATTTACATCAATCTGATTTGTGACCAAACGATTATAAGACTCTCTCATCATCAGGTATCTTTTTACTAATGACAAAGTTTCCAGCACTACAGGATTCTGATTAAAACCTTTCTTGAGCGATTCGTGATAATAGAGATCCATCTTAGTCATTTCTTTAATGGAGTTCAGTCTTGATTCCTTACGCAAAAATGACTGCTTATTTCTATTTGGCAAACCATCGTAAAGCTCTTTTAAATCAGCTATTGTCTGTTCAATTTCAGGATCATTACTGGTAATATACTTCTGGTCAGCTATGGGATCAATTGTGCTTTGATCATTAAAATCGAGAGAATCGAGAAGGTCTTCATGAATGGTAATATCATAATTCTGCCACAGATCAACATCAAATTTTTCAAAAAAATCTTTTTCTACTTGAGGACGGTATTTTTTTTCCACCATCATTTTGGATTCATCAAAAGTTACTCCCGGGTACTCATCAAGATTTTCCAGAAAATATTCATAAAGTTCTTCATCAGTAATTTTGATCTCATTATTTTTAAGATATTTCAGATATTCGGTATAATAGGTCGATTTTATCTGGTTTGTTACTTTTTTCTGAATGCCTGGATCATTTGCCAAACCCAAAAAGAGTGCTTCCTGATAAAACATTTCCTCTGTACATAACTCATTTAAAAGATTAACCTTACCCTCATAAGAATGATATCTGCTCTGTTCCATAACAGGTCTCATACTTAGTCCCTGATTAAAATCCTCCATTGTGATCTGACCTTCTGAATACTTCGCCAGAACTGTCTCAGGTGCAATTTCAGCCGAAATTGCGGCAACTACAATTAACACTGCCATTATGATCAGTAATCTAATTTTCATGCTCTTTTCTCCTTATTTAAGTTACATTACTTAAGCAATACAGCAGAAAAAATAATTGACTTATTCAGTCAAGTAAATAAATAGACAAATCAAGAAGATAATGGAGGTTGTTATCTATATGGAAAGCGTGTTTCGACCGGATTTTACCCTGGCACAATATTTAGCTGTAGATAAGAAGTCCTTTCTAAAAGAAATGGCAGATTTCCTGGCTCAGAAAGAAGTAGTTAGTTCTGCTGATGACTTCTTCAAGATTGTTTGGGCACGCGAAAATGTAATGTCAACCGGAATAGGCAGAGCAGTTGCACTACCACATGGCTGCAATGAAACGGTACTGGATTTTGTAGTAACTGTCTGTCAATTAGCAGAGCCTCTTCCCTATGATTCTATCGATCAGAAACCCGTCTCACTGGTTTTTCTCCTCGCTGTTCCTCCCTCCAGGCAATCAAATTACATGAAGCTGCTGGCTGCAATTTCAAACTTTATCAGGACTCCTGGTAATCTTGACCTTTTACTAAATGCAAAAACTAAAGAAGAAATTTATAACCAAATCAGTAAGATCAAAGTAGAATTTTAAGAGGAACAGATGAAAAAAATATTTGTAATTATACTTCTATCCGGTATTATAGCAGTTAGTTATGCTGCCAGTGAAAACGCTGGAACCACCGGATTTACTTTCTCCCGATTATCATTCTCACCCAGAGCATCTGCCATGGGTTCAGCATACGCCGGGATTGCCAATGATGCTGAAGCAGTGTTTTTTAATCCCGGAGGATTGTATCAATTGCAGGATTCCCAATTTAACGCTGTCTATATGAATTATCTGGATGGGATTAATTGTGGTTCAATTGTTTTTGCAAAGCCAATTGATGATCGTTCTGCATATGCCATATACTCCAGGTTTTTATCAACTTCTGAAATCAGAACACTTAGTGATGAACAGGGAAATTATTTAGGAACTGATGGAACATTTGGCTTCTCTGATCTGGAAGCGGGAGGGGCATTTTCATACCATATCACAAACAGCTTAAATCTGGGTGCCACTGCCAAGATGCTCTTTGAATCAATTGATGGCAATTCAGCCTCTATGTTTGCCGTTGATTTAGGTATTTATCATATCACAGAAAATGAGAATCTTCATATCGGTATTTCCCTACGAAATCTTGGATTTCAGGTTTCTTCTTTTACCTCATCTGATTATGAAGAAAACCTGCCTTCTCTGATCGATCTGGGTTTTGGATTCCAGATCAAACCAAAAATTCTCCTGGCAGCAGATTTCTATAAACCATTTAAAAATGACTATTACACACGCTTTGGTCTGGAAATAGCTCCTATGGAAAATCTGAAAATTAGAGCAGGATATAAAAGTGATGCCGCTGACTGGAAAACAGGTGGCTCTGGAGAAAAACTGGCAGGAATTACCGGTGGTTTTGGGATCAACTGGGATAGATATGAACTTAATTATGCATTTCTTTCCTATGGTGATCTGGGGTTGGTAAACCAGCTTGGAATAAATTATAAATTAAAAGGAAATAAATAATGAGATGCAAAGGGATAGACAAAGCAGAAACTAAAAAACGGGGTAAAACACAATACTGCAATGAACAATTACATCCTCATCAAATTTACTGTCATGTTTGTGGTCACGCCACAACAGCTCTGAAAATTGATCTCTCTGCCGCAAATAACTTCTCCGAAACATGGCTGAATCAGAAAAAAAAATACTCAAAATCACTGGGACTGGGACTTTTGATCACTTTGGCGTTCATAATTCCTATTGCAATATTATCCTATGTTTTCAGAGAGGATTATTGGACTACAAACCTGATCTTACTATTTCTGGTTCCTTTTATTCTTATCCCCTTTGCTCAAAAAGATGATCTCACTTTCTCAAATTACGTAGCAAATATCAGATTTTATCCCCAATTCTGGTTACTCACTCTCATTGCGGAATTATATTTCTTTGTTCTCAAGGTTATCTGCACTGGCTACCTCCTCGATATTATGGTAGATCCGGTTCTTCATATTGTCCGTCTGATCATGGTGCTTTATGGTATTGCCTGCGTTATACCTGTTCCGTTCTTGATGGTTGAAAAAAAAATCGATCCCATCCGTGCAATCATCTTCAGTATCAAAGCAGGACATGAAACCAGATGGCAGCAGTTTTTTATCTCGTTGCAGGTTCTGCTCATTAACTTATTTGGTGCTATCTGCCTGATGGCTGGTCTTCTGGTATCATTACCTCTTTCATATAGATTGATCAGAAACTATTATCTGAAAATGGAGGAATATGATCTCTTCATTTCTCCTAATCCTACTTTGGATATCTGATAATTGCAGGATCATGTTTTTTTAAATGGAAAAATAATTTATATTGGACAAATAATAGCGTTTTCAAAATTTATAACTCAAATAATATTTAAATTAGGGAGTTGAAGGATGGATACAAGTAAAAGATACATTAGCATGTGCAGGAAAGCTGATGAAGTAAAGGCACATTGGAAACCGGAACAGGGTGATTATTTTTATGGTGTTCCTCAGGATTTTGCTGATATGGAATTTGAAAAGGGGCTTCACCGGTTTTTGTTGTGTGAAGATGAATTTTACAGTATAGTTCCTGATAATTATAATATTAAAACAAAATATTTTACCGGCTTTGGCGATGAAGATGAAGCCGTATTTTTGCCCAGACAGGACGATCTGCAGGATATGATTGATTTTGAATTACCCTATGACCTGATTAAAAATTTTAATACCTGGATAGGCGAATTAGATATCTCTATGAGAGAAAGATTGCAGACTCTCGAGCAAATCTGGCTCGCTTATGTAATGTTCAGAAACTACAATAAAATCTGGAATGGAAAAGACTGGGAGCATGTCAGCTTTGCCTAATTTGTTTGATGATCTGCCTGAATTCCCCTTCCCAGAGGAAATCTCGCAAACAATATTTGACAAGCAACAGATCAGGATTGAAAGGATCGTTTCTTCAGGGCAGATATCTCCTCCTGATTTCTGGTATGATCAGCCGCAAAACGAATGGATCTTACTTCTCTCGGGCAATGCTGTTATCAAATATAAAAATCCTGATGAGATTTTTCAACTCAAGCCTGGGAGTTATCTTTATGTCCCAGCTCATCAATTACATCGGGTGGAAAAAACTTCTGATGCTGAAAACTCTCTCTGGCTGGCATTTTTCTTCTCCTGATTTCGGGCAATCCTTGGAAAAATGCCCGTTTTTGGAACTAAATTTTTCACCGCATCACAACGGGAGTATTACTTAAGTTATTGAAAAACATGGAAATATGTATTGTTAATTAAAAAAATGTGACTTTGGTTTGAAAATTGCATAATTTACTTTGAATTAAATTTTGTGAGGTTTATATGAACAGCCTGGTTAAAGACCCGATAAAAAGAAAAATTTTTATCCTGGTAGTTCTTTTTGTAATTGTTGCCTTGAGTATCATAGGTAGTAAAATATTTATGGATAGTATTATTGGTTACTTTCAAAAAAAGACTGCTAATACTAATTCTCTGTTAGACCTAAACCAGGTGATATATCGTCATTTCATGCAGATTCAGCGTGATTTTGACCTGCTGATTACTTTAAATTATAATCTGGATGATGTTTCTGAACATCAACAGTATATTAAAGACAGCTTCAATGAAATTAGAATTGTCCTTAATAATATTGAGTACGGCGGGTCTTATGACTATAATTATTTTGATGATTTCTCTATCTATTCCGCAAGAACAAAACTGATTCATTATACCCAGATAGAGAATTTTAATACAAGTAAATACATTAACGTGTTTACCGGATCTTTGATCAGAATGGAAGAGGTCTGTAATGATCTGAATAAAATTCTTGAACAAAAAGATCAGGTTGCATCTGCTTCAGTTCTCCAGGATTATGCCAGGGAAGTGAACGGAATTGTCGAAACCAGTAATAATGCAGTCCTTTATTTTCATAAAGATATCATGGCATACCAGTACAAGATCAGCCAGACAAAGATGGCTCAACTTGATAAATACAACCTGATCAGGTATGTGGGACTTCTGGTTATTGGCTTGATCAGTTTAATCGTTTTTATCACTACTTTCCTGCAAATAAGCAATATCATAGAAGAAAGAAATAAGACAATGATTGATCTTGATAAACTTAATCGTTCTCTTCTTAAAGAACTTGAAGTAGCTGAAAACGTTCAAGCTTACCTGAAACCTCAATGGCTGGTGCTGGATGAAAACCTGATATTTTCTGCAACTTATACTCCTTCCAAGAAAATTGGTGGAGATTTTTCTGATACTATCACGATCTCAGAAGATAAGTATGTGACCTATGTGGGTGATATAT
>Ga0075124_10001326_pt1 | contig 11577 bp, 8 predicted proteins | sample AntAceMetag02UKS_FD_69809 | JGI IMG/M metagenome (GOLD analysis project Ga0075124, IMG submission 69809) | Saline lake microbial communities from Ace Lake, Antarctica - Antarctic Ace Lake Metagenome 02UKS | ecosystem: Environmental > Aquatic > Non-marine Saline and Alkaline > Saline | place... | reverse complement strand
TAAAGAAAAAACAAATGAAGATGTTTCTTTAGGAATTAATTTTGAAAGAGCAAAAGAATTAAGTAAAAAATACAATATTCCTTTACATCCAAGATTTATTTTTTATTGGACTGAAATAAATAAAGACCATTTTTTGGGATTAATAGATTGGTTAAAATATTCTAAAGTTAATGGAAAACTTGTTTTACCTTATTCAAAATTAGACAAAGAAAAGTTTGAAAGAGGAAAAAGAGCTTTAGAATTATTAGGTGTTGAACATGAAGTGTCAATCGAACATGTTATTTTAAGTGAGGAGAATAGTAAAGCATTGTTAGCAAATTTAGGAATTGATTTTGAAAAAGTAAGAGGTAGTGATTTAAAAGAAGTTGTAGAAAAAAAGATTTTTGAGTTTTTTGAAAATGTTTTAGATACAATAAATTCTGTTTCTGAGTTTGAAATAAAAGATAAGGCTGGAGAATTTATAGGGGCAAGAATGGGTAGGCCTGAAAAAACAAAACTCAGAAAATTAGCCGGAAGTCCAAATGTTTTATTTCCTGTGGGTAAAGAAGGAGGAAGATTGAGAAGTGTGCAAGCAGCTTGTGAACAAGGACAAGTTAGAAGTAGTTTTCCTATTTATTATTGTGAGAATTGTAAAAAACAAACAATTTATGGTGTTTGTGAAACCTGTAATAAAAAAACAAAAAAAAGATTTTATAAATATGACACTTCTGGAAATTCATATAAGAATTATGCTAATGGAGAAATTTCAGATAAAGAAGGTGTTCCATATCAAACACAAAATTTAGATATCAATCATTATTTTGATAAGGCAGTTGAGAAATTAGGATTAAAAAATGGGGATATTCCTCTTTTAATTAAAGGGGTTAGAGGAACTTCATCTGCAAACCATGTTATGGAGAATCTTGCAAAAGGAATTTTAAGAGCAAGATATGGTTTACAAGTTAACAAAGATGGGACAATAAGAATTGATGCTACTGAGTTGCCTCTTGTTTCATTTAAACCAAAAGAAATTTTTGTGAATATAAAGAAGTTAAAAGAATTAGGTTATGATAAAGATATTAATGGAGAAGAAATAACTTCTGATGAACAAATTATCGAATTAATGCCTCACGACATTCTTCTTCCAAGCCCAACTGCATCGCCTGATGAACGAGCAGATTCTGTTTTTACAAAGGTTAGTTATTTTATTGATGAGCTTTTAGAAAGGTTTTATGCATTAAATTCTTTTTATAATATAAAATCAAAAGAAGATTTGGTGGGACAGTTAGGAGTTTGCATGGCCCCTCATAATTGTGCAGGAGTTATTTGCAGAATTATTGGTTTTTCAAATACTCAAGGTTTGCTAGCTTCTCCTTATATGCATGCAGCAATTAGAAGGGATTGTTTTGATTATAATACATATATTCCAATAAAGAAAAATGGTTTTTGGAAAAATGTTAAGATTGGAGAATTAGTTGAAAAATTAAAACCTCAAAAAATTGTAGATAATTTTGGAACAAAGGAAAAGAAGGTAGAGGGTTTTGAAACAGTTAGTTTTGATAAAAATTTGAAAGAATCAAAGATAAATAATTTTACTAAACATTCAAAAAGGAAAATGTTTGAGATTAAAACTGCCTTAGGTAAATCTTTAAGAGTTACAGAAAACCATAAATTTTTAATTGAAGGGGGAAAAAAGCGAATGAGTGATTTAAAAATTGGAGATAAGCTTCCTTTGCCTCGAAGAATAAATATTAAATCTGAAAGTTTAGAAGATATTAATTTAATTGATTTTTTAAAAGACGAGAATTTGATGGTTAGAAAAATCAATTCTATTCTGAAGAGTGTTGACGTTGAAAATATTTTAGAAAAATTAAATATCTCTAAAAAACAATTCTCTAATTTTAGGTTAAGAGATAGTTATCCTTTAGATTTTGTTTTGAATTTAGATAAAGAAGTTCAAAAGAGAGTTTTTAGAATTGGGAAATTAGCTACTAAAAGAGATAATGTAGAGGTTCCGATTATTATTAAATTAACAAATGAACTTTTGGAAGTCATTGGTTTATATGTTGCTGAAGGCTATTCCAGAAGTGTTAATTCTAAAAAAGGACTTAATCAAGTTTATATTTCTTCTAATGATGAATCTTTGAGGAAATTTGTAGAAAAAGTAATTAAGAACTCTTTTGGGTTAATTAAGACAGAAAACAAAAAAGACAGAACAACTTTTTCTTCCAGAATTTTGTATTTATTTTTTACAAAGATTTTAGAGGCAGGTTCTATTGCTAAAGAAAAAAGAATTCCTTATTTGTTTTTGAATTTGCCTTTGAATAAGTTAGCGTGTGTTTTAAGAGGATATTTTGAAGGAGATGGAAGTGTTAGTTCTTCTGATATTCGGGTTACTTGTGATAGTGTTAGTGAAGGGCTTTTGAGTGATTTGGAATTTTGTTTATCAAGATTTGGAATTTTTTCTAAGAGATATAAATATGAAAAGGAGCCAGGACCAAAAGTGAAGAGGTTTTATTTGTTAAAAAAAAGAGAAGTTCCAAAGTTCAAAATTACTAAATTAATTATCGGATCTAACTTTATTAAAGAGTTCAATAAAATTGGGTTTTTATCTTATAGGAAGAAAAAGATTCTCAAAAGTTATTCTGGAAAACAACCTTATGGGATGAGAATTAACTATGATTCTAATTTTGTTTATGATCCAATTGTTTCTATAAAATATATTGGTGAAAAGGAAAGTTATTGTTTAAATGTTGATACAAAGAGTCATTTGGTAATTGGAAATTCTATTTTAAGTGAGCAATGTGATGGAGATGAAGCAGCAATTATGCTTTTAATGGATGTTTTGTTGAATTTTTCCAAAGAATTTTTACCAAGCCATAGAGGAGGCACTCAAGATGCTCCTTTAGTTTTAAATGCCAAAATTGATGCAGGAGAAGTAGATGACCAAATTTTAGATTTTGAATTAACTTCTGGTTATCCTCTTGAATTATATCGCTTAGCAGAGCAGAAAAAACATTCTTCAGAAGTTAAAGAAGTTGAAACTATTAAATCTTTTTTGAAAAAGGGAAAAGACCCTTTTACAAGATTAGGACATACTCATGATACAAGTAATTTTAATGATGGAGTAATTTGTTCTAGTTATAAAACTTTGGCGACAATGCAGGATAAAGTTGAGCATCAAATGGCGCTTGTTGAGAAGTTAAGGGCAGTAGATACAGCAGATACTGCGCGTTTAATTATTGAAAGGCATTTTATTAGAGATTTGAGGGGTAATTTAAGAAATTTTTCCATACAAGGATTTAGATGTGTTGCTTGCAATGAAATTGTGAGAAGGCCCCCGTTAGACGGAGTTTGTCCTGTGTGCAAAGGAAAATTGATTTTTACAACTCACGAAGGAGGGATTAAAAAATATTTGGAGCCTGCAATTTCTTTAGCTGAAAAATACGATGTTTCTCCCTACATCAAACAAAATTTAGAGCTTGTTAAAAGATATATTGATAGTATTTTTGGAAGAGAACTTGAAAAACAAGAAGAGTTAGGTGGTTGGTTTTAAATTAATATGTTTTTTTAATAAAGAAAGCAATAATTAATCCAAGAAGAATTCCTAAAAGAAGTCCATCAACCATACTCCCTAAACTAAAAATTGTTGTAAGATTTTGAGAAGTTAAATTAATATTTAAAATTTTAATTGGATGTAGAAAAATTCCAAGCACGGCCCCAACTATTCCAAAGATTGAAGGGAACTTAACCCATTTATTCATAATTAATTTAATTTTCTATTATTTAAAAACTTTGTTGATTTTTATTTTCAAATCAAATAAAGAATAATTACAGGTAATAATAAACAACCCATCATGTTTGTTCTTTTTACTCCAAGAGATATACAATAAATTCCTGTTGCTGTTGAAGCTGCCAAAACAAATAATCCTAAAAATCCTGACACTAAGAAAACGATTATTATTAAAACAATTAATGTTAATTCACAAAGAAGAATGTAATTTATTTTTTCTATTTTCTTTGAAAAGAATTTTGCTAATTTAATTGTTAGAAAAAAAGAAACAATTCCAGAGATTAAAATAACTCCAAGAATTAAAACTAAAATTTCTTTTGATAAAATTCCTATTATTTCTTGAAGGGCTACTGTGGCTCCTGTTCTTGTCCTTGCAATTGCATAAAGAGCAACAAAAGAAAATCCCATAACAAGGGTGTTCGTAGCTCCAAGCAAAACCAAGAAACCTTTTTTGTCTGTTTTTGAAATACTGTTTCCTATTATTGCTGCTTGTCCACTTCCTAAACCAGGAAGAAAACTACAAAGAGGAGAGGCAATTACTGCTCCTAGAAGAGGTTTGAAAATCTTTACTTTTATTTTTGAAATCTTTTGTTTTGGAATAAAGATTTTATCTTTAATACTTATAATTAACATAGAACTACCAAACAAACCAGTTAACAAAGGTAAAAGAGGTTCTTTCATATCAAGATTTAAGATAGCTAATCCTAAAAGGCCAGTTAATAAAAAAACAACTAAAGCATTTTTCATTTTCTTTTCAGAAGAGATTAAGAAAAAAGAAACTAAAATTAATAAACCAGGAATTAAGATTTTTAGAAAATCGTAAAATCTTTCAAGAAGGTTTGCAACAGGAAAGGCAAGAACTATTAAAACAAAAATAGCAGCCAAACTTCCATAAGTTGTTAAGGTTATTGCTTCATAACCTTTTCCTTTTTTTAATAAATCATGTCCAGGCAAAATTGAAAGTTCTGTATCTGTATCAGGGCATCCTAAGAACACAGAAGGAATAAAATCTACAAAAGTATGGGTTATTGCCATAGCAGTTATAAAAACTACAAAATAAATTGGATTTAGAAAAGATAGAAAAGAAGCAGCCAAAGTAATTAAAAAAACACCTATTAAGTTTATATGGATTCCAGGAATTAATCCTGTTATAGTTCCAAAAATGATTCCAAGAAAGAGAAATAATAAAATTTCAATTAGCATAATCTCAATACTTTTATAAATTATATATTGTTTATTGTGATAAGATGAATATTAATGAAAAGATAGAATTAGTTAAGAGAAATACTGTTGAAATAATTGGTGAAGATAAAGTTAAAGATTTTATGAAGAAAGGAGTTGTTTATTGTGGTTATGAATGTTCAGGGGAAATTCACTTGGGGCATTTGGTTACTATTTTGAAACTTTTAGATTTGCAAAAAGCAGGTATTAAAGTTAAGATTCTTTTAGCAGATTATCATACTTCTTTAAATCAAAAGGGAGATTGGGATTTTGTGAACAAACAATTGAAATTTTGGGAAAAAGGATTTAAGTCTGTTGGATTAAAAGCTGAAATTGTTAAAGGTACTAGTTTTCAAAGAAAGTTGGAATATTTTGATGATATCTTGAAAATGGCTCTTGATGTGACTATTAATCGAGGGGTTAGGGCAATGCAACAAGTTGCAAGAGATATTGAAAATGCAAAGATTAGCCAGGTTATTTATCCTTTGATGCAAATTGAAGATGTTAAAGCTTTGAAAGTTAATTTTGTTGTTTCTGGAACAGACCAAAGAAAAATTTATATGCTTGGAAAAGATGTTGGGCATAAGATTGGTTTGCAAGACGCTGTTTATTTGTATACTCCAATAATTCCGAGTTTAAAAGGTGCTGAAGGAAAAATGTCAAGTTCTGTTAAAGAAAGTTTTATTTCTATTCGGGATAAAAAAGAAGAGATTAAGAAAAAAATTAGAGGGGCATATTGTAAGGTAGGAGACATTAATAACAATCCAATTTTAGCAATTACTCGTTTAGTTGTTTTTCCTAAATTTGAAAAAGTCACAATAAAAAGAGATAAAAAATTTGGAGAAGATTTAATTTTTGAAGATTATGAAGATTTGGAAAAAGCATTTGAGTCTGGAAAACTTCATGCTCTTGATTTAAAAGATAGTGTTGCTGATTATTTAGAAGAAATAATTGCACCTATTCGGAAGAGTTGGAAATGAAATATATTTTATATTATATAATTCTTTAAAAAGACTTTTTTGTTTTATCTTACATGGCTAAGTATGAAAAGATTTCTATCTCTGATTTTAAAAAACTTGATAGAACATCTAATGGAAAAGGTTATGAGATTAAAGGAATTCCTAGGGGTGTTGGTTTGAATCATATGGATAATTTTTATGAACTTTATTTTTTTCTTCAGGATAGAAAAGATTTTCTTAAGATCCTTATTATTCCACAAGATGGTATGAATAAGGAAAACGAGAGCCTCGTAAAAGCTGCTTCAGAAGCAAATCTGAAAGCAATTGTAAGAGGGCATGTGGATCTGTCTTCTAATGAAAATAATCCTAACAGGTTGGACTGCCGTTTTGATGAATCTATAGGGGATGCTTTATTTGAGGCAGGGGGATATAAAATTTTTAAAGAGAAAAAGCTCTAAAAAGGCATTATCTTGTCTTAAACTCAACAACATCTAAATCCTTGAGTTTGTGTTGTAGTGCTTTAAATTAACAAAAATTGTGCTTTTTTCATAAAAATAGTTAATTTTATAAAGAATCAATAATTAATTTTATTATGCCTACAAAATATGATGTGTTTGCTAAAGTTATAGAAAAAGCTCCATGTAAACCTAAAGATTTGAAGTTTGACAAGCCGATTTATTCGCATCTTAATTCTTTGGTTAGTGATAACTGGATTAAAAAAACTAAAAAAGGTCTGTTAAACCCTATAAAAAGCGAAGAAACAAAGTTCATATTTGAAATTTTTAAGTGGTCTTTGAAAAATAATGTAAATTATAATTTTTGGTTTTCTGAAAATTTAAAACTTGTTTTAAAAGTTCTTTCTAAATCAGTACCAGTAATTAATCCGTTGAAATTATCTAATAATAAAAAAAATAGTGAGATTGTTCATTTTTTTGAAGAAAATCAATTTTTAATTTTATGGAAGCGAAAACCTAAGTTGGGAACTTTGTTAAATCATAAAATCCTGAGTTTGTTGAAGAAAAAGTATGGCCTTAAGGATAAAGTCAAGGAAAAATATCTTTCTTATTATGAGATTAGTAAAAAAGTTTTGGGAATTTTTCAGAAAGAAATTAACCCTTTTGAGAAAAAGATTTTTGAATTTTTGGCTGGTTCAGCACAATTAGAGGGAAGCACAGTGAGTATCGGTGAAACTATTAATTTAATTATGCATTCCATTTATCCAAACAAGCCAAGCCAGGACATACAAATGGTTAAAAATCTTAATGAAGCAATAAATTATGTGTTTGAACATTTAGATGAAGAACTAACATTAGAACATTTAAAAGAGGTCAATAAAATTTGTCTTTTTTCATTACACAAAGGGGCAGGCAAGTTCAAGAAGACACAGAACAAAATTTTAGGAAATCCCAACTTTAAAACAACCCCCCCTAATAAAGTTGTTGTAGAACTTGAAAAATTTTGTGAACAATTTAATAAAATTAAAACAAGAAAAAATTGTTTAAAGCAATTAGGATTTATTCATAATCAACATCAAAGAATACATGGTTTTGTCGATGGTAACAGCCGAACAACACGGCTTTTAGTAAATTGGTTATTAATGAAATTTAAATTTCCTATATTAGTTATTAAAATAGGTGCATTTGAAAAATACATGGGTTTAACAAAATTATCAAGTAAAAGAAATGATGATGATTTGAGAAATTTTTTATTGCATCTTATTTTGCATGAAGAATTATTAAATAATTAATCACCTAGTTTTAAACTCAACAACATCTAAATCCTTGAGTTTGTGTTGAAGGCCTATTTTTTGTCCTGGGAATTTTGAAGAAGGGCCCCAGATTTTTGTTTCTTTAACATTTTTTGAAAATCCATGGAGTATTTTTTCAGCAACTTCTTTAACTGTTGCGTTTGGTTCAAGAATAATTGGACGCTTTGATTTTTCTTTTTTTGGCTCTTTGGTGTAAACTCTTATTTTTCCAAAACTTTGAAGAAGTTTATTTTTGAGATTGTATATAGCTTCCCCACCCACCCCCCCAATTCCTTTTGCACCTTTTTGAAGACAAGAGATTAATACAAAATTATATTTTTTGCTTTGCAAGGTTGCTGAGATTTTTCTTTTTTCATTAGCTGTTAAAAGGTCTGATTTTGTAAATACAATTATTTTCTTTCCATGAGATTTACTTACTTTATTTTTAATTTCAGACAATTGATTTAAGTTTGTTATTAATATTAGGAGAGTGTCTGCTGTGTTTGCTAAACCTTTATTATAATATTCTGATTCTATTGCAGGGATTTCTATTAATTGTATGTTTGCTCCTTCATAATTCATCATTCCAATTACTGGATGAGTTGTTGTGAATTTTGTATTTGAAATTCTTGGAGAAGCATTTGTTAGTAAAGATAGTAAAGCAGATTTTCCAGAGTTGCTTTTTCCAATTAATACTGCTTGCATATCCTCTTTTTTTATTCCTGTTTTTGAAGATTTTCCTGTTTTTTTTGATTTTTCAGCTTGAGACTTTAGTTTTTTGTATCTTGTTCTTAAATTTGCCAACATATTTTCACTTGATTTATGTTTTGGACATTCTTTAATCATTTCTTCTAGAAAACGAATTTTATCTTCAAGATTTTCTGCTTCAAGGAAATTTTTTTCTGCTCTTTGGTAAAAAGGAGATTGGTTTGTTGAGGCCATCTGGTTTTATACTTAAATATAGTTTTTCTAAGGTTCTTTTCTTTAAGAATTTTTGCAACTAAACATTTATAAAAATAAAAGGGCTATTTAATGTGAGGTGAATTAAATGCAACAACAAGCACAACAACCTGTTCAAGCAAAACCTGTAACAACACAAAAGCCTGTGGCAACAGCTCAGACGCAGAAAAAACCTGATGCTGGTAAAACAACACAGCCTATTAAACCAGGACAAGCAATACAACCTGTGAAGAAATCATCAAAATGGTGGCTTTGGTTAATTGTTATTTTGTTTTCTTTAGGAGTAGGATTTGTAGCAGGGTATTTTTTTATATAGACATTATCTTTATATATTGAATAGTTTTTTCTAGAGTATGAAATTTGAGTTTAAGAGAAAGGTTTTGAAAAATGGAATGACTATTGTCTTTGAAAAAAGAGATGTACCTGTTGTAAGTGTTGCTTTTGCTGTGAGATATGGAGGAATTAATGAAGATGTTTCTGAAAAAGGAATTGCACATTTTATTGAACATATGTTTTACAAAGGAACTCCTAAAAGAGATGCAAGAAAAATAGCAGAAGAAATTGAGAGAAAGGGAGGAGAATTAAATGGGTTTACCAGCGAAGTTCTTACTGCTTATTGGTGTAAAATGCCTAGCAAACATTTGAATGTTGCATTAGATGTTTTAGGAGACATGGTTAAAAACCCTAAGTTTGACGAAAAGGAATTAGAAAAAGAAAGAAAAGTTATTTTTGAGGAAATTAAAATGTATAAAGATACTCCTCGACTCCATGTTTTTGATGAAATTCAGAAGTCCTTATATGACGGAACAATGGGGATTAATTTAGCAGGAACTTTTGAAACAATGGGGAAGATAGATAGAGAAAAGATGGTTGAAAAGTTTAAAGAAATTTATACGCCTAATAATTTAATTTTGTGTGTTGTTGGGGATTGTAAATTTGAAGAAGTTGTAGAATTTGCAGAAAAGAATTTTGGAAATGAGAAAAATAAAATTCCTACTCAAAAATTTAATCTTAAAAATGAATCTAAGATAGAAAAGAGAAAAGGAATTGACCAAGCTAATCTTGTTTTAGCATACCATATTCCTTTGGCTAAAGATAAAAAATCACATGATGCAAAAGTTTTGAGTTGTTTAATGGCAGAAGGCATGTCTTCAAGGCTGTTTAGCGAGATAAGAGAAAAAAGAAATTTAGCATATGCTGTTAAAGGAGATTCTGCTATAACAAAAGATTTTGCATATAATTTAATTTATGTTGGAACAATGAAAGAAAATGTTGAACAAGTTAAAAAACTTATTTTAGAAGAATTTGAAAAAGTTGCAGAGAATTTAGGCGAAAAAGAATTAGAAGAGGTTAAAGAACAATTAATAGGAAATTTTCATATTTCAATGGAAGATTCTCAAACTCAAATGGTGAATTTACTTTTTTCTGAAGCTGAAGGAAATGCAAAAGATTTTTATGATTTTGAAGAAAAGATAAGTGAAGTTAAATTAGAAGATGTAAAAGAGTTAGCTAAGTTGAAAGATTATAGTTTCTTTGCACTTGTTCCAGAATAAAAATCTTTATAAATTATGTTTTTGTAATTAATTTATGAAAAAAGGGTTGTTAATTGGAGTTTGTTTTTTGTTTATATTAATAGTGTTAATATCTTTTGCTTCTGCTGCTACTAAACAATATATTACTAATGATGCTTCTTGTTCATCTGCTGGTCTTTTTTCTTTTGGTATTTTAAATGGTGATATTCATGGTGGTAGTGAGACTTTTATTGGTGATAGTTTAGCTTCAACTTTTGTTGATGGTTATGTTACTTATGCTCAAGATATTTTAGGAAGTTCTAGTCCTACAATGTGCCTTGGATCTGACTCAATAACTCTTTGGTCTGACGAACAAGCAAGTGCTAGTGATTGTAGTGGTTCAAATACCTGTAGAAGTTGGGGGGCGTTAATAGGGGGTTATTTGTATGCTGGTTCTGGTGTTTCTTCTCAAGGAATCTTGATTGGTGCTTATTCTTCTTCTCGTGAACATGCATCTGGTTATGGTAGTTCAATAATTTGCAATTTGTGGGATGCTTCTAAAGGGGATTCTTCCTATAATACTTATTTGCAATCTAATAATTTCAAGAGATTATCTACTTCAAGTGGTTGCCTTACTTCCAAATATAATTATGGTTCTGTGTCTGACAGATCTGGTGAGGAGGATGATATTTGTCCTGCGACTAATCTTTATGGACATTGTATTGCAGAATCTTGGAATTTAGGAGCTAATAATTTAGTTCCTGGAGTTTATATAATGGCTATGGGTGTTAGGGTTGCTGCTCCTTATAATAGAGGGGATAGTGCTGAAGCTCTTTTGTTTCCTGTTGGTAGTTTCCCAACTCCGAATACTCTTTACAGGTCACCTCCTTATAAGAGTAGCACTCCTTTTTATGTTATAAGTAATAGGATGTTGACAGCTCAGGAAATCCGAGATAATTTTCCAAATTCTGAAGTTGAAACGCATTTTTGTGAAGCTGCGAATTATGATAAGAATCCAACTAGTAATGCTTGTTGTGGTAATGATGCTAGTGATATTGGTAAAGTTGATTCAGGATATTATTGTGATGGTTTATCTTGGGAATCTTTGAAAAATGATGGTGCGAATTGTGTTGAAGCTTATGAATGTGTTAATTCTTATTGTTGTGATGCATCTTGTTCTGATGTTGCTTGTATTGCTCCTTCAGATTGTGGAAATAGCATTAAAGAAACAGGAGAAGAATGTGATGATGGAAATTTAGTTAATACAGATGATTGCACTAATGTTTGTAAAGATAATATTTGTGGAGATGGTTATTTAAATACACCAGATGAAGAATGTGATGACGGAAATTTAGTTAATACAGATGATTGCACTAATGTTTGTAAAGATAATATTTGTGGAGATGG
>Ga0075124_10001324_pt1 | contig 11587 bp, 10 predicted proteins | sample AntAceMetag02UKS_FD_69809 | JGI IMG/M metagenome (GOLD analysis project Ga0075124, IMG submission 69809) | Saline lake microbial communities from Ace Lake, Antarctica - Antarctic Ace Lake Metagenome 02UKS | ecosystem: Environmental > Aquatic > Non-marine Saline and Alkaline > Saline | place... | reverse complement strand
TGCCTGAACGGGGCGGCGGCGCGGAAATGCTCGAAGGGCGATCTCATAATAATAGCCAGCTATGTATCCGTGGAAGGTGAAGAGGCGAAGGGCTGGAACGCGAAGTGCGTATTGCTCGGCGAAAATAACATTATAAAGAAAATCAAGTAATATTCAGTATTGTTCTGACCTCTATTGGCGTGTGAATTTGATCCTGGCGGGGCTGTAATGCCCCGCTTTTTTGTGAAAAGATGTATTGAAATATCACGACCTTTCTGATAATTACATGTTCCTTTAAGAGGGGTGTACCACTATAAAGCAATGAGAAAAAAGATTAAAAGCATATTATTGACGGGTTTTGTCGCGATGATTCCCGTGGGCGTTACGCTGTATATCATCGCCTTTCTTATCAGGACAATGGATAATCTTGTCAAGATTATCCCCCACAGGTTTCAGCCCGATGAACTCCTGGGCTTTCACATTCCGGGTCTCGGTATCATCATTACACTAATCCTGATATTTATCATCGGCCTCGTTACAAAAAGTTACCTGGGGCGCAAGGCGGTAACCCTGGGTGAGTGGATTGTCGATAAGATCCCCTTTGTCAGCGGCATATACAAAGGAGTTAAACAGCTTGTCGATGCCATTTTCAGTGGTAAGCACAAGAGTTTCAGAAAGGCAGTTCTTATCGAGTATCCCCGTAAGGGTTTATATTCGATAGCCTTCGTAACCGGCGATTCCCAGGGAGAGGTGCAGGAAAAAACAGCCGAAAAGCATATCAACCTCTTTGTCCCGACTACGCCCAATCCGACATCGGGTTTCTACATTATGATACCTGAAAATGATGTCATAGCACTCGATATGTCCGTGGAGGAGGCCTTTACGCTCATCATATCGGGCGGCATTATATCACCGAACAACAGCAAGAATAACGGCAAGAACAATAAGAATAATAAAAAGTATAAATAAATATGAAGAGAGGGAAGCATACATGTTAATCACAGCTGAAGCGGTAAAGGTAGGGCATCCGGATGTTGTTGCTGATACCATTGCGGCGCATATCATTGCTGAGATCCTGGATGGAGAGCACAAAATCGGAATGGACGTCAATACGATGCCCCATTGCGGTATCGAGGTATTTCTGGGGAAGGGCTTCTGCATCGTGGGGGGTGAGGTGTCGACAAGAATCTATGTCGATATAGAACGGAGTATTCGTCAGACCATATTATCCCTGGGCTACAACGATGCGGCCGTGGGTCTCAACGGCCATTCCCTGGGCGTTTTCAATGCCCTTATTCCGCAGTCTCCCGATATCAATATCGGAACACGTGCCGATCTGGGAAAACACAAAGAGATAGGAGCGGGAGATCAGGGAATCATGTACGGGTTTGCCTGCGACGAGACAACCGAGCTGCTTCCCCTTACCTATGTCCTTGCCAATAACATGATGAGGATATTTGAAGATAGTGACAACCCGGTCTTTGCACCCGACGGGAAGGGACAGGTTACCGTCGATTACGATGATAATGGAAAACCGCTGCGTGTGGCGAAGGTGCTCATGTCAAATGCCGTCGACTATAGGTATATCACTGTCAGCAATGAGACCGAGAAAATGGCGAAAAACCTTTCCTTCGAATGTCTGAAAGACTGGGTTGATGACAAGACGGAATTCATGTTCAATCCCACCGGTGAGTGGCAGGCCGTGCATTCATGCAGTGCCGCCGATTCGGGTGTAACGGGCCGAAAGCTCGTATGTCAGCTTTACGGGGCATATCCCGGTGCCCAACTGGGTGGCGGATCGATCGTCAATAAGTCGCCCGAGAAGGTGGACTGTTCGGCCGTATTCGGCTCACGCTATGCGGCGAAGAATATAGTTGCTGCCGGCCTTGCCAAGAAATGCTCCGTTCAGCTCGCCTATGCGATCGGTGTCGCAAAACCGATGTCGATCTATGTGAATACCTTCGGCACAGGAATTATGCCGGATAAAAAATTATCGCAGCTTATGGACAAGGTCTTCGATTTCACACCCAAGTGGATGATAGAGAAATTTGATCTTCTGAGTGGAAAGATCTACAGGAAGATGGCGAAAAACCTCTTCCTGGACGATTATGAATGGGAGAAGACGGACATGGTGGATGAACTGAAGAAGGAAGCGGGTGTATAATATGAATTATGATGTAAAAAATATGGCTCTTGCAGAAGATGGCAAGCTGAGTGTGAACTGGGCCAATAAAAGTATGCCCGTTTTAAACAGTATAAAGAAGCGCTTTTCCGAGGAAAAACCACTCGATGGTGTCCGGCTCGGGGCCTGTCTTCATGTGACGACGGAAACGGCAAGCCTCATGGAGACCCTGAAGGCGGGAGGCGCGGAAGTATCGCTCTGTGCATCCAACCCGCTCAGCACACAGGATTACGTCGCCGCCTATCTGGTGAAATATCATGAGATTCCCGTCTACGCCATCAAGGGAGAAGACAGGGACACCTATTACGGTCACATCAATTCCGTTCTCGATGAGAAACCGCATATTACGATGGATGATGGTGCCGACCTCGTGTCCACAATCCATGCAAAACGGGGAGACCTTGTTGAAACAATTATCGGAGGAACAGAGGAAACGACAACCGGCGTCATCAGATTAAAGGCAATGGCTGAAAAGGGGGTCTTGCGTTTTCCTCTGATCGCCGTGAACGATGCAAAAACGAAGCATCTTTTTGATAACAGGTATGGGACGGGCCAGAGTACTGTCGACGGGATAATCAGGGCAACGAACAGGCTCATTGCCGGTTCGGTCTTTGTGGTGTGCGGCTACGGCTGGTGTTCACGGGGACTCGCCATGAGGGCCGATGGAATGGGAGCAAATGTTATCGTAACGGAAGTCGATCCCCTGAGGGCCCTTGAGGCGGTTATGGACGGCTACAGAGTGATGCCGATTGCCGATGCCGCTGGAATAGGCGATTTCTTCTGCACCCTGACGGGAGATATTAATGTGATCAGAAAAGAACATTTCCGGATAATGAAGGACGGGGCAATCGTTGCCAATTCGGGTCACTTCAATGTCGAGCTCGATATCGACGGCCTGAAGGAAATCGCAGAGTACAAGGGGAGGATACGTGATTATATTGATGAATATCAGCTGGAAGAGGGACGATCGGTCTATCTTCTGGGTGAGGGAAGGTTGATCAATCTTGCCGCGGCAGAGGGACATCCTTCAAGTGTCATGGATATGAGCTTTGCAAATCAGGCCCTTGCTGCGGAATATCTTGTTAAACACGCCAAAGAGCTCGAGAAGATTGTGTACAGCGTTCCCGAGGATATTGATATGGAGATTGCCAGAATGAAGCTGGCCTCGATGGGTGTATCAATCGATACGCTGACAGCCGAGCAGGAAAAGTACCTGAATTCATGGGAGATGGGGACGTAAAGAGAAACTTCACGTTTAAAATATTGAGTGAAAGCGGCGGGTATTTCCCGCCGTTTTTTTTGTATGGGAGTCTCTTTCGTGATGTAATGAGAAGGTGGTGAATTACTGCCGTTTTGTTATCTCTCTAACATTGGACTTGAAACTTAAAACTTTAAACTTGAAACCTGAAACTTGAGAACCTATGTCCTGATCCGTGAAAAGAGAACAAAGGCCACTGCACCGAGGATGATATTTGCAGACCAGGCCGCGATAAAAGGTGGCAATGTGCCCGCGTGTCCAAGGGACATTGAAAAGGCAAAGACGATCCAGTATGAAAACCCGATGACAATGCCGGCACCGACGCCCTGGGCTACCCCCCCGCTTCTCTCGGATTTAAGGGAAAAAGCCACACCGAGAAAGGCGAGTATGAGACTGACCAGGGGGAAGGCTATTTTCCCCTGAAGGTCCGTTACATACTGTGTTGCATCGTATCCCTCGGACCTGACTTTTTCTATGAATTTTCGCAGTTCCCAGTACCCCATCTCTTCCGTCTCTTTCTGGACCACGGTAAAATCGGCGGGCTTCTCGGGGAGATCGATTATCATCGACGATGCACGCTCGAGGACCGGAAAGTCACCCTCGGGAAAGGTCGTTATCACAAGATCCCTGAAGTGCCACTTTCCCTTTTCCCACTGCACTTCCTTTGCATCGATTCTCCTGGTGAGATTCATGTCACGGTCGAGAAAATTGATCTTCACTCCTTTAATCGTGGCCTTTTCGGGATCGAAGAGAGTGAAATTGTAGATCCCGTCCCGTCCCCTGTACCATGTCTGGTTCTCTTTGAAGCTGCCCGGCTTTCCCCTTTTTTGCACCTCTACAAGCTTGATGTGCTTTGCCTTCTGATTGGTGTAGGGGGTTATAAATTCTGCCAGAAGGAATGCGAATATACATACGAAGAGGGAAAGGACAATAACGGGCATTGATATCCGGTAGAGACTTACCCCGTTCGCCTTCATGGCGGTAACCTCGCTGTTTTTTGAGAGGAGACCGAATGTCAGAAGGGTGCTGAGAAGGAAGGTGACGGGTATCATCTGGGAGAGAATCATCGGAATGTTGAAGATGAAGTAGGATGCCATCTGTGAGGCCGTGGCATCGTTGCTCAGAAACATACGTATTCTCTCAAAGAAGTCCACGATGAGATAGAGGCAGATGAGAGACAGGACGATCATCGAAAAGGTCTTTAAAAATTCTTTCAGTATGTAGCGATCGAGGGTGTTCACTTATACTTTCCTTCAGAGCCTGCGGCAATCTTCTCTTTTAAGCTCCTCCACAGTGTCCTTGCCCTGCCCTCGAAGGGCAAAACAGGCCGTTCCTGTGCCGCCATATTGAACATGATAATCCCGATGGTTCCCAGTATGACATTTGGCGCCCAACTCCCGATGATCGGAGAAAGACGCCCCGTTTCGGCAAGTGACGAGCCTCCTAACTGTAACACATAATAAATCACAACGACGACAAGACCGATCACGAACCCCCTCGATTTTCCTGACCTCTCTTTTACTATGCCGAGGGGGATTCCGAGGATACAAAAGATAAGGCAGGAAAAGGGGATGGTGAATTTATTGTGCAGTTCGATTGCAAGCTCACGTAGTCTCTTTTTCTTCACGTTTTGATCCCTCATGGTTTGTATGAGTTCGGTGAGGGTCATCTCCTTCCCGTCTTTTTCGAGGGCACTTTTTTTGCCTGTGATCGGTGCCGATACGTCGAGGCTTATATCGTAGGTGGTGAAGTCCATTTTTTTGAAGACCCGAAAATCCGAATCCATGGTATGGCTGCTTCCATTTTCGAGCCGCAGTGTTACCGTCATGGATTTCGGATTTGAAACCAGATACCCCCTCTTTGCAATGATGGTTATCGGATCCTCGGATATCCGGGAGTCGGATATAAAGAGGTTTTCCATATAATTTCCGTGGGCCGGGATGCTGCCGGCATAGAGGACAAGACCTGCGAAGTCGTTGTTGAAGACCTTCTCCTTGATGCCGATACTTGCCTTTTTCTTTGCTATTTCAAAGAGGAGGGTTTTTGTGGCGAAGTTTCCCTGGGGGACGAGAAAGAAACCCATCAGTGCCGTTACCAGGAATGCGAAAAGAGATGCCGCCGCAATGGGCCTCAGGAGCTGAAAGAGGCTTATTCCCGATGATTTCATGATCGTTATTTCATTGTCACCGGAGAGCCGTCCAAGGCCGATAAGGATAGCAATGAGGAGCGATATCGGTATGGTAATGATAAAAAAGGAGGGCATAAGATAGCTTATGAGCTTCACTATGGCAATGAGACTTACCCCCTTGTTTATCATGAGATCCATGAGTTGGAGGATTTTTCCCATGAGGAGCACGAAGGTGAGTATGAAGAGTATCATGAAAAAGGGGAGAGAGATTTCTCTCAGAATATATCTGTTAATGGTTTTGTGCATATAATATTAACTCGTTGCGATTTATGGGCAAGGTGCGTTAGTAATAACATAGATACACAACTTTGAAAATAGACAAAGCGTGCGATCAATGATGCTCAGAGTTGGTATGTTTCTCCATATTGACCTTGCCGGTCTTATCTGTTAAACGGGAATCATCATAATTTAAGGAAGGTTATATGATAGATCTTCACACGCATTCAATTTTCAGTGATGGCGAGCTGGTACCTTCGGAACTCGCACGAAGGGCGGTCTTCAAGGGCTATCGGGCGGTTGCGATAACCGATCATGTAGACCACTCGAATTTCGATTTCATAATTCCGAGGATCATAGAGGTATGCGACAGGATATCGGTCCATGGGTCCATCGTGGCGCTCCCCGGAATAGAGATTACCCATGTAGAGCCCTCTGATATCAAGAAACTTGCAAAAGACGCCAGAGGCCTGGGTGCAAAAATTGTGGTGGTACACGGCGAAACGGTCGTAGAGCCTGTCATTCCCGGAACCAATCGCGCAGCAATTGAAGCCCCTATCGACATACTTGCGCATCCCGGGCTGATAACGGAAGAGGAGGTCAGACTCGCTGCAGAAAGATCCGTATTTCTTGAGATATCCACGAGAAAGGGGCATTCCCTTACGAACGGTCATGTCGCGATGCTGGCACGGAAATGCGGGGCCAAACTGGTATTGAATACTGACAGCCATGCGCCCGATGATCTCATCGACAAGGATATGGCACGGATAATTGCGGCCGGGGCGGGTATGAGCGATGATGAAATCGACGCCATGTTTAAGAATTCAGAATATCTCGTTGAAAAAAACAAGTAGAGTACGATGAGAGCTGTCTTTATCTCCGATGCACACATCAAGAGCCGAAAAGATAAAGGATACAACTATCTTTTGAGGTTCTTTGATTCCATCGGAGGCGATACGGACTATCTTTTCGTAGTGGGCGATTTTTTTGATTTCTGGTTCTGCGATGAAGATACCATATACCCCGATTTTCGTCCCATGGTTGATAAGCTCCTCGAGTTGAATGAAGGGGGGGTGAAGGTAACTCTTTTCGAGGGAAACCATGATTTCTTTCTCGCAGATTATTTCGAGAGACATAATATAAAGGTATTTCCCGAGGACGCCACCCTTACGCTCGACGGAAAGAGGATATTTGTTTCTCATGGCGATATGGCATCTGAGTCCAACTGGAGCTACCTTCTCTTGAGAAGCGTGCTACGAAGTCGGGCCTTTTATAATTTTCAGAGGATCGTACCCGCTCCCCTTATGTGGAAGATCTCATGGATAGCGTCAAAGATGAGCAGACGGCACTTTTCGAGACCTACCGAGGTGATTGCCGAGGGCATGAGGGTTTTCTCGGAGAAAAAATTTGATGATGGTTACGATGCCGTGATCCTGGGACATTGTCACCAGCCTCTTTTGGAAGAGCATATGAGCAATGGGGAAATGAAGACCTTTGCCACCCTGGGTGACTGGATCAGCCGTTTTACCTATCTTGTCTGCGACGAAGGCGAATTCTCACTTCTCTCATACCGTTAAAATATCTGGACAGATTCCTTAAGATATGTTACCGAAGTTCTTTATTTTTCTTCTAAGGTGACGGTCTATGAATTTCGGAGACATCGATGCACTGTATACCTCGTTTGACGATTCTCAATTTGTCGTTATTCCCGTACCCTATGATCTGACATCGACCTATCAGGCTGGATCGCGACGGGGACCGGAGGCGATTATCGATGCGTCCTGTAATCTCGAACTCTATGATGAAGAACTCTTGAAAGAGACCTACCTCTCGGGTATTCACACCATGGCACCACTTGCCATTGATGCCCGCGGTCCCGAAGAAATGCTGAAGGCAATTTACGAGGAGGTTGCAGGGATTGCCTCCTATGAAAAGATACCCGTCCTTCTCGGAGGGGAGCACAGTATTTCGATTGGTTCGGTGAGGGCAATGAAGGAAAAATATTCGTCCCTCTCCGTGCTCCATCTCGATGCCCATGCAGATATGAGAGATTCTTATCAGAACACACCCTTCAGCCATGCGGCCGTGGGTCGGAGAATATTTGAGATGTGTCCCCTGGTTCAGGTGGGGATTAGGAGCATGAGCAGAGAAGAGGCATTGTTTATAAGAGAAAATAATATCAGGGTGTTATCGCCCGAAGAGATCGAAGACAGCCCCGATTGGATCGAAGGGATTATCGATGACCTTTCGGACGATGTCTATGTGTCAATTGATCTCGATGTATTGGACCCTTCGATCATGCCGGCAACGGGTACGCCGGAGCCGGGCGGTATTCGCTGGAGGGATCTTTTACGATTGATAAAAAAGGTGTCTAATAATTGCACTATTCACGGATTTGATGTAGTAGAGCTTTGCCCCATTCCGGGTATGGTTGCACCGGACTTTACGGCGGCTAAATTGATTTACCGTGTAATGGGATATATTGATTCAAGAAATAATCGGTAAGTGAGGAACTGCGAGAGTGAATAGTTTTGTGCCTAAAAAGATTTTTTTTACAAAAGGAGTCGGGTTTCATAAGGAGGAACTGCACTCTTTCGAGCTTGCACTGAGGAGTGCGGGTATCGAAAAGTGCAATCTGGTGCAGGTTTCGAGTATTTTCCCTCCCGGCTGCAAGGTGGTATCGCGTGAGAGGGGCCTTGGAGAACTGAAGCCCGGCAACATAACCTACTGTGTTATGAGCCGCACGAGCAGCAATGAACCAAGACGGCTTATAGCGGCCTCGGTCGGCTGTGCCATACCTGCTGATACGGAGGCCTATGGTTATATCAGCGAACACCACGCATTCGGGCAGACCGTGAGAGAAGCGGGAGATTATGCAGAGGATCTCGCGGCGGCCATGCTTGCATCGACACTCGGTATCGATTTCGATATCGATGCAAGCTGGGATGAGAAGGAAGAAATTTTCAAGATCAGCGGCAAGATCGTCAATACGAGGAATGTTACTCAGTCAGCTATAGCGAAAAACGGAGGATATACATCGGTATTAGCTGCAGCGGTATTTCTTTTCTAAACTATTTGTAAGCTTTGTTACCATTTGATGGAAGGGGGATTCGGCAGGCCATGTTTCCTGAAGAATCATATTTCTACCTGATTCCTCCAGTAGCAGGCTTTTTTGTCTTTATCACACTCGCTCTCATTTCTCTTCTCAGGGGAAGCGCAGATCATACAAACCGGCTCTTTGCACTTATATGCTTTTTCGGTGCCCTCATTAATATCGATGTGGCTCTGGTTTCCTTTCTTACGGATAAAACCCTCGCACTTACCATTGACAGACTGATCTATCTTTTCTTCGTTTTCAGCATTCCTGTCTATATAAGGTTTGTCCATCGTTTCCTCGGTATCGTTGGACGCGGGTGGCTTGAATATGCCGCCTACATCTCGAGCCTGATCTTTCTTGCATTCAGCCAGACAGAATACTTCATAACCGGTTTTTATTTTTACCGGTTTGGGACTATTGCAAAGGCGGGGCCCGCCTATTATGCCTTTTCCTTCGCCGGTGCCTTTACAGTAATCTACTGCCTTTCTGTGCTCTTTTCAGGGATTGGAAATGCCGGAGAAAACCACAGGAGAAACAGAATTAAGTATGTCTTTGCCGGCCTCGGTCTCAGTGCCGTTCTCATCCTGTTGAATTCATTGCCTGTCAGCGGCTTTAATGTCTATCCTCTGGGGAATTTCAGCTTTATCCCGGGGATGTTTCTTGCTGCAGGTGTTCTCAAGTATGACCTTCTCGATGTTGATGAGGTGATAAAAAGAGGCACCATCTATTTTCTCCTGACGGGCACCCTGACCCTTATCTATGTTCTTATCATATACCTCTTTAGCATACTCTTTATCGGGTATAGCGATGTCAACTCACTCATACTCTCCCTGGTGTTATCCCTCCTTATTGTGCTTCTGTTCAATCCCATGAATGTTCGAATACGGCGGTTCGTTGACAACCTGTTATACCGGGGGAGATTTGATTACCAAAAGACCCTCAGGGAGATAAGCGATGTGATGACCTCGGCTCTTCGGGTTCAAGAGATCATCGATCATCTCACGGGTTCACTGTCGAAAGCATTGCGTGTGCAAAGCACGGCGATACTTCTCTATGAAAGTGAGAAGGAATCACTGGAGCTCTATTCTGGGGAAAGGGACCCTCTCGGAAGGAGGAAAACAATCACTATAGAAAAGAGTCTACCCGTGGCCGGATTCTTCGAAAAACAAAGAGAGATCATCAGCAGGTCCGCATCGGAGAGAATAGATTTTCCGGGGGATGAAAAAAGAAGGATTCACGACATATTCAGATTGTCGAGGGCGGTTGTACTTATGCCGATGATATCCAAGGAAAGGTTGACGGGTATTATCGCATTGGGCGAGAAGAAAAGCGGCAGACTCTTTGTTCAGGAAGATATTGAATTTATAATGACGATTGCCAATCAGAGCGCCGTGGCACTGGAGAATGCACGAAGCTACGAAAGGATCGAATATATAAACCTCGAGCTTGAAGAGAAAGTCAAAAACAGAACGGCGGATCTCGTGAAGGCCCTGGAAGAGAAGGAGAGGACACAGAAACAACTGATACGATCGGAGAGCCTGGCGGCCATAGGACAGCTTGTAGCCGGAACAGCCCACGAGTTGAATAACCCCATCGCAAGTGCCTCAAGCCTGATCGAGACGACCCTCGAAACGTTAAGCGAAGGGGCTGAGAAAAATGAGGAGCGTGACGAGGTTATCGAAGACCTCGCCTTTTCATTAAAGGAATTGACCCGTGCGAGTAATATCGTGAAAAGCCTCCTCGGGCTGTCTCGTCAGACCCAGACATATGTCGAACCGGTGAATATGAATACGGTCCTGGACGATGCTCTCAGGGTCCTTTACAATCAGTACAAGTACAATGATATAGAAATAGAGAAAAAATATGATGAAAACCTGCCGGATATCGAAGGAAACTTTGCCAATCTGGGGCAGGTTTTTATAAATATTATAAAGAATGCGCTTCAGGTACTGCCCGACGAGGGGGGCAGGATTGTCCTGACGACGAAAGATATGAAAAAAAACGGTACTGTGGTTATCGAGTGCCAGGATGGGGGGAGGGGAATACCTGAGGATGTAATTGGTGATATATTTAAGCCATTTTTTACGACCAAGAAGCCAGGGGAAGGCACGGGACTGGGACTCTATATCGCCTATGAAGTGGTAAAGAGGCACGACGGAGACATCTATGTCCGGAGCACTCTCGGTGAAGGTAGTGTCTTTACCGTCGAGCTTCCCTGCACAAGGAGGGAGTCGTCATGATGGGTCTTTTGATTGTTGATGATGAGGAGGGGGTAAGGAGGTCGCTGAAAAAAGTTCTTGAAAGAGATGGCTATGCGATTTTCCTTGCCACTGGCGGGAGTGAGGCAATCGATATTGTACGAGAAAATATTCACCAGATAGAGACGGTTATTTGCGATTACAAGATGCCGGGCATCGACGGGCTGGAAACACTTGTTGAAATTGGGAGGTTAAATCCTGAGATTGCAAGGATTATGCTTACGGGCTACGCAACAATGGAAAGTGCCATCGAGTCAGTCAATGAGGGGATTGACGGATTTCTAACAAAACCGTTTTCAAATGTTGAGCTCAGGGCTAAGGTGAAGGATTACAATCTCAAAAAGAGGCTGAAGCCGTTTGTCTCCGAGCAGGTCTATGTTGAGATGCAAAAGGGTGCGGGAAATATGTA
>Ga0075124_10001323_pt1 | contig 11588 bp, 10 predicted proteins | sample AntAceMetag02UKS_FD_69809 | JGI IMG/M metagenome (GOLD analysis project Ga0075124, IMG submission 69809) | Saline lake microbial communities from Ace Lake, Antarctica - Antarctic Ace Lake Metagenome 02UKS | ecosystem: Environmental > Aquatic > Non-marine Saline and Alkaline > Saline | place... | reverse complement strand
GTAGTTCCCATAACTACAAGATAATTTACATTATTGGTGATCAGATGTTCTATAAGTTTTTTTAGTGAATTAAAGTCAATTGTTCCATACTTATGAAAAGGTGTAACAATTGCAACTCCAGTACCCTTGAGTTTTAATTTCATTAGTTTTTTGTTTTTAGAATAGTTAAATAATGTATTGCTTCATTCATGAAAAAATCAATATCAGAACCTGGTTTTGTTTTAATCATAATATCCAAATAATCTGCACTATCAGTATCATCAATGCCAATTTTAAGTTTTGCCTTTGATTGTGCTAAAATATATTTTATCGGATAAGTGTCAGAATCATCAAGATTAATGAGAATATCAAAATCCTTTTTAATAAAATCATCAATAAAAAACCCAAAAGGTTTTTTGTACCAATTTAAGTTTTTTTCTGAAAAAAGGTCATAGGTAAGCTTTGGCATAATTTGTTCTTTAAGGATTTCAGATTCTACCAAGGCAAGAGCTTTAATTGTTTTTTTTTGTTTTTGCAGGATTTCAACAAACTTGCTTACTTTTTCATAATCAGATTTTTCGTGCACAATAAATAGCAAACCTATTGTTATAGCATCATTAATATTTATCAATTTCCTGATTCTATTTACTTTTTTATAATCCTGCCGTAAAACAAACCCGGATATTATTGTTTCTATTTTTCTTAATATATTCAATTTTAATAAATTTTTTGTAGTTGAGCAAAAATACAAATAATTTGCTCATTTGTTATAATAAAAATATTTTTAGAAATATATTTTTGATAATACAGTTCATCTGTTTACTTTTACGCAATTATAAAAAAATATTTAATTTGGAAATCACATTTCTGGGAACCGGAACATCACAAGGAGTACCTGTAATAGCATGCACATGCGAAGTTTGTAATTCAAAGAATCATAAAGATAAACGTCTTAGATCATCTGTATTAATAAAAACTGATAATAAAATTATTACTATAGATGCTGGACCTGACTTTCGACAACAGATGCTTCGTGAAAAAGTTAAAAATCTTGATGCAATTTTAATTACTCATGGTCATAAAGATCATGTTGGAGGACTTGATGATGTTAGAGCATTTAATTATCAGCAAAAAAGACCTATGGATGTTTTTGCATCAAAAATTCATCAGGTTGATATTAAGAGAGAATTCTTTTACGCTTTTGAAGAAAACACTTACCCTGGTGTACCAAAAATTAATCTTAATGTTGTTGATGGTAATTCCTTTGATATTGATACAATAAAAGTAATTCCAATAAAAGCAAAGCATTACAAAACAGAAGTTCTTGGTTATCGAATTGGCGATTTCACTTATATTACCGATGCTAATTATATTTCTGACAAAGAAAAGGACAAAATTCACGGAAGTAAAATCATTGTTCTCAATGCATTACGAAAGCAAAAACATGTTTCTCATTTCAACTTAAGTGAAGCAATTGAAGTATTGAAAGAATTAAAACCTGAAAAAGCCTATTTAACTCATATTAGTCATTTAATGGGATTGCATAATATGGTTTCTAAAGAACTGCCTTCTTTTATAGAGCTTGCTTATGATGGATTAAAAATTAATTGTTAAACCTTAGGTGACTTAAATTTATAACAAACTTTTAGTGTTTGCGAAGAAAGTTTTTATGAATAAAATATTCCCCTACTTCTTTGTTTTCCTAACATATCTCAAATCCAAAAGATTAATCGGATTGCTTCCCAAACCACTTATATTTTTCTGAACAAATCGTAATACCTGATCATAAAACAAAACAACAACCGGAGCTTCTTCCATAATAATATTATCCATTTTTTGATAAAGAGAAATTCTGATGGAATCATTTATTTCCTTTTGAGATTGTTCATAAAGTAAATCAAATTCAGAATTGGAAAAATGAGTGTAATTAGGACCTTGAGGACAAAAATTCTTGCTATAAAAAAGTGATAAATAATTTTCGGCATCAGGATAATCTGCTATCCATGAACCACGAAAAAAATTCAATTTTGCCTGTGCTTTCATTTCCCTAAGGGCAGCCGGAGGATTTACATCAATATTTATTTCAAAACCAATTTCGTTAAGCTGATGCTGAATATATTTACACAGATCAAGATAATCTGCAGTTGTGGAAAGTGTAATTGGGGGAATCTTCTCCCCTGCCGAAAAACCTGCTTGTGAGAGTAATTCACGAGATTTGTCCGGATTAAATGAATACCCATTTATTTTTGTTGTATTGAATGCAGGAAGTCCTTTAGGAATCATACCATAATTTCCCGGCATCCCAATATCATTTCTAAGGTATTTCATCATTTTTTTTCTATCAAAGCCATAGTTAATTGCTTGTCGTACCAGTTTGGAACTCAAAGGACTATTTTTAACATTTTCCTTGGATTCATCAATTAAAATCCCAAGGTATTCTGTGTTGAGATAAGCTTGGGTTATTAGTTTAAATTTATCATGATATTTAGGATTTAATTTACCGTTTGCTGTTAATAACTCATCTTTATATCTTGCGTCAATTCCTGACATATAATCTAGATTACCAAGAACAAACTCCAGAAAAGCAGATTGTTTGTCTATCAAAAAAGTTATTGAAATTGCATCAAGATAAGGGAGTCGGTTATTGCCGTCAAACTCAAAATATTTTTCATTTTTAAGATAAACAAGTTTAATACCTTCCATCCACATTTTAAAAACAAATGGACCTGTACCAACTGGATTTCGTCGAAAATCTTTTCCGTAATAATTTATTGCTTTTTCTGGGACCACCGAACAATATTGCATGGCAAGAATTCCAAGAAATGGGGGAAATGCTTGCGTTAATTTAATTTGGAAAACGGAATCATTAATGGCTTTAAAGGCATAATTTCCATTATTTTTCTCAACATAATTAAAAACCCATAATCCGGGTGAAGCTACCTCCGGCTTAACAATTCTAAGAAAACTATATTCAAAATCATAAGCACTAATCTTTCTCTCAACACTATCTTTAAAAATCTCATTATCATGAAAATAAACATCATTTCTTAAACAAAAACTATAAGTTTTTCCATCCTCTGAAATTTTCCAGGATTTTGCAATGCAGGGAGTAATATTCATTTTATCATTAAACTGAACAAGACCATTATACAATTGATTACATGCCCAGATATTAGCTTGATCTTTTGCATATACCGGATCAAGTGAAGAAATACCAACTGCTTCATTATATCTGAAAACAGTTTTTTGGTTTGGCTCATTTCGATGTGTATTGCATCCAAAAAAAATCAGAATTAAAAAAAATGAAAATAATCTTTTCATAAATTCAAAATTAGCTGTTTTAATGGAAATAGCAGGTAAAAAATTAATTTACTTTTTATTAATAATCTACTTTAAGTTTAAAATAATAGTTTCCAAATTTTTAAGATGGTTGTGTTACTTGCTCTTTATCCCCGCCTATATCCAAATGATTATTGGGTAGCTATTAATAGTTTTTTTTAATAAGTTAACAACACAAAGTTAGCCCGTACGAATTGAAACAAGCTATTATAGATAAATGAATTTTTGGTTTAAAGCATTTATCTGAAATTATTACTTTGCTATTTCTGTATATATTATGTATATTTGAAGAAAAGATTTTTTTTATGTTTCATTAAAGCTGTTTAAAATGGATGATGTATTTATAAAATATATGGATGATAGATTTAGTGCAAAAGAAATCAGTAAAACTGATAAGGTAATAACACCTTCTAAAATCTATGGACCAATAATTACAATTACTCGACAGGCAGGGTGTTCAGGTAACGAAATTGCAAATGAACTTTGTAGAATGCTTAATAAAAAGAATCAGGAAAAAAACATTAATGAAAGTTGGCAATGGATAAATAAACAAATTCTTTTTTCTACCGCTGAAGAATTAAAAATGCCTGAGCTAAAAATTAAATATATTTTCAGGGCAGAAAAAAGAGGGATGATGGATGATGTTGTAAATGCGTTGTTCTCTAAATATTATAAGTGTCATAATACAATTCAAAAAACTGTTGTTACAATAATTAAAAGGTACGCTGCAAAAGGTAATATAATTATAGTTGGACGCGGTGGAGTTGTTTTTACTAATGATGTTCCAAACTCATTACATGTTAAGTTAGAAGCTCCATTAAAATGGCGTATTGAGCAAATAAGTAAGAAACATGAAATCTCTGAAGATGAAGCAGGAAAATACGTTTTGAGAGTTGATAACAAAAGAGAAAAGTTAATTGAATTATTAAGCAAAAAGAAATATTCTTATGATTTGTTTGATATAATAATTAATAGCTCAAAATTTAATACTGAAAGCTTATGCAAGGTAATATTAAAAACTGCTGAGGCAAAAATGTTAGTTTAAAAATTAAAACCCCATCTTTACAGGTGGGGTTTTTTGTAATAATATTATGCCAGAACCCTATTTAAAAACTAATGGATTCTTAACTTTTTGTTTTAATAATGCAATATCAATAATATCAATCATTTCGTCTATATAATGGAAATTCAATCCTTTAATATATTCTTTTTTAATATCGAGGATATCTTTTTTGTTTTCTTTTGAAAGAATAATATCAGTGATTTTTGCACGTTTTGCAGCAAGCATTTTTTCTTTTACCCCACCGATAGGCAGCACTTTACCTCTTAAAGTCAATTCGCCTGTCATAGCAATTTTCGCTCTTACTTTTCGTTGTGTAAAAGCAGAAGCGAGGGCTGTAAATAAAGTTATTCCTGCAGAAGGACCATCTTTGGGCGTTGCTCCTTCAGGAACATGAATATGAACATTCCATTTCCTGAAAATATCAGGATTAATATCTAAACTTTCAGAATGTGATTTCAAATACTCATACGCCAAGGTTGCAGATTCTTTCATTACATCACCTAAATTTCCGGTAAGAGTAAGATTTCCCCTTCCTTTACTCAGACTAACTTCAATAAATAAAATTTCACCACCGGCAGAAGTCCATGCCAAGCCGGTAACAACACCCGCAATATTATTATTTAAATATCTGTCTTTCTGAAAATGTTCGGCACCAAGAATTGTTACAATGTCTTCGTCGTTAATTTTTTTGTTATACTTTTTTTTCATTACAATAAACTTTGCTTTGTTTCTAATAATTTTAGCAATAGTTTTTTCTAATGATCTAACACCAGATTCACGAGTATAATCTTCAACAATTTTTTCGATATTTTTATCAGAAAAAGTTACCTGAGATTTTTTTACTCCATGAGCTTTAAGTTGCTTTGGAATAAGATGCCTTTTTGCTATTTCAATTTTTTCTTCAACTAAATAACCTGTTAAGTCAATAATTTCCATTCTATCGCGTAAAGCGGGATGAATAGTGCTGAGAGTGTTTGCAGTAGAAATAAACATTACTCTTGAAAGATCGAAATCAATTTCAAGATAATTATCGTAGAACGTATTATTTTGTTCAGGGTCAAGAATTTCTAATAGTGCAGCTTGTGGGTCTCCGCTTATATTATTTCCACTTACTTTATCAATTTCATCAAGAACGAAAACAGGATTTGCAGATTTGGCTTTTTTTAGATTCTGAATAATCCTACCCGGCATTGCTCCAATATAGGTTTTTCTATGCCCGCGTAATTCAGATTCATCACGAATTCCACCTAGCGACATTCTAATGTATTTTTTGCCAAGTGCTCTTGCAATTGATTTTCCAAGGGATGTTTTTCCAACACCCGGAGGTCCTACAAAACAAAGAATTGGCGATTTCATGTCATTTTTTAAATTAATTACGGCCAGATGTTCAATAATTCTTTCCTTAATTTTTTCTAATCCAAAATGGTCTTCATCTAATACAATTTGTGCGTGATCTAAATCAAAATTATCAGTTGTAAATTCATTCCATGGTAATTCTACAATCATTTCCAAATAATTCACCTGAATAGAATATTCAGCTGCTTGAGGGTTCATCCTCTGCAATTTGATAAGCGCTTTATTAAAAATTTCCTCAACTTCTTTTGTCCATTTCTTTTTAGATGATTTATCTTTTAAGCTAAGAATTTCTTGCTCGTTTGGACTTCCTCCAAGCTCATCCTGAATAGTTTTAAGTTGTTGATTTAAAAGATAATCTCTCTGTTGCTTATCCATTTCAACCTTAACTTTCTTTTGAATCTGGTTTTTAAGCTCAAGCATTTGAAGTTCTTTCGATAGAGAAGCTAACACTTCGTTTGCCCTTGTTTCTAATTCAGATACTTCAAGAAGTCTTTGTTTTTCATCAACTTCAATGTTAAGATTTGAGGAAGCAAAATTCACCAAAAAAACAGGGCTTTCAATATTATTAATTGCAAAACCGGCTTCTGAAGGAATATTAGGCGATTTTTTTATTATCTGAATGGAAATATCTTTAACCGAAGATATTAAAGCGTCAAATTTATGTTGGTCATTAATTTTATGTTTTACTTCAAAATCAGATACTTTTGCTTTAAAATACGGTTCAGTTTCAATCATTTCCACTAACTCAAAGCGCTTTTTTCCCTGAATAATCGCAGTTGTACTACCATCAGGCATTTGGAGGATTTTGATAATCTGAGCAACAGTACCAATTTTATTCAAATCTTCGAAATTTGGATCTTCTTCGCTTGCATCTTTTTGAGCAACAACACCAATAACCTTGGTGCCTGAATATGCTTCTTTTATTAATGCAATTGACTTGTCTCTGCCTACTGTAATTGGAATTACAACCCCAGGAAAAAGAACAGTATTTCGCAATGGTAGAATTGGTAATATTTTTGGAAGTTTTTCCGCATTCATCAACTCTTCATCTTCGGGCGATAAAAGAGGGATAAATTCAGTATCTGCATCAATAACTCCTGTCAACCCTAAAATTTCTGATTTTATCATTTATTATTGTTATTTGTTATTTTTGTTCCAAAATTATTATAAATAATTCAAAATTCATGTTCAATAAAAAAATAATATTGTTTATTATTTCATGTTGTTATTATTCAACAATATTAAGAGATATTTTAAAATTACCATTTTCAAGGATCAAGTATCTTGAAACTTCCATCCCACCCCCTTTTACATAACTTACATAATAATTTGAAATCCTTGTGTTTGAATCTGTATGAGGTTTTAAGTTTCGCAAAGTGATTCTTTTTATTCCTCCATTTTTTTCAAATAATTGCTTTCTTCCCAAATTCAGACTTTTTTTTAAGCGTAATAAAGCATCATCAGACAATGTATCAGCACCATGAGTCATATTCAGCACATTATCAATATTCCCTTTATTCCATTCTTCAAAATAAATATTAAGAAATTTCGAAGCACTTTCATCATTGAATTTTGTTCTTATTTTGTTTTCACAAGAAAGTAAAGTTATACTAAAAATGATAACAAAAAAGAAAACAATATTTTTAATCGAAAATTGCATATGTCTATTATTATTTTGTTTGCTGAAAGATACAATTTTTTTTGTCTGATTCTTAATAGTAGATAATTTAAATAATCACAAGTACATAGATTAAAATTTTAATTTTGTAAATCGATGAATCTGTGATGTTTATACTGCGTAATAATAAAAAAGCTCCTAAAATATTAAGAGCTTCTGAAATATTTTGCTTTTCAAAGAAAAACTATTTTTTCTTTTCAAGATGTTTTTTATATTTGTTTTTAAATTTATCAACACGTCCTGCTGTATCAACAAATTTCATTTTACCAGTATAAAATGGATGAGAAGTATTTGATATTTCAAGTTTAAAGAGAGGATATTCTTTGTCATCTTCCCATTTAATAGTTTCTTTTGTTTTAACTGAAGATTTTGTTAAAAATGTATAATCGTTTGATATATCTTTAAAAACAACAAATCTGTAATCTTTTGGATGAATGCCTTTTTTCATTTTTCTTATCTTTATATTTTCGGGCTGCAAAATTAATTTTTTATCTGGATAAAACAAAGTGAATCAATAATAATTTTATTTTTTTTTATGCCTTGATTTTTTCAAATTGCAATATAAATATTTTTTTATTTTTTGTTAACAAAGCAAGGAATGAAATTCCTTTTAAATATAATTGAATATTGAACACCGATTAACGATTTAAGAATATTGAAGTAATGGTACTTTCGCAAAAAAACACTTCTTAAATCATTATTCGTTAATCGATATTAAATATTCATAGAAACTAAAGTAAAGCAATGAAATTGCAGGGTTTTAACCTTTAAATAGATAATAGATAACAAAATTATTTTAATGAAGCCCTTGTTATTTCTCGTTTTCCTGGTGGACCGGGAATATTTTCAACTGAAAATCCTGAAGCTTTCAAAGCTCTTTTTACTTTTCCTTTGGCGGAATATGTTGTCAATATTCCTTTTTCCTTCATGGAATATGCAATTTTTTTAAAAATATTTTCTGTCCATAAGCCTGGTTGAACATCAGGAGAAAAAGCATCAAAGTAAACTCTATCGTATTTATTTTTCGGCAAAACAATGTCTTCTAATTTTTGGTGAATCTTTTTAAGATTAAAGTTTTCGCTAATTTTCTTGAACTTATCCCACTCTGCTTCGTGCATTTTTAAAAAAATGGGATTAAGATTTTTATTTTGAATAATTACAGGATAGTTAATATTTTCATAAACTTCTTTTTCCAATGGAAAAGCTTCAATTGAAGTATAGTTTATTGTCTGGTTGTTTTTTTCAGATTCAACGAAAGTTAATAATGCATTTAATCCTGTACCAAAACCAATTTCCAAAACATCAATCTCTCCGAAATTATTATTCTGAAACCTAAAACAGGCATCTATAAATATGTGCATAGATTCCTGTACAGCACCATAAATAGAATGATAATGCTCATTCAACTCAGGCACAAATAAAGTATGCGAACCGTCTTTAGTTTTTATTATTTGTATGTTTTTATACATTTTAAATTTTTGCCTTTTATTAATATTATTAATTGTGTAATAAATGAATATCTAAAATTTTATTGTCAAAGCCCAGGTCTTGCATATATGTTCCCAATGAATAATTATAAATATCTATTTTGTTATTATTGACAAAGAAAACTTCATTATTAAAGTAATTATTAAGGATTAAATTGCAAGAATTGCCTGTTAAATAAGGAAAAACTGTATTGCTTAAGAGAAAATATTTATAAATATTTTCTCCAATACAAAATAAATATTCATTATTAAAGCGCTCAACTGCTTTCAATTTTCCATCAGGTAAACTAAGCAGTTCTGAACAATAATTTCCTGAGATATTAAAAATTTTTAAAACTGCTTGTTCTTCATAATTTGCAAAAATCAAGACATTATCATCATCAAAATAATAAAACTCTACAACATCAAAATTAGAAATATATGTGCTTTTAATACTTCCACTTGCCATGTAAAAAATTGCCAGAATTTTATCATTTCCGGTTCTGATTTTTAAATCAGCAATCATAAAATCCTGATGTTTGTATATTTTTTCAGGAAAAGTGTCATTTAAAACCGGAGTATTAAATTTGATCTGTGCTGATGTATTAAGCCCGACTATATCTCCATTTTCAGAGGAAATATATATTCTGTCATCTTTATAAAAAATATCTGTAAAAGAAGGAAATGGAAAGCCGGCATTATACTCCCATTCAATTTCACTTGTATTTAAATTATAAGTCTGTAGTTTTCCCGGGATATTGCGTGCGAAGTACAATTGTTTGTAATATGAACTAATATCCGAAGCTTGATATTCTCCCTCAATTGAAAATAAAAAATGCTTTTGATAACTCAAATCAAGTTCGTAAATATTGGAAGTACTTATATTTGGCTGAGTAATAACAATTACTTTTTCGAGTAGTGGAATGCTTTCGTTCAAAACAACGCTTTGATACTTGTTTTTTGAACCCTCTTTATTTGTAGCTCTTACGTGAATGTAATAAATGTCTGAATCAAGAATAAATTTTCCAATCGGATAGAATAATTCAAAATCGGTTTTTTCTGAAATAGGATTTGGATAATAGTAAAGCGGGGATTGAACGGGAATAAAATCACTATTAACCAAGTCAATTTTAATAGATTCAATTTCAGAATTTCCTTCTACACTTCCACTTACTTTTATTGTATCAGGAATTGTAATCATCTGATTCCATGTTGGTGATTCAATAATTACCACAGGAATAGTGTTTTCAGGTTCTTTTGTACAAGAAAAAAACAAGAAGTTTACAGTACAAAAAAAAGTAAGTGCAAATATATATTTGAAACTATTTTTCATTAATAAATTTCTCATGTACTTATATTTCAAAAGCTTATAATGCTATGCTTAAAAAGTTTTAAAGCCATTAAATAATATATAATTTAAAAACAAAATTAGCGAAAATTTAGTATTTTTGAAATTCTATTCACTTAAACTACATCAGATGCTTAAAAATATCAACATAGAAAATATTTTGTTTTTGGATATTGAAACCGCTCCTGAATATCCCAGTTATGATGACCTTCCTGAAATTTTCAAAAAACTATGGGATAAAAAAGCCATGAGAATTAAAAAGGAGGAAAACGACACACCGGATTTTTTGTACGAAAGAGCAGGAATTTACTCCGAATTTGGTAAGATTATTTGTATTTCGGTAGGAATAATGAAAGATGGTGAGATAAGAATTAAATCATTTTTTGGAGATGATGAAAAGCTTCTGCTATCTGATTTTTCAAAAATGCTAAGTACAAAGTTCAATTCGAAAACTAATTTACTTTGCGCACATAACGGTAAAGAATTTGATTTTCCATATATAGCCAGACGTATGCTGATTCATAATATCAGACTGCCGGAGATGCTTGATATTGCGGGTAAAAAGCCTTGGGAAATATCTCATCTGGACACAATGGAATTATGGAAATTCGGTGATTATAAAAATTATACATCTTTAGAATTATTAGCTGCAATTTTTAATATTCCAACTCCAAAAGACGATATTGACGGTAGTATGGTTGGTGAAGTTTACTGGAAAGAAAAAGACCTTCCGAGAATAGTAAAGTATTGCCAGAAAGATGTTTTAACAATTGCACAACTTTTCCTGAAATATAAAGGAAAACCTCTTATTGCTGATGACAAAGTTGTTATTGTGACGTGATTTTCTGATATAATTCGTTTATTAGCTAATAATAATTCTCTCATAAGAAGCTCAAGAATCAAGTATCTATCTCATAATTCCTTCTTATCCAAAAAATTCCTCATTATTTTTAATACTGTTTCATAAAATTTTATGACCTTTGCTGGCTGAAAATAATAAATGAAATATTATAAAACTATGAAAGCTAAAACATTTGTTGAGAAAATTTTCAATGCTGAAAGAGGCAGTATAATTTTTAAAAAACCCGATATTATTTTAACTCATGATAATACTGCAAGTATTGCACAAACATTTGCTAAAATGGGTGGTAAGAAAATATTTGATCCTGATCAGTTGCTTATTGTCCTTGATCACAATGCACCTCCTACAAATGCAAAACTTGCCAACCAATATCAAAAAATAAGAGATTTTGTTAACGAACAGGGAATAAGTAAATTTCATGATGTAGGCAGCGGAATATGCCACCAGATAATGGCAAATTATGCAAAACCAAAAATGATAATTGTTGGTAGCGACAG
>Ga0075124_10001318_pt1 | contig 11605 bp, 8 predicted proteins | sample AntAceMetag02UKS_FD_69809 | JGI IMG/M metagenome (GOLD analysis project Ga0075124, IMG submission 69809) | Saline lake microbial communities from Ace Lake, Antarctica - Antarctic Ace Lake Metagenome 02UKS | ecosystem: Environmental > Aquatic > Non-marine Saline and Alkaline > Saline | place... | reverse complement strand
TTTTAAATCAAAACAAAGAATTACTTAAGCACTTTGGATTAGTTGCCACCGGAACCACGGGCAAACATGCTCAGGATGCAGGATTTGTTGTAAAGAGATATCAAAGCGGACCTCTTGGCGGCGATGCACAAATTGGTGCTCTTATTTCCGAAGGAAAAGTATCAATGATTTTTTTCTTTCGTGACCCACTTGGAAAACATCCTCACGAACCCGATGTTCAAATGCTTATGAGATTATGCGATGTTCATAATGTTCCTCTTGCCACTAATCCCGCTACTGCCAATCTTCTGATTAAAAGTTTAACAGAAAAACAATAGCTTAAACTTTTTATTGAAAGCTTTATTCTTATTGACACACCACAGAAATCTGAATATCAAATCTTATATTATTCAACAATATATTTTAACTTTAAATATTTTTGTATCTTTGGGGAAATATATAATAAAAACAAGTTTTTATACACATAAGTTATAGGCAAGTTTAAAATACTGCCATACTTAGCAAAATATAAAATGGAGACCAGCAACCATCAAAAAAAACGGGGTGAATCCAAAAAACCTTACGAGTAGGAAAAAAATTAAACTAAACAAAATGAAAACAACAATTACACTTCTTTTAGTGAGTATTTTTTGCCTGAGTCTTAATGCTCAGCTTATTGTCCAAACCGGAAGTTTATCTCATCAAAGAGTTAACCATTGTTCCGAATTACTGAATAATGGAAAAGTACTCACCTTCGGGGGAAATAATGGTAATTACTCATCTTTTCAGGTACACAAAACTGCTGAACTCTATAACTCAGGATCATGGTCAAGCACAGGGAGTATGGCTTTAAAAAGAGATGATGCAGCTTCAGCAGTGCTTTCCAATGGTAATGTGATAGTTATTGGAGGTGAAGACGACTCCTACAATGAATATGCTTCCTGTGAGATTTATGATGTTAGCACTGGAACATGGAGCTATACTGATAGTATGAATTCTGCGCGTTCCGAAGCTATAGCAATTGTTCTTAACAATGGAAAAATTCTAGCTGTTGGTGGAGACAACACTACAACTTGTGAATTATTCGACCAAAGTACTAATACATGGTCAGTTACCGGAAGTATCTCCATTTTCAGAACAGATGACTTTTGTGCCACAAAGCTTCCTGATGGAAATGTACTTCTAACAGGGGGAGGTTCAGCTACTGCGGAAATATATAATGTAGCAACTGGTACTTGGAGTAATGTTGCGAATCAAATGACTGAATCAAGATCAGCATGTACAGCTATACTTATGTCGAATGGAAAAGTATTAATCGCCAGTGGGCACTTTTCAATGACATCTGAAGTCTTTGACCCCACAACAAATACATTTACAGCTGCCGGAGACTTACCTGAAGATGTTAGTTTATGTGATATGATTAATCTAACCGACGGAAAAGTCCTTGTTTATGGAATGGGTGACATTTTTTCTATGGACAGAGGTGCCTTACAAGTTTTTAACCCTAGCTACAATGCATGGTCATCTGCTGGAACTGTTGGCACCAATATTTTTACTGCCTATGGATACACAATCCATCATTTGCAAACTGGGAAGATCATCATTATAGGAGGCAATTTTACAACTGGAAATGGCTCAAGCGAAAAGTGCTATTTAGTTAATGAAAACAGTATTTCTGTAGGTATTACCGAAATGGAGGAAAATTCATTATTTGAAGTCTATCCCAATCCTTCAAACAAAGTTATTAATGTAAAAGTTAATCAGTCCTTAACAGGATCAAATTATAGTATTGCTGATCAATTAGGTAGAACTATTTTGTCAGGTAAACTAACAAAAGAAAATAACACTATTAATATTAGTAAATTGGTGGTTGGAAATTATCTATTACAAATTGGCGATCAAAACATTCGATCATGTATAATAACAAAGAAATAAAACCTAGCTTTCATTAATTATTTTGCAAACATATGAGTAGGCGGCTGACGGTCAAATAACAACCAGTACACCCATCACAATTTTCTTCCGTAATATAATGAAGGAATAACCATAGTAACTGCTGGTTCATTAGACAAAAGAACAATAGCCCCCGACCTTTTATTGAAAGTTTTATTCTTATTGACACCCCACAGAAATCTGAATATCAATTCTTATATTATTCAATAATATATTTTAACTTTAAATATTTTTTGTATCTTTGGATGAAGATATAACAAAAATAAAAGCAATTGTTTATACACATAAGTTATAGGCAAGTTTAAAATACTGCCATACTTAGCAAAATATAAAATGGAGACCAGCAACCATCAAAAAAAACGGGGAGTAACCGAAAAGCCACAAGAGTAGGGAAATTGAATTATAATTTATTATTATGAAAAATTTAAGTAAAATTTTATTAATGCTATTTGGGGTAGCAATTGTATTTAGTAGTTGTAATAAAGATGACAATTCAGAAACAAGTACAGCTTCGAAGACTTTTCTTGTTCTTACCTTTAACAAAACAAATGCCTATTTCTCAACGGATGGGAGTATGAAGGTACCTGTTGATTCCAATCAGGCAAAAACAATAACAAGTAAGATTGATATTACATTTATTTTTGACTATGAACATTTTGAACCCGGCTTTTTTGATCCTAAAGCAAGATCACAGGATTGGCCTTGGAATAAATATAACCTACCGTGGTTAAGTACAGCTGTTGAAACAAGATATTATGTAACTAACCTTACAGAAGAAGACTTCTATGCAGCACAAGCAGATCAAAGCAAAATCGCAACTTATTTTTCTAATTCCAGTACAGTATTAGCACCACATGGAATTTTTCCTACTGGAAGTTGTATTGGAGGAGGAATGACATCTAATCCGATATCAATAACGCTTACAGAAGGACAAGTATTTGGTTTTAAAAATACTTCTTCAGGCAAAAGAGGGCTTTTGTATATTACATATAATCAGTATTTTGGCTGGCCAATCCCCATAGACAATTTCAACACAAAAGTTGACATAATTAGAGAAAACTAATATCAAGGAAACCAGCCCATAACAGCAGTTATACCCAATAGCCTATTAAAGAGCAATTTGAATTGGCAGTAATCCCGCTACCGCCAATCTTCTGATTAAAAGTTTAATAGAAAAACAATAGCTTAGACTTTTTATTAAAAGCTTTATTCTTATTGACACACCTCAGAAATCTGAATATCAATTCTTATATTATTCAACAATATATTTTAATTGTAAATATTTTTGTATCTTTGGTAAGGAATTAGTTTCTTTATGTTGCTAAAGATTTTAGATAAAGAATTCAAAATACAAATTATTAAAACAAAGCTTATGAAAAATATTATAATTTTAACTCTACTATTGTTCGCTATTAACATTCATTCTCAAAATACAGCATCATTCAAAATAGCTGATAAAGGAAGGATAGAAAAAATATTACCTACAGCAGATGGGTATGTCACCATATATGTAGATAGTGCTAACCACCCAAATATTATCAAGTGGGATAACTATTTCAATCCTATTTGGAAAATAAGCTTTATTGATTCGTCAATTTTCCCATGGGGAAGACAAATAATTGAGGTAGCTGATGGTTCTTTTTATTATGCCCCAACAACTGTGGAAAATTTATATTGGAGTTCAATAGTTATAACTAAAATCAGTGGAAATGGATCCATATTATGGAATAAAAAATATTATTGGAATACAGCGTTATTAAAGGGTATTCCGGTCATAGCGAATGCTTGTAGCGGTGAAAATGGCTTTATTTTTTCAGCTGGTATGTGTGGCACTGAAGGTACAATGATTAGAGCAGATGAAAATGGCAATATTCTCTGGTGCAAACAGTACTATTACCAAAATCTAAATACATTTGCTATTTCTATTTTTCCGGAGAATAATGGATACGCTATTTTATCAAGATATAATAAAGGTTCACATAAACTTGCTCATCTTTTTTATAGGATAGACGATTCTGGAAATATAATTCCATCACACAAATCATATGTAAATGATTCGCTAGATATCTTCTATTATAAGAATATTGTTAAGCTTAATAATGGTAAAGGATTTGCCTGTACAGGGGGCATTCCAAATCCTAGTGTTAAATCTCAGGCTATAACTTTTCTTGATACTGCTTTTAATATTACCAAATCCATTTTGCTTATGCAAGACTCTGTTCAATTTAACATTAATGATTTAGTATCAACCCCATCAGGTAATGCATTTATTGCTTGTGGAACTATTTGGGGACATACACATTTTGAAGGATGTCTTCTCAAAGTAAATATAAATGGAACTGTTGAATGGTGCCACAAAACAGTTCCCTATACAAATAATATTGGAAATGGTAAAGATGCGGAGTTTCTGGATATGATTATGAAAAACAATTATTTGTATGTAGGAGGTTTTGGCAATTTTGATGGTGCAATTATAGCAATCCTTGATAGCAACGCAACAGGATTTTGTAATTCAACATCGTATCCTTTAACTGTTTCAAACCGAACATACGACAGCGATGATTCTCTCATCACTAATACTATTCGCAACAGTGGAGTTCTCAATATAAACCTTAATACTAGTAATTTTGTCTTCATAAATAAGCATCAGTATTGTGGTGTGATGCCCGGCTTTGAGAAACAAGAATTAATTCTTAATTCCCTATTAATTTATCCTAACCCAGCAAATGAATATATTGAATTTTCAAACGAAAATATTCTTGATGATGCATATAAAATCTCAATATACAATTCCATAGGTCAACTGATTAAAACTTATAATGAAATTAATAAACAACTTTATATTGGAGATTTGAGAAATGGAGTTTATATGATTGAAATTTTCAATAAGAACAGTAAGTTTGTTAGGAAGCTAATTAAATATTAACCGTAACCAAGCTTTAACCTATGCTTATTATATTTCCTGCACACAGATAAGAAATTATAAATTTTCTACTTATTAAATTCCACCACATAAACTAATTGTTAATTTTTTTGGTATTTTTGAATAATCAATTATATAACTTTATCTATTAGATTTTAAAGATTTTTGAAAATTATTTATAATAGAAAGTTTCATTAGAAATAATAAACAAGTACAACAATTAGTAATTTGAATGAAAAAAGGGATTTATATTAAAGATTGGTTAGTATTAAAACCATACATAAAACAAACAGTAACCGACAGTTTCTACTTGAAAATTTGCAATGAGGTTAAAAAAGCAATTATAACTAATAAACAGTCGTTTGTATTACAGTCATATTTAAGCAAAAAGGACATTGACTTTTTATCTTGCTTTTTAACATCATATCTCGAAGATATAATATCTGAGACTAATATTTGGAACTCTTTTGTTAGAATGCACCAACGTTTGTACAAAAAACAACTTCCGTTTTACATTTTAGATGAATATTACGAAAAAGAAATTAACCCACAGGACATATGCTTTTTAATTTGGTATTTTATCAATACAGTTCAGGAAGAAAAATTTATTGCTCCTTTTAACAACTTTATCGTCGAAACGGCTGAAAAAGTAATGGATGTTTTTGATGAAGCCTGGGACTATGCACCGGAAAACGAGTACTTGAAATCATTTTATCAAATAGATGAAAACGAAACCGATTTTTATATTGCCCGAAATTTAATTGATACAGTCCTATTTAAATCTTATTTGTTTGCTCCTGACACCTTGCGAAAATTAATAGAACAGGAAGTTGAAATAATGGAAGAAAAAGAGGATAATGAAAACCTATTGATGTTTTTAAACGAAAACAGGGATGTAACAATGCATAGTACTCACACTCGATTACTTGGTTTAAAGGGAAAAGAATGGGTTTCTGAAATATTAGGAAGTTCTCATCCTCTTAGTAAAGACTATCAAAATATGACACAAAAAATAAGTGGATTTTTCTTGTATAAGGGGCAAGATAATTTCAATATTTTTATTGAACATATCGCATCGGGCAAAAAATTTGATTTGACTAAAAAATCTTTTGATCATTCTGATACTTTAAAAGAAATTGATACAATACTATTTATGGGGATTGTTCAATGGAAAGATGAATGGTGGTTTTCAGGGACATTCTTTGAACAACCATTTAACCCTGATTTAATTCTGGACGAAAAAAATTCATTGGAAAGCAGAATGGCTGTCAATTTTTTAGACCATCAAAAACAAGAAACAAACAAGCTACTCAATAAGCAATTAAAAGCTTTTATTGATTTTAATAAAGGTTTTCAAATAGCATTTATATCATCAAACAGCATAGAAAATTTTATTAGAAGTTATACTGAATTTTTTAATAACTCATTAAACTTGTCTGCCAAAGAAATTGATGAAGCAAAACAAAGGGCACAAAAAGACGGTTTTTTTGATATGGAAAAAGAACTAGAAGATTTTTCTGAAGAATCAAAAACAGCTTTGGTGTTTTTTAATCCTAAAAGTGGAGTAGAGATTGCTTTGGATGTGAATTGTGCGTTCCCTTTACCCAATAACCCTTTCTTTGAAGTTGAAAATAGTGAAGATGATATTATGTTCTTGTTAATGTCTAAAGAAATGTCAACCGAATTGGTTTTGTTTTGTATTGAAAATTGCAAAAATGATTTACCATTTTTTAATGAAGGTATTGGGGAACTCTATTTAGACGATATTGATTTCCTACTACGCTTTTGGAAAAAAGATTATTATTACTCAAAACCATCAATTACTTTTACTGGACAAGATGAGAAATAATAACAAGCGATATAAGCTATTACTAATAAGATTTCTGGTAAACTATTACCACAGCTTTCATCTTTGCTATTAAGTTTAACCACTCTCCGAGATTTTACACCTTTAATGAAATACTTAGTATTCTTATATTTCCTGCACACAAATATGAAATTATTAATTTTCTACTTATTAAATTCAATAATATATTTTAATTGTTAATATTTTTGTATCTTTGGGGGAAGATACGTTTAGAAATAAACGTAATTGTTTTCTACACCTACGTTAGTGGTTATTGGCTATTAGTCATTATTTACATTAAGTGCTAATGTTAAAATCATCATTAATTAAACAATAAGAAAACTTAAAGAATCCTTTTGTTAAATTTTACAAACTCTTTTAATTATGGATTATAAATATCATCACAAGACTCTAAAATTACTATATACAGCTAAAATAAACTTTCTAAATATTGACAATAAAGGGAAAACTATTACACCACAAGAAATCTTGCCTTATAGTTTCTCTGGAGAATTATTGTCAAAAGAATTAGGTATTAAAAATATTGAAAAAGCTCGTTCAATTTTAGCTAATCTAAAGGAATGTAATTGCTTAAACTCAAACTACAAAAAGAAAGATGTTTATTATAATATAACAGACAAAGGTATTTCAAAATTTCATGAACAATATTTTATATACAAGAAAAAAGAGCAATGTAAAACAAGGAGATTATTATACTATAAGTCTATTTTTTATGTAATTTCTACACTTGGAATTATAACATCAATTATTTTTAATGTTTTAAATACAAATAAAATTCCAAATAAAATCGAAAAACAAGAATCTGTTCAAGAATTAGAATATCTAAAGATCGATTCTACAAGCATAATTAGAGATGATAGTTCATTGATTTCAAATCAATAAGACAATATTATTACAAATCAACAACAGCTAATACAGTATAAACAAATACTTGTTTTATTTAGCTTGAAAATTCATTCGTTCTTGGATTCACCGCAAATTAATTTCTCTTAGAGAAATTTTTGCTAAATTAGCATTCAAAATTAATTAGCTATTAGTAAAATGAAACATACAAATTTTTAATTCCGTACTGTTTTTTATACTAATCGTTGTACACAATTGCAGAAAACCTTTACACCGTGACAAGATATGAGCGATAATATAAAAATTTCAGGAAGTATTCCACTTGATGAAAACGGGATGATTGGTCGAGAGTGCTTGGAATGTGAGAAGTATTTTAAGCTTAAACCTGGAACAGGATTACCTACTAATCATTGTCATTGTCCATATTGTGATTATGAAGGAGAATCTGATACTTTTTGGACTACTGCTCAAAATGAGTATGTAAGGAGTATAGCAATGAAACAAGCATTTAACCAAATTATAAAACCCTCCCTTGAAAAATTAGCTGATTCATTTAAAGATTTAGAAAGAAGCACCAGAAATAGCTTTATACAATTTAAAGTTAAAACTAGTGGAATAAACTATTCTGTCCCAATTAAATATTACTCTGAAAAAGATTTAGAGACAACTTTAACTTGTGATAATTGCGGACTGGTTTTCTCAATTTATGGAGTGTTTGCTCAATGTCCGGACTGTAATAAACTAAATGCTTTTCTGATTTATGAAAAATCTCTTGAAGTAACAAAAAAGCAATTCGATATTATTTTAAATCCTGATATTTCAATTGAAATAAAAGAAAATTCTTATGTGTTTATATTATTATCTTGTATTTCAGCTTTCGATGGATTAGGAAAGGAATTGAGAAAGAGAAAACCTAACATATATGCCGATAAACCAAAGAATCTTTTTCAAAACTTATTTAACCTTAACAAAAATTTGAATGATTTTATTAAACTTAAACATTCTGATTTTGATTTTTTAATAAAGATGTTTCAAGTCAGACATATATATGAGCACAATATGGGAGTGATCGATAAAGATTTTATTCAAAAACTTCCAAATTATTCTGCAAATTTGGGACGAAAATATCTTTTTACACAAAATGAAATTGAAAAATATTTATTAAAAATGAGTGAACTCGGCAATATAATGAAAGAACATTTTAATAATCAATGATAAAAAAGTAAAAGCATACAATCAAGTAAACAGTTGACAACCTAATTATCCTAACTCACAAACCACCAACCAAGCCATTAAGCCCATGCCAATTTTAAAGCTTTTTTAGTCGATTTCAAAATAAGTATAAAATTTTGAAAAATATTAACAAACAAAATATTCTTTGTATAGAAAATCCATTTTTCTTTACATAACAAACCATTTTGTTAGCATCAACAAAATGGTACAAATTCACACTTTCGGTATATTCGTTCACTAAATATTATACTTTTCGGTGAATACATTCACCAAAAGTTATGCTTTTTGATGAATTGATTCACCAAAAGTATTATCTTTGCAAAAAAAAGTTATGTACACACGAATTATTAAAGAATCAATTATATCAAAAATCGGTAAAGGAAAAGCTATTATGTTAATAGGTCCTAGACAGGTTGGTAAAACTACCTTAATTCGCTTATTGTTAGAAAATCAAGATTATTTATTTCTTGATGGAGATGACCCAACTGTTAGAAGTCTTTTAGCAGGTCCCAACACAGAACAATTAAGAAGCATAATAGGAAAAAATCAAATTGTATTTATTGATGAGGCACAAAGAATCAATGGTATTGGATTAACCTTAAAGATAATTGCAGATCAATTTAAAAATGTTCAATTAATAGTTTCGGGGTCTTCATCATTTGACCTGTCGAATAAATTAAATGAACCTCTCACAGGGCGTAAGTGGGAATATAAATTATTTCCAATAAGTTGGGAAGAATTTGAAGATAAACACGGCTATCTAAATTCTGAACAACAACTTGAAAACAGGATTTTATTTGGATTTTATCCTGATGTTTTAAATAATCCGGGTGAAGAAATTGATATATTAAAAAACTTAGTAAACAGTTATCTGTACAGAGATATTTTTGCATATTCTGAAATTAAATACCCCGATGTTTTAGAAAAGCTTGTTCAAGCACTTGCTCTACAGATAGGTAATGAAGTTAGCTATCAAGAACTATCGCAAATTGTTGGTGTAGATAAAAATACTATTAGTAAATATATTGATATTCTTGAAAAAGGATACGTTTTATTTAAACTGGGAAGTTTTAGTAAAAATCTAAGAAATGAAATAAAAAGAAATAAAAAAATCTACTTCTATGATAATGGTATTAGAAATATGGTGTTAGGTAATTTTAATCCATTAGATTTAAGGGCAGATAAAGGTGCGTTATGGGAAAATTTTTTAGTGTCAGAAAGAGTAAAACAAAATATTTACAAAGATACATTTGCTAAAATGTATTTTTGGAGAACTAAACAACAACAGGAAATAGATTTTGTTGAAGAAAAAAACGATGAAATATTTGGGTATGAATTTAAATGGAAAGATAATGGCAAAACTAAAATACCTAAAACCTTTGTTCAAACTTATAATGCAAGTGTAAAGGTAATTGACAAGAAAAACTTCAGAGACTTTGTAATGTTTTAAGCAAATTACCCCAACTCACAAACCACCAACCAAGCCATTAAGCCCATACCAATTTCAAGGCTTTTCTCGTCGATTTCAAAATAAGTATAAATTTTTGAAAAATATTAACAAACGAAATATTCTTTGTATAGAAAATCCATTTTTCTTTACATAATAAACTATCTTTGTAAAGAAAACTTCAAAATCTTTACACTATGAATAAAAATTGGAAATTAAGAGAACTTCCCTTGGCTGCTGACATTGAAACAAAAGCAGTCTTGAAAAGTTTACCTTTGGCTCATGCAGCATTAGCAGAATTAAAAGGAATTGCATCAACAATTCCTAACCAAATCATTTTGGTAAACACACTGGGATTGCAGGAAGCTAAAGACAGTTCCGCCATTGAAAATATTATTACAACTCATGATGATTTATATAAATCAGAATTAAACATCGATTCATTCAAATCACCTGAAGCAAAAGAAGTCCAGAATTATATTTCAGCCTTAAAAAAAGGATTTGAATTAATTAAGAAGAAAGGATTAATTACAAATAACATAATCATTGACATTCAAAAAGAACTTGAAGGAAACAGTGCAGGATTTAGGAAATTACCCGGAACTACTTTGAAAAATTCCTCGACAGGAGAAATAATTTATACTCCTCCACAAGACATTAATAAAATAAATAAGTTGATGGCAAACCTTGAAAAATTCATCAATGACACCTCAATGAGCGATTACGACCCTTTAATAAAAATGGCTATCATCCATTATCAATTTGAAAGTATCCATCCATTTTATGATGGAAATGGGCGAACCGGTAGAATAATAAATATCCTTTATTTAATCATCAAAAAATTACAAAATCTTCCAATATTATATTTAAGTAATTATATCATTCAAAATAAATCAGATTATTACAGACTTTTACAACAGCTCAGAGAAGACGAAAACTGGGAAGAATGGATTTTATTTATGATTCACGGAATTGAAAAAACATCAAGGGAAACTATAGATTTAATTATACAAATCAGGGAGTTGATGATGGAATATAAACATAAATTAAGAAACAATTACAAATTTTATAGTCAGGATTTATTAAACAACCTTTTTAAACATCCCTATACAAAAATTGAATTCATTATCAACGACTTGAATGTTTCAAGAATAACAGCAGCAAATTACTTGAACAAATTGGCTGACGATGGTATATTAAGAAAAGAAAGAATTGGAACAGCTAACTATTATATAAATGAAAAATTCTTTAATCTATTGGCAAAAAGATAAAACTACAAGCGTCAGTCGAGTAGGCAGTTGACAGCCAAATTACCCCAACTCACAAACCACCAACCAAGCCATTAAGCCCATGCCAATTT
>Ga0075124_10001316_pt1 | contig 11614 bp, 9 predicted proteins | sample AntAceMetag02UKS_FD_69809 | JGI IMG/M metagenome (GOLD analysis project Ga0075124, IMG submission 69809) | Saline lake microbial communities from Ace Lake, Antarctica - Antarctic Ace Lake Metagenome 02UKS | ecosystem: Environmental > Aquatic > Non-marine Saline and Alkaline > Saline | place... | reverse complement strand
ATAAAGAGTCCATCCAGGCTGATCTTAGGAATAAAGTACGTATCGCACAAGAAAGACAAATTGAAATATTTGAACTGATGATGACTCGCTCTCATTCACAACATCTGAATAGTCTATAAAACCACAGACAATAATTTATCTTTTGATATTTATGCAAAGAATTAGAAACCTAAGGGATGTTGTTGACTGGGGTCTATGTGTCGGCTGTGGCGCTTGTCAATATTATTGTAACCATAAAACCGTTTCTCTGGTCAATTTCGAATCTGTTGGCATTCGTCCCACATTTAACAACAACAAATGTAATGACTGCACGGAATGTCTTGAATTTTGCCCCGGATACAAGCTGGATACCGGGCACCTCTCATCCGCATACTCACCGGATATTAAATTTGACCCATTGCTTGGCTTTACCTATGAAATTTGGGAAGGAAACGCCACAGATCATGAATTACGTGGCAGAGCGTCATCTGGCGGCATATTATCTGCTCTGGCCCTGTATTGTTTAGAACAAGAACATATGGATCTTGTCCTTCATACAGGAATGGATTTATCGAATCCCTGGTTAAATAAAACAGTAGTAAGCAAAACTAAATCTGATTTACTTAAACGAGCAGGTTCACGTTACGCGCCTTCGTCCCCCTGCGATAGTCTTCACATCATCGAAAACAGTAATACGCCCTGTGTATTTATTGGAAAGCCATGCGACGTTGCAGCCTTAGCTTCTCTTAGAAAATTACGGCCTCGATTGGACAAAAATCTTGGGCTTGTTTTAACCTTTTTTTGTGCCGGCACGCCAAGCACACAAGGAACTATTGATTTGCTAAAAAAGTTTAATGTTCGACCGGACGATATTGATACACTCACCTACAGGGGAAGTGGGTGGCCGGGACTTTTTAAAATATCTTCAAAAAATGATACCTTTGAAAAATCGTTGACCTATGAAAAATCATGGTCCTTCCTGGAAAAATACCGCCCTTTCCGCTGTAAATTATGCCCGGACAGTTTGGGAGAATTCGCCGACATTGCATCTGGTGATGCCTGGCATATATATAAAAAAGATATAAATAACCCCGGCATGTCTCTTGTACTTGTTCGATCTAAACGAGGAAAAGATATTCTTCATAAAGCGATGGAAGCTGGATATCTTGATTTAAAACGATCTGACACACAAGCAGTTTTTGCAGCACAGAGCCTTCCGGAACGGCGCAAAGAATTATTTGGAAGACTTTTGGCAATGAAATTATTCTTTATCCCCACACCGGAATTCAAAGGATTTACACTTTTTTCTGTATGGAATAAAAATTCATTGCTGATGAAAATGAAAACGATCGCTGGAACCATAAAACGTCTCTTACTTCGTGGGTTATGGCATCGTAATCCACTTAAACCTCCAGTGCTATAAACAAGATAATTAGGAAATGATAACGCGCTTTCTAAAATTGTCCTTCAGTATCTTTTTTTGGACGATCGAATATATAGGCAATTTTTTTCTGCACATGCTCGGCAAGCAGGCCCCACCTACATGTGTAATTCTTTACTATCACATTGTAACCCAAGAACAACGCATCATATTTGCGCGACAATTGGATGATATCCTGAGATGGAGTAATCTAATATCACTAAACAATAATCATACTTTCTCAAACGATAGAAACTATGTCGCTGTTACATTTGATGACGGATTTCAATCAATCATTGAAAACGCTTTGCCGGAACTCAAAAAAAGACATATCCCGGTGACTATTTTTATTCCATCCGGAAACCTTGGAAAAAGACCTCATTGGATAGATGAAAATGACCTTGAACACCGGAATGAGATCGTAATGACTCCTGAACAAATCAAAAATTTAGATACAAATCTTGTTACTATCGGTTCACATTGCGTATCTCATTCTAACATCCTTTTTCTTAATGAAAAAGACGCTGAAAACGAAATCGTTACCTCAAAAAATACTCTTGAAAATATTCTCAAAACAGAAGTAGACCTAATCAGCTTCCCCCATGGCGCCTTTTCGGAAAGCCATGAACAAATGGCACGCAAAGCCGGATATAAGCAAGTTCTTTCAATACTTCCAACACTTGCTTATCCTCGTAAAAATAAATTTGTCATGGGCAGAATTCGGGTCGACCCTTCAGATCTACCTTTAGAATTTCGTTTAAAAATGTTAGGAGCTTACCGATGGCTGCCCAGTGTCTATAAATTAAAACAAAATATTAATTACAGATTATCACAGATTAAAAAGTATATATGATGGAGAAAATCAGGAAATATCAGCAAGGCGATGCGCCCGCTATTGCTCACTTTATGGATAAATATTTTCCGAGAGATGAGAGAACAATCATAAAAAGATCGAGAAGTGCCGAGTACTATGATTGGAAATTTGGACCGAATCCCCTTGGTAAATCAATAATGTATCTATACTTGCAAGGCAACGAAATACTCGGCACATTCGGTGCAATTCCAGACCCACTTTCCATCAGGAATCAAAAAGTCTTGGCATATCAATTAGTCGATGCCTTTGTTGCACCCAACTTACGAGGCAAAGGTATATTCCGTAAACTGGCTGATATGGTTTTCGGCGAGGTTGACACATATAGCAACATAAGTTTTGGAATGAGTCCAAGCGATTTCTCATTGCCCATATTCGAGAAGAAATATGACATGTATGTTGCTCCAAAATATTGTCAGGTCTTTACCCCTATAAGATTTGATGACATATTGAAAGCCAAGGGGATGGGCCTGATATCGCCTTTGGGTAGTATTGTCAATCCAATAAAGAGGCTTTTGTTTCACATTACAAAAAAACATATAGAAGAAATTATTAATATACCATTTCATTACTACTGTACACTGTTGCCCGAAGCTGACTTTTCCTTAGTCAGAAATGAAGAGTATGTTTCTTTTAGATATATTTTATCGCCGGAGTCATATCGGTTTTTCATCGCCAGAGATGACATTGCCGATGTGGTAATCGTCATAAAGTTCGTCAAGTGGCGGGGAATAAGACTCTGCTACTTGGTGGATGTAATTGGAGAACCAAATACAGAGGACAATCCTTTTTTCATTATCGAAGCATTGCATGAAATCGGAGTGAAAACCGGAGCGGCCCTCGTATCAGTAGAATTACACGATATTAAGAAAGACTCTTCAAAATTTAGACGCCATGGCTTTCTTTTTCACAATCGTGAAGATTGTTTATTCATGCGTCAGACTAAATGGCCGTTTTTAGATCCGTCATCTAATAATTATAATCCGGACCGATGGGTTTTATTCTCCGGAGATGCAGATAATATATGATGTATTTTGCAATCTTTAATGGAAAAATCTCTCACATATTAATTAAGTAAATTAGAATAAAAGCATAATGATAGATATATCGGTAATTATCGTCAGCTGGAATGCCAGAGATTTTCTTTTAAAATGTCTGAGGAGCTTATTTCAGGAGCAAACAGCCTACACTAGTGAGATTATTGTAGTGGATAACGCATCGTCCGATGGTTCTGCAGAAGCTGTAAAAGAAAATTTTCCAGAGGTAGTTTTAATACAAAATGAAACAAATTTCGGATTTGCTAAAGCCAATAATATTGGAATCAGAAAAAGTACGGGGCGATATCTATATTTAATCAACTCAGATGTAGAAGTTTTAGAAAGTTGCATAGACAGACTTTATGACTTTATGGAGGCAAACGGCGGAATCGGAATGGCAGGACCCAGAATTCTTTATCCTGATGGGCGTCTTCAGGTGACCTGTCGGGAATTTCCCTCGCTTTGGAACAATTTCTGTTCAGCCGCAGGATTAAACAAGGTTTTTCCATCGTACAGCTTTTTTTCAAGTGATCAGATGTTTTATTTTAATCACGATGAAATCAGGAGCATTAATGTTTTAGCCGGTTGTTTCCTTGTAGTCAGAAGAACTGCAATGAAGAATGTTGGTCTTTTAGATGAGCGTTTTTTCATATATTCAGAAGATATAGACTGGTGCAGGCGTTTCTGGGATGCCGACTGGCAGATTGCTTTCTTACCAGAAGCTGAAGCGATTCATTATGGGGGGGGGAGTTCCTTGAATGCTCCAGTGCGTTTCTCATTAGAACAGGAACGTGCAACAATGCAATACTGGCACAAGCACCACAGTATGTTGTCCATAATGATTTTATTGATAATTTTATTTACAAAGCATCTTACAAGGCTCCTATGGACTGTTCTGTTATATACGATTAAGCCAACCAAAAGATCAAAAGCCTTAAAGCGAGTAAAACAAAATATTTCTGGCATTAAATTTATTTTTACATATAGGCCCCATAGCAATTCACGTGAGTTTACTTCTTCCAAAAGCAAATAACACTACGTCTATGAAAAATTATGTACTTATAACTGCTGCCCGCAATGAAGGAGCATATATCGAATTGACCTTACAATCCGTTACCGCTCAGACGGTGCTACCTAGGAAGTGGGTTATTGTCAGTGACGGATCAACTGATGAAACTGACGAGATTGCAGAGAGGTATTCAAAAAAACACAATTTCATCGACTTCATAAGAATTGACAGACAAAATCACGAAAGAAATTTCGCGTCAAAAGTCATTGCAATCAGAGAGGCTTACAAGCATTTACAGTATATTGACTACGAGTATATTGGCCACTTAGATGCTGATATCACCTTTGATGACATACATTACTATGAAAATATGATGAATAAATTCGCTCTTAATCCTGAACTTGGAATTATAGGCGGCTTTATTTATGAAAAGAAGAAAGGGGAATTTGAAAGCCGTCCGTTTAATAATGTCTATTCTGTTGCAGGGGGAATACAATTATTCAAGCGTTCATGCTATGAAGTTATTGGAGGCTTTTTGCCTTTAGAGCTTGGTGGTGAAGATTGGTATGCAGAAGTGGTAGCGCGAATGAAAGGATGGAAAGTTGAATCATTCCCCGAATTGCCGGTGCTTCACCACAAACCGACTTTACATACAAGAGGTAGATTAAGTGAAGGTTTTCGCCAAGGATCAATGGATTATTCGCTTGGTAGTGATCCAGTCTTTGAAATTTTCAAATGTCTTTACAGATTAAAGAAAAACGCCCATGAATCGACTGCTTTTTCTAGGCTCTGTGGGTATTTCTGGTCATTTATTCTCAGGGCAGAAAGACCCGTGCCTGTCGACTTTATTCGGTATCTCAGGAAGGAACAACGAAACCGATTAAGAACCCGATTTCTATCGATTTTATTTCCTTGATCCAGTGCGTGAAACATTTCACATAGAGCATGTGAAATTAGACTTGCATGTTTTGCTAACCTTATCTATAAAGGGAATCAGAAAAAACTTTTCAATAGGCACAGGCAGGTATAAATTCAGTCCTGAACTGATAAGGAGATTGTCACATGATATACTCATCAACGTTAAAAAAAACATTTACTATATATACTTTTTTAGCTGTTCTCTCTTCTATTTTCTTTTTATTTGCATCAGCTTCAGCGGCGACCTATTATATTGATTACGACACGGGGGCAGATACCAATATAGGAACGAAGGAATCTCCATGGAAAACTGCCCCCGGCATGGCAAATGAGGGTGGCACCCGCAATATGACCGGGCCTACGGTGCATGTCCATGCCGCAGGTGATATCTTCTACCTAAAGGGTGGAGTGGTATGGCCTAAAGTGTGCTTTAAGTGGGAGATAAAATATTCCGGTGAGGATGGAACGCTCGATTTATACAGTTCAGATGAGACATGGTACACAGGGGGGTCGTGGACAAGGCCGATACTGGACGGTGAAGAAACCCTAAAAACTGTCGATTTTATTCACTCGTATCTTGACAGTTATTTTATTATTGAGAAACTCAGGATTATTGATATTGGAGCCGATGATGTTGATGAAGAAAACTCTTACGGTAAGTGTGTTAATATAGATGGGGGGAATGATGTAACCGTAAGATATTGCGAGATGAAACCTTATGGTCGCCACGGTATAGTTTATACTGGAAGGGCTGCTTCTACTGGAAAACTTTATTTTCACGACAATGATTTTTCTGCTCTTTCAAACTGTGTAGAAATCGGATGCACAGTAGCCGGAGTAATCCTAAGCGATATTCAAATTTACAACAACCTTATTCACGACAATGAGCCGATGTTGGATTTCGGCGATCACGGTGATGGTATTCACTTGTTTGGCAAGGCTTATCCTAACGACTATTCGTTTACGAATGTTAAGATTCACAATAACCGTTATTATGGCGACATGAGGTCTAACTACGGGGACGGTACTGCATATCAGGGGTATGTATTCTTTGGTGGGGGAGGCAACGGGGTCGAGATTTACAATAACGTGTTCGGGTTTGACAATACCACCAACTATGACAAAACGTGGCCTCTGATTATGAACGGTGCTATCTGCCTCTATAATAGTAAAGATTTTAAAATTTATAATAATACTTTTTCATCGGATGCTATGTATGGTGGGATGACCGGGATGCGGATTGGTATAATGTCGATTAATGCTTATGAGTTAGATATTAAAAACAATATATTTTCCAAATGTACTTATGCCATGATGTTGGAAGCCAATTCTCTGTGGATAGCAAGCACAGCTTACAATGTAGGAAACATTAAAACCCCAACAAATGCTAATGCTACGGGATATGTCTATGAAGTTACATCTTCTGGGACTACGGACTCGACTGAACCGTCATGGCCTACTACACCGGGGAATTCGGTTGTGGATGGCACGGTTACATGGACTTGTCGTACCTTTGTGACTTCAGACTCTAACTCCTTTGATATTAGATCGGGGGGCTATTTGGGGTGGATTGGTGCAAAGAGATACAGCACGCTTGCTGAGTGGCAAGATGACGAACGATACAGTCAAGACGCTTACAGTACTACTTCAGTATATGCAATATCCCGAGTTGTCGGTTTACAAATCAAAGACTTTACATTGCAATGACCCCCCCATAGACTGCACACATCAGAGTGAAAATATCAGAGTACTTTGTGGCGGGGGTAATAGCTTCAAACTCCCAAGGAGTTTAGATATCGCAGAGACGAATGTAACCGTTTGAGGTTATATGAAAGAAGGGATCCTTTTTTGAACATCTTCCATAGCTTGATATTCCCGGAGGTGGACCTCCTGAGATATTGACGTTTTTATTAAAATCTCAGCATAGGCATTGTCATAAGCCCTCTTATTCTGGCAGCCAATTCGGCTTTCTTTGAAGGCTCTGAATGCAGCTGCCCCTCGACATATTGCTTCTTCCATCTATAAAACAAACCAGAAAATACGTTATAATATTTGCAGAGTTCTGTCGGCCCCTCGGTGTCACTGAGTGAATGCTCAACAATTAATCTTTCAAACTCCTGAGTAAACTTCCTATACTTCATGATATGATCCTTTCAACCCTTATAGGGTATCGATCCTGTCTCATACTCTATCACGTACTGTGCAATTTATGGGATTCATTCCAATGCTAATACTACAGGATATTTATCAATGAAGTTACTTCCATTTCGGCATACCGATATCCCTCGCAAGGATATATTTATATGAACTCTATCGCTCTTGCTTTTATGCTACTTATGGGTATTTCGATGCTTGTATTGCCTCGTCGATATGCCCTTGTTCCATTGCTGATTACAGTTTGTTATATAACGCTTGGTCAACGTTTTGTGATTATTGGTTTGGATTTTACAATATTCAGAATTATCATTTTATTTGGCATAGTCCGATTAATTATTCGTAAGGAATATTCATTAATTACACTCAACACAATTGATAAAACAATAGTTTTATGGGCTGTTGTTTGTCTTATCACAGGCGCCCTTTTAGATAAAACATTTGGCCATCTCATTCATAGATTAGGGCAGGTTTATAATGCTTTGGGGGTGTACTTCTTATTTAGAGCAAATGTTAGAAATCTTGATGATATTTTAAGACTTACCAAAATAATTTCTGTTATTATTTTACCGCTTACTATTGCGTTATTAATAGAAAAGGCCACAGGGAGAAATATATTTTATATTTTTGGTGGCGTTCCCGAAATAACAATGATTCGGGGTGGGCGGTTGCGCTGTCAGGGACCTTTTGCTCATCCCATTATGGCAGGCACTTTTGGCGCTACGTTGATGCCTTTATTCGTTGGTCTTTGGTTCAGTAATACTAAAGCAAAATTTAATGCATTTGTCGGTTTTATTTGCGCTACCATTATCACTTTAGTTTCATCAGCAAGTGGTCCCGTAATGACTTATTTGGCTGGCATTATAGGACTTTCCGTGTGGTTTTTCAGTAAATATATGAAAGCCATACGATGGGGTCTTTTAATTACCATAATAACTCTTCACTTTTTCATGAAAGCTCCTATCTGGTTTCTGATTGGTCGGCTTGGTTTCCTGATAGGTGGTACAGGATGGCATCGTTCAGAACTCATAGATGCTGCAATTAAGCATATAAACGAATGGTGGTTGATCGGCACCACCTATACCGCTCATTGGCTTCCTTTTAGTGTTTTGATAAATCCAGATATGACAGACATCACTAATCACTATATACTTGAAGGTGTTTATGGTGGATTGCCAAGAATGCTTCTGTTTATTACAATTATTGTGGTTGGCTTCAAAGGCATTGGATACTCGATAGAATCGTTGAAAGATGAAAGTTTTGCAATTCGATTTATGCCATGGACCATAGGTACGGCACTCTTTGCACACGTCGTTGCATTTATCTCTGTAGCATACTTTGACCAGCTAGTTGTTATGTGGTATTTGCTGCTCGCAATTATATCAACAATCTCAAATATGCCTCATACTGTTACAGCAAAAATGTCAGATTCATAACGCTCAATATCTTTTTGAAACAATAAGTGCTGCAATGCGTTTAGTTGGTTGATAATCTAACCGTTGCTGTTTATTTAAGATATTAAGATTTAAAACATAGATATCTAACCTATTTAAATTGTTTGTGTAAAAGAGTGGTGTAAAAGAAAGGGTACGTGTATGAAGAAGACGTCAGGATACGATATAAGAGTTATAAGATCGCTGGAAGAAATTGAAGATATAAGAAATTTTTGGGAAACACATCAATGCTATCCAGATGCAGATATAGATTTCTATATTGCGTATTGCCATGCAAACAAAGCAAAAGCCAGGCCTCACATTACCGTTCTCATGAAGCAAGGTAGCCCTGATGCTATGATGATAGGACGTATTGATAATGCAGATTTTAACTTTAGATTCGGTTATAAAGTTTTAGTTAGTACAAAGGTGCGATCAATGAATATCCTTTATGGTGGTATCATTGGCAATCTCAATGATTTGGCTCATAATTTACTTCTTGAAGCAATTATGGATTCACTTTCAAAGGACGAGGCTGACATTGCATTTTTCAATCACTTGATTTTAGATTCATACATGCACAATCTTGCAACGAGCTTTCCTATTTTTTTTCTGCGGGATCATTCGCTTAAAGTAAATCAACACTGGAGGTCGCTGTTACCAGATTCATTTGAGGAGTTTTACAGAACACGTTCCAAAAACTTCAAGAGCAACTTGAGAAAGTATACTAAAAAATTAAATGATCAGTATGGAGAAAATAAAATTGTTAAGACTTACCGGTCAATGTCTGAGTATAGAATTTTACTAGATGACATAGAAACAATTGCATCTAAAACATATCATCGCGGCATGGGTGTAGGTTTTCTGAATAATGAAACCACAGAAAAAAGAATATTGCTTGCACTTGAGCAGCAGCGTTTTAGAGCTTACATTATGTACCTCGACCAGCAACCATGCACCTATCTGACTGGTGTGAAATACGGGCATACATTTTTTCCCTGGGCAACTGGCTACGACCCGTCATTTAATCAGTATAGCCCTGGAACTCTCATCATCATGGAAATGTTTAAGGCACTATACGAGGAAGGCGATATCCAGACGGTTGATTTCGGTTTTGGTGAAGCTTTTTACAAGCACAACTTTTGCAACGATAATTGGCAGGAATCATCTGTATATATTTATGCCCCGACTTTAAAGGGCGGATTGCTCAATGCCACTAAGTCACTTTTAGATGTCATATCAAATTTCACTGAATACGCGTTAAAAAAATTTAATTTAGTTGACAAGATAAAGAAGGTATGGCGAAACAAACTTGCCATGCGCAAAAAATAAGAGAGTGTAAAAACAATATCATAAATCTGGATTGCCATCTCCGCTTATGGCCACGAGGACATCGTAAAGAATACCTTAAATCTGGGCTAAAGTTTCTATGCAATCCTAAAGATTATGAGCGTGAACCTCTTCGAAAAAGAACCAATTTATCAGACACTTTCAAATATCAGCCACACAAACCGAGAGGTCCCTATCAGCAAACGAGCGAACCTATTCGACCAGCAACAACCTTGGTACCGCATTGATCAATCATCAATTCAATCAATAACAATCAGGAGGTAGCGTAATGACTCCCGACGGGCTGCAGACATTATCCGTCTTGATTCCAGATGGTGATACATGGGACACTGTTAAGGTGCTACGCTGCTTAGGCCCTGCGTTGAGGTCTTATGTGCTCTCGGAGCAAAGAGCACCTTTGTCGAAGTTTAGTCGATTCTGCCGGGGGCATTACTCGCACAAAAATGGCGAGGAATGGCTCAGCAACATACAGGACCTGACCCTTAAGTTGAAAATCGACGTACTATTCCCTGTCCTAGAGAAGGCCATTGAATTGGTGATTCGACATCGAAGCGAGCTATCCGATATTGTCGCGATTCCTCACCTGCCATCGATTAATGCTTTCCATATTGTACGTGACAAGTGGTCTTTCTACAATTTCTGCTTGCAGAACAACCTTCCCGTTCCTCCGTCTATACTTCTTGACGACAATTTAGAAAGCACATATGATAAAATCAATGTTGTTCAGTTGCCATCTCCTGTGCTGCTCAAACCCATCAATGCTACGGGCGGAGGAAGAGGCATCACAATCATTCGGTCAGATGCCGAGAAGTCTGCAACGTTAAAAAGCGCATATCAAACCGGAAAACAGTATATCTTACAGAGTTACATACCCGGTGACGACTTGTGCCTTTCCGGTTATTGTCGTAGGGGCGAAATTCAGAAATATACCATACAGAAATCGCTATTCTCACGAGACAACTACTTCGGGCCCCAGAGGGCGATGGATTTCATCGATGATGCTCGAGTGGTAGAGTTGTGCGCAAGACTCACAGCGGTGTTGAAATGGGAAGGGCTCATCTGTATTGATCTAAGGGTCGATAGCCGAGATCAGTCAATCAAGTTTCTGGAAGTCAATCCTCGACTTGGACAGGCTGTCTTGGGGTCGTTTTCAGCGGGCATCAATTTCCCAACTCTGGCCTGCCTCGATGCCAAGGGCGTACAGCCTCCTGACATGTTATATACGCCGACCCGATATTACCATCCGAGGGCGTCTTGGAAAATGCTGCTGCCTGGCAAAAACCGCACCAGACACATTGGCCGGAGTCACTCCGGGTTGCACTATACCCTTAATGACCCTCTCCCAGAGCTTATGGATCTGGCAAAAAGGTTGTGTTCTCTCGTCGGCGCAAATCCAGACAGACAGACAACGGAGTACCCGCTGTCGTCGCCCGCGCGGGGTGC
>Ga0075124_10001315_pt1 | contig 11615 bp, 6 predicted proteins | sample AntAceMetag02UKS_FD_69809 | JGI IMG/M metagenome (GOLD analysis project Ga0075124, IMG submission 69809) | Saline lake microbial communities from Ace Lake, Antarctica - Antarctic Ace Lake Metagenome 02UKS | ecosystem: Environmental > Aquatic > Non-marine Saline and Alkaline > Saline | place... | reverse complement strand
TGTGTGAGAAATGCCTGGATAAGAAATATATTCATGCGGCTATTGATCGCTGCCATAAGGGATCATTTATGGCAAGCTTAATTGTTTCCCTGGAAATGTATTTCCATAAATTTTTGGGAATATATGAAAAAAATATAGATATATTTCATGTCCCCAGCACATTTATGGGTGAAAAGTTGATTCAGGCTGGTATTGATCCTCAAAAAGTAAAACATTTGTTTTATACAATTAAAATTGACGATTATAAATTCAATCCGAATTTTGAAGATTATTTTATATATTTTGGCCGATTATCCGAGGAGAAAGGCATTTTAACATTAATTAAAGCAGTCAAGAATATTAAAAAAATCAAATTAAAGATTGTGGGTGACGGGCCGGAAGCGTCATATTTAAACGAATATGTCGATAATAACAATATGGGCAATGTAGAATTTTGTGGTAACTTAAATGGTGATGAGTTAAAAAATGTAGTTTCAAATGCAATGTTTACAGTAGTTCCCTCGGAATGGTATGATAATTCTCCTCTTGTCATATATGAATCTTTTTCCATGGGCAAGCCGGTAATTGCTTCACGTATGGGAGGAATGCCTGAGTTGGTCGATGATGGGGAAAATGGATTATTATTTAATGTGGGCGATATTGCCGAACTCGAAGAGAGAATTACATATTTAATCCAAAATCCGAACATTATTAAAAAATTTGGGGAATCAGCTCGAAAGAAAGCTGAGCAATTCTTTGCACCAGGTGAGCATTATGTAAATATGCTTAATTTTTATGAGGAGCTTCTTAGTAAAAATTAATTGGTCGTCTTGGATCAAATCGTTTGCTTTTTCCACTTTTCAAAAAACTCACGATGAATTGCTTTTTTATAATTCTTATTTATGTTAAATAAATATTCAATTTGAATCATGGTAATGTAAATGAAAGCAATATATTTAAATTATTTATATGATATTCAAAATTTATCCGTCGGATCATCAGTTCATGTTCAGGAATTTGTGAAGGAATTCAGGAAATTTCATGATATTGAAGTGTATTATCAAAATGCCAATTATGAAGGAAACCAAGATGAAAAGAAACAAACATCAACTACGAATCCATTATATAGAAAATTAAGGAAAGTGTTCGTTCAATTAAAGATTTTTATTAAAAATATTAAATATATAATTTCAGAATTAGAAATAATAAAAAAAGAATGTCCTGATTTAATTATAACCAGATATGATTTATTAAATTTTTCATCAATTCTATTGGCGAAGATAAAAAAAATTCCAATAATTCTGGAGGTCAATTCTCCTCATGCCTTCGAAAGTAAACATTATTACAAGCATTGTTATCACTGGCCAATATTACCAGAGCTTGTTGAGCGGTTTAATTTAAAAAATGCAAACGCGGTGACAGTTGTCTCTAGTGAATTGCGTGAATATTTCATTAAACAAGGTATCGAAAAATCAAAAATTCATGTTGTCTGTAATGGAGTTGATATTCAGAAGTTTTCTCCTAACAGTAGTGGTTCGGCAGTTCGAGAAAAATTGAAAGTAGAAAACCAAATTATTGTGGGATTTATAGGTTCTTTTCATTATTGGCATGGACTTGGCAGCTTTCTACCAGTGATTAAAGAAATTTTACAAAAACAGACAAATGTTATATTTTTATTAATCGGGGATGGGGTGTTAATGAACGATATTCAGGCATTTATCAAACAAAATTCATATAACGATAAAGTTTTAATTCCTGGCTATTTGCCGCATAATAAAATAGCGAGCTATCTCTCGGCGATGGATATTGTAGTGGCGCCTTATCCGCAAATTGATTTTTTCTATTTTTCGCCGTTAAAAGTATTTGAATACATGTCGGCCGGAAAGGCCGTTGTGGCAAGCCGCTTAGGGCAGATTAGTGATCTTATTCAACATAATGAGAATGGATTATTAGTAGAGCCGGAAAATTTAAACGAACTTGAAGAACAATTGACGCTGCTAATCCAAAATTCGAAATTACGACTACAATTTGGTAATAATGCACGCGTAACTATTGAAAAGAATTACACGTGGTATAAAAATGCTGAATATATTTCCAGTATATGTGAAAAATTAGTAGAACAAGACGATATCTAATATATAGCATTTATGGGAGAATAATCAATGAGTTATACGTTTTATTCATTTAAAGATAGAAGTCAGCAAGATTTGGAAATGTGGAGTGCGAGAACTTTAGAAGGAGAAACCAAAAGTTGTGATACAAGAACATTAAAAGAGATATTCGAAAAATACATTAAAAAGGATTCCAAAATTCTTGAAGCTGGCAGTGGTTTAGGAGGTTGGGTAAACTATTTTAATAAGAGAAAATATAATATTATTGGTATTGAATATGATGAAAGAATAATTGAGCAAGCAAAATCGTTTGATGAAAATATACCAATTGTATTTGGTGATGTAAATAAACTAAACTACAAAGATAATGAGTTTGATAATTACATTTCACTTGGTGTTATCGAACATTTTCAAGATGGGCCTCAGGATGCATTAATGGAAGCAATACGTGTATTAAAACCTGGAGGCTTGGCTTTTATAACGGTGCCATTGCTGACTGTATTTCGAAGAATATTTTCACATCCGTTGCGTGAATTATATTTTTTAATACGCCGAATGCAAAGGAAGACAGATTATTTTTGGGAGTATCGCTATACAAAAAATGAGTTGATTGCTTTTCTTAAAGAAACGGGTCTTAAACCGATATATGTTGGAATCGATGATTATATCGAAAGTGATGATAAACACCATATTGGCCTTTATGCGGATTTTTTCTTTCTTCGGAAGAAAGGTGGGGAAGTCTGGGAGTTAAATGTCGTTGGTAAAATAATATTAAAAATTGGAAGAATTTTTTCTCCCTGGTTGTTCTGTTCCGGGATTCATATTGTCGCTCGTAATGAAAAGTAAAAAAAGAGGTACAACTTGAAAGAAAATAAAAATGTAGATAAAAAAGTAAATGTACTTCAGCTTGTTGAAGGATTTAGTCTGGGCGGAGCTGAAAAAAAATTATTAGAATTGGTTCAGCATTTTGATAAAGATAAATTTAACACTACAGTATGTAGTTTGAATTTAGGAAGTGAAATCCAAAATGAATTTGAGAAACTTCGAAGTACTGGTATTGATGTCGAAATAATTCCCAGAAAGTGGAGATTGGATTTCGGATTATTATTTTGGCTCGCTCGTTTCATGAAAGAGAAAAAAATTGATGTCGTAATGACAACCCTTTTTTATGCAGATGTAATTGGCGCTATTGCCGCTCGTATGGCTGGTATTTCTGCGGTTTTTTCATGGGAAACCATATCCGCGCCTGAATGGCTGATAAAACGTCGATTATGGCCATATCAGTTTGCTATGCGATATTGTAAGCGTGTAGTTGCTGTCTCCAAGGCAACGGCAGATTTTTTAATAAATGACCGAGGCGTTCAAGCCGAAAAGGTTACAATAATACCTTATGGAGTTGATCTTGATATTTTTAACACACTTCAATCCGAAAATTTGAAAACCGAATTAGGTTTGGAGAATGGAACGACAATAGTAGGAATGGTGGGGCGTTTGCATCCTCAAAAAGGTCATATTTACCTGATTCAAGCGGTTGAAGAAATTATTAAAACGAAGCAAGATGTGAAATTTGTTTTAGCAGGTGATGGCCCTCAACGATCTTTATTAGAGTCAGAAGTTAAATCGAGAAAACTGAACAACTATATAGAATTTTTAGGATTTCGTCATGATATTCCGGTCTTATTGAAATCATTTGATATATTCGTATTGCCATCACTTTATGAGGGTTTACCGAATGTAGTTCTTGAAGCCATGGCCTCAGGCAAACCTGTTGTTGCCACCCCGGTAGATGGCACCAAGGAAGCGGTTGTAGATGGTGAAACAGGAATTTTGGTACCACAAGAGGATCCTCAACAGCTTTCACAGGCACTTTTAAAGTTAATTAATGATCGTGAACTAGCACTCATAATGGGGCAAGCTGGGAGAAAAAGAGTAGAAAATTATTTTTCATTAGATATGCAAGTTCAAAAATTCCAAGATTTATATCTCGAGCATCTAAAGTAATTTTACCTGAATGGAACAATGATATCAGAAAGATGTTCAGGTAGATAGTAATTGCTCTATCCATAATTCATTAATTCATTTTTTTAAAAATATAAAAAGTTACTGTTAATAAGTATATTATTGGAAGTAAAAAATAATCACAATATTTTTGAATTGAGTATATACAATTACACGTTTGAATTATCAGAATCGGATTGTTTAGAATGAATGAAATACTGATGGAGAGTGTAAAATATACTTCGATTTCAATGTACTTTACCCAGAGGAGTATTGCTGATGTCAAGCTCGAATAAAATATTATATTTAATAGTCTTGCTGATCATCATATGTTTTTCTAATGTTGGTATCAGTCAAGATTTTAATCATCCCTATCCAAGAATTGCGGAATTTACATGGGGAGGCGGAAGGCCTGAATGGTACGCAAAATCTGATTTACTGGTTATAGGACATGGCCTTGCAGAGAAAAATGCACATGAGATTAAACAGTTAAATCCGAATGTAATTCTTCAGGGTACGAGCGATTGGAATAAAGGGAATCCACTTGGCTCAGCGCCATCAGCCTGGATGGCCAGAAATTCAGTTGGTGAATTTTTTAAAGTGTGGGGGAGCAGAACACTATTGGATTTTACAGCCTATTGTCCTTTAGTCGATGGTTACAAAGTAAATACTAAAATTCCACAAGTCGTATCCAATACACTTAAAGCGAATCCTTTGCTCGATGGTTACGGTACTGATGGATTATGGGGAGAAATAACAAAAGGTACCTGGCTAACTAATGGGGATATTGATTTAGATAGAAATGGTATAAATGACTATCTCGAACATGGTAAAGATTGGATTGCAAAGGCCTGGTCTAATGGAATAGATAGCTTACTATCCGACTATCGGGATCTTATTGGATCAGATAAAATATTTATTGTCAATTCCGGAGGGTTTCATACATGGGGTTGGGAGTACTCAAATGGTATGATCTTGGAAAGGAGCTGGGCAGTTAAATATAACTATGAGTCATTTCTAAATATTTATTTCAAATTTATGGAAAGGGGAAGACAGCCACATACATTGTTGTTGGATGGACATTCTTCTTATACGAACATAAGTACGATTGATCCATTCATGAAAATGCGCTTTTTACTATGTACAACTCTTCTTGGAGATGGCTACTTTGATTATTCAGATACAGCGCATGAACACCATTATGTTCAGGATTTTGATGAGTATCATGTGCGATTAGGTTTTCCGAAGATCAATGCCCAGAGAATTGAAGGCGGAGTATGGGTTAGATTTTTCGATAATGGTGTTTCGATTGTAAATGCAAGTGGTAAAACAGTTACGGTGACAGATAGCGACTTACGGGATTTAAATGGTTATGATGGACCATATTATCGATTTTTAGGAGGGCAAAATCCTGATTTTAATAATGGTCAACGTTTTGAATCGATGGAATTTTGGGGAGCTACTAATTCGAGTATATCATCAGGACACAGAATGGGGGATGCAATTATACTCTTAACAACAAGTACGACTGTTATAGCTGAAATTGTTATAGATAATATTGCATCCGGTACTCTCGAAGGGAATCAAGCGGCTGATTTATCTGGTTCTTGGACTCCGGGAATTGAAGAAAATGCTGAAAAACCTGCTTCGTGGCATGTTGGTCCACATTGGATCGATGATAGATATTCTTCAAATCCATATCACTTATCTTTTTCCGGTAATGGATCTAACTCTGCACGATTTACGCCCAAAATTGGAGTGGCAGGTGTATATAAAGTATATGAGTGGCATGGAAATTGTGTTTCAGGACAAGCCAGTAATGTACCATACAAAATAGTTCATGGAAGTGGTGAAAAGACTGGTACAATTAACCAAAGTCAAAATTACAGCCAATGGAATCTGCTTGGTACATACTATTTTAGCAAAGGGACATCCGGTTATGTTGAAATAACAAACAAGGCAAATGGTTCCGTTATTGCCGATGCTTTCAAATTTGTTCATTTGGCAGATTCAGTTCTGCCAAATTCTCCAAGCGATCTAAAGAGTGAATCGCGAACCGAAAGTAGTATTCTTTTATCGTGGAATGCTCCAGCCGCAGCAAATGATAATGATATTGCGTCACTTTATAATATTCATCGAAATAATGCTTATATTGCATCAGTGAGTAATACGACCTATGAGGATAATGGTTTAACAGAAAATACTTCATATCGATATGATGTTTATTCTGTAGATGATGCAGGCAATATTAGTGAGTTACCGTCATCCGGGGAATTTTATACATCAGCGGATCTAACTCCTCCTACTATTGCCAATATAAATCCAATGAGTAATGATCTAATTGGGCTAATTTTTAGTGAGCCTGTGGATAATACATCTGCAAGAAATATAAATAATTACGCAATCAATAATGGTATCATAATCTCGCAGGTTATAATTGTCGATGATATTACGATTCGTCTTTCAACAAGCTATCATATTGTAGGTCAAGATTATCAGTTAACAATCAATAATATAACTGATCGAGCGTCAATACCAAATGCCATTGCAGTAAATACAACCATTTCGTATGTTGGTGTTTGTATGAATATATCGATCTCCATTTCTGCAGATAATGCATATGAACTATATGTAAATGGGAATTTTATTGGTTCTGATGATTCTTGGGAAAGTGCTGAAAATTATTCTGTCCAATCCGTTGAAGGGAAGAATGTTATCGCAATTAAAGGAATTGACGCGGGAGGTGAAGCAGGAATAGTTGCTGAAATTAACTATAATGGACGTTTATATAAAACAGACGATTCCTGGAGGGTGTCTCTTGTTTCAGTCTCCGGATGGGAAAGAACAAATTTTGAAGATATTAATTGGCTAAAAGCAACAGCTTATGGTGAGCATGGTGATGCTATGCCTTGGGCACCATTTTTTAATGTCGATGGTATCTCAACAGACAATAACGTTAATTGGATTTGGTCGTTTGATAATGTAAACCATGATACTGTTTTTTTCCGATTTTCGATTGATGAAGGTGGGGACCAAACGGCTCCAGATCCACCAGTAGGTCTCACTATACCTTCTCCATAAAATATCAGGTTATTAATTTTCTAATATTTGAATTGTACGATAATAATCATTTCATTCATTATATTCAATGTGTACGATTTTGATATAAGAAAAGACAGATTAGATGATGATTTAGTAAATTTTAAAAAAATAGGAAATCATTAGATCTCGGATAAACAGAAGGATAATAGTATAAATGTTAAAAAAAATATTGGTTGTCGTTTTGATATTATTTTCAGTTCTCCTATTATTAATCTCATCAGTTGTTTTGTTTAGTCGGTATAATAAATTAAGTCAACTCACAAAAGATTATATTGATGAAAAGAATCCTGTCTGGTCACCCAATGGAAAGCTGATTTGTTATGTTTCATCTGACAGTACAGGAAGTAATATTCGATTAATTGAATCAAATGGAGAAGGTTCAAATTCTTTAACATCTGATACATATTTAGATGATTTTCCTAGTTGGTCACCAGATGGTAGTAAAATTGCTCTTCAGTCAAACAGGAGTGGTAATTTCGATATATGGCTGTTATCGATCAAAGATAAGAAATTAACACAATTGACATTTGACTCAGGTTTGGATTTAACTCCGAGCTGGTCACCAACAGGTGATTATATTTCGTTTGTATCAACGCGAGGAGGTAAAAAAGATATTTGGATTTTGCCTCCAGATGGTGGTAAAGCAATTCAAATTACAGACGATTCGAATCAAGAGTCATTTCCTTCTTGGTCACCGGATGGAAACAAGATTGCATTTTCTTACTTAAAAGATGGTAACTGGGATAATTGGATTATATCTTCTTATGGCGGTGTAGCAACTCAACTCACAGATAATCTTGGTGTTGATGATGTACCTGTTTGGTCACCAGACAATAAAAAGATAGCCTATAGATCAATCAGGCATGGGAATAGTGATATATGGATTATAGATTTAAATAATGGCGATAAAAAAAAAGTAACAGATGATAAATATTTTGATTGGTATCCTACTTGGTCTCCTGATGGCAAAGCAATTGCTTTTCAGTCGAACCGAAGTGGGAACGAGGATATATGGTTAGTACAACCATTTTCAATATTTTATTTAATGTCATCAAAATTAAAGAAAATAATTAATTTTTCTAAATGGGTATTAAATAAAGGTATTGAAAAAATTTTAAATTAGAATTCGACTAATAATAAATTGAAAATATTGATGCTATTAATTCTGAATAATAATGATTTTATTTCCAATTCTATAATATTCAAATATTATTAAGTACAGGAAGGAGACTTCTATTCATGAATAGATTATTAGAACCGCATGGAGGAAAATTATTACCACTTTTATTACAAGGAAATGAATTAAAATCTGAAAAGGAAAAAGCACTTTTGATTCCAGTATTAAAAATGACGTCAAGAGAGACATCAGATCTCATTATGATGGCAATTGGAGCATTCAGCCCATTGGAAGGTTTTATGTGCAAACAAAATTATGATAATGTTGTTTCCAGTATGCATTTAGAGAACGGAATGGTTTGGCCCATACCGATTACTTTGTCGGTACAGGGGACCAAGTAAATTCCTTGAAAGAAGGGACTCAAAAAGGATTGTTCAAAAAAGCAAGAGTTAAAGGAATTGCTCAATAAAATAAATTAATCAGATGGAGTTAATTATTTTCATTTTAATCCTTAACAAGTATAAATCAAGACTGATAACACAGCATTCCTAAATAAATAGCATCTTTTCCCCTCAATTGTTGAAATATAAATCCCCAATTCATTTTGTGAAACTCCATAATTATAATTCAATGAATTTAATTTTAAAAAATAATTTTGATTTTACAAATCAATCATAAAACAACATTCGTTTTTTTTATATTATTGAATCATCATAAATGAAATAAACAAACATTAAAAAGTAAGTATACTGAATAAAGTTGTGACCTTGTTTTGACTTAATACATTTAGAAGTATGTTTATATATACTTGCAAAAGTTTGTAAATTGCATTAAGTTTCAATATATTTGTAAGTTATGAAGATTGATATTTGTTAATATCAGATTTGGCATGAAGTTTGCCAGTACTTATCTTTAAGAATACTAAAATAAAAATATTTTAAATATATTTAGATGGATATATTAGGAGGTAAGGTGCAATGAAACAATCTTTTGCAGCAAGAAGTAGGGGGATATTAATTGTATGTTTAATAATAACCGTAAACCTGTCGATTACGCAATATGCGAATTCTTCTCTTGCTAGTATTGACTACATAGTAGATAATTTTGATCGTGCAGATTTGGGTTCAAATTGGAGTGCTGATCCAGAGTTCCAGATAGCAAATGGTGAATTGTCAAATACTTCTACAGAAGCAAGTTGGGGATATGTGGCTGTTTATAATGCATTTATTAATCCAACACAAGTTTCTTACAATTGGGGAACAGGTGCCGATGCTGATGGAATTCAAGGGGGAGGCATGGCTTTGATGTTAGATTCAGCCTCACCGGATGCGAATGGTTATTTGGCTTGGGTACGTCCGAGTGATAATACAATTAATTTGTATGTGATTCAGAATGGTGAACCACTTCATCAAGTCGGTTCAGCAGTTACGATAAACGGGGGTATTTCAGTTCCACAACCTGGGTCATTATTTAAAGTGGAAATAAAAACAGATGGTTCAGGTCATCATTTTAGATATTACATTGAGGGTCAATATGCTGGAGAAATAGTTGATGCCAGTATGGAGCAGGGAAATGCAGCCGATTTATATGTTGGTGTCATGTTGAGAGGTAATTTAAATAATAATATTGATAAATTCTCAATGGATGATTCACCTGTAATTGATCTTAATTATATTTCAGACAATTTTAATCGAGCTGATTTAGGTTCGGATTGGAATGCAGATCCAGAGTTTCAGGTAGTTGATGGAGAGTTATCGAATACATCAGCAAATGCAAGTTGGGGTTATGTAGCAATTTATAATGTACAATCAAATGTTGTTGAATCTTCATTTAATTATGGGTCTCAGGCAGATGCATCAGGCATAGATAAATGCGGTTTTGCATTAATGATGGATTCAGCATCGCCGGATGCGAATGGTTATTTGGCTTGGGTACATCCGAGTGATAATACAATTAATTTGTATGTGATTCAGAATGGTGAACCACTTCATCAAGTCGGTTCAGCAGTTACAATAAACGGGAGTGTTTCAGTTCCACAGGCTGGGTCAGTATTTGAAGTGGAAATGACAACAGATGGTTCAGGTCATCATTTTAGATATTACATTGATGGTCAATATGCTGGAGAGATAGTAGATGCCAGTAAGGAGCAAGGCAATGGGAGTAATTTATATGCTGGCGTCATGATAATGGGAAATTTAAATAATAATATAGATAACTTTGCAATAGGATATTCAGAAGGTGGAACGACAGAAGATACAACGCCACCTTCTGCTGTAACCGATTTATCGGCTGGTTCTCCTACAGATGCTAGTGTTACATTAACCTGGACAGCTGTTGGAGATGATGGTATGGAAGGAAGGGCATCGAGTTATGATATTAGATACTCAACAAGCTCAATTGATAATGATACTGATTTTAATCAAGCCAATCAGGCTTCTGGTGAACCGACTCCTTCTGATCCTGGAACACAAGAAAGTTTTATTGTTAGTGGGTTAGGATCAAATACTACATATTATTTTGCAATTAAAGCCTCTGATGAGGCTTCTAATTTTTCCTCCTTATCTAATATAGCAAGCGTTGCTACTAGTGCAAGTTTTTTAGAATTTACAGTCGATGATTTTAACCGTACAGATTTGGGTTCAGATTGGAATGCCGCCCCTGAGTTTCTAATAGAGAGTAATGAATTAGCAAATAGTTCAACCGTTTCTGATTGGGGTTTTGTTGCGGTTTTCAATGTTCGTCAGGATCCAGTTGAAGCATCATTTAAATGGGGTGCTGGTGTAGATGCAGATGGGATCGATGGAGGTGGCTTTGCATTAATGATGGATGCAGCATCGCCGGATGCTAATGGCTATTTAGCATGGATTAGACCATCAAACAGGACAGTTAATTTATATGTAATTACAAATGGTGCACCTGACCATCCTGTAGGATCTGCAGTACCACTAAATGCAGAAGTTCCGACACCTGAGGCAGGCTCTGTGTTTAAAGTTGAGATGTCCACAGAGGCAGATGGTCATCATTTCAATTATTATGTTAACGGGCTATTAGCAGGGACAATTATTGATACAGGAAAAGAGCAGGGAAATACTTCATCGAAATATGCTGGAGTAATGTTAAAGGGTAATCTTAATAACAATATAGATGATTTTACAATTGGAACCTTAGCAGAAGCAGATGAAACACCCCCAGCCGCTATAACCGATTTTATTGCTGGGTCTCCTACATTAAATAGTATAACATTGACCTGGACCGCTGTTGGAGATGCTGGTATGGAAGGAAGGGCATCAAGTTATGATGTTAGATAC
>Ga0075124_10001314_pt1 | contig 11622 bp, 8 predicted proteins | sample AntAceMetag02UKS_FD_69809 | JGI IMG/M metagenome (GOLD analysis project Ga0075124, IMG submission 69809) | Saline lake microbial communities from Ace Lake, Antarctica - Antarctic Ace Lake Metagenome 02UKS | ecosystem: Environmental > Aquatic > Non-marine Saline and Alkaline > Saline | place... | reverse complement strand
ACCAAGCGTGTATGGACCTTATGATAAAGATTTTTTGCAGTATTTTAAACTGGTGAATAAGCACCTGGCGCCGCTTGCAGGTTTTAAAAAGAAATATTTCAGTCTTGTATATGTTGAGGATCTTGTGCAGATGATCATACTGGCTTCTGAGAATGAGCACGCAAACAATGAAATATTTTTTGCAGGCGACGGGAATATTTATTTGCTTGAGAATTTCATCGATGCGGTCAAAAAAGCAATGAATAAAAATGCAATCAACCTGCATATCCCCATATTTTTGAGCTATATTCTTGCTGCGTTCAACGAGTGCATGAAGTATTTCACAAAAAAACAGGCAACTATAAATCTGCAAAAGGTTAAAGAAATGAAGCAATGCTACTGGCTGTGCAGTATAGAAAAGGCGCAAAATATGCTGAATTACAAACCCCACTTTTCTTTGAAAGAAGGAGTGAGTGAGACCTATCAATGGTATAAGGAACATAGATGGTTATGAAAAAATTAATATTGATCTTGCTGTCGCTTTTATGTGCAGGGATACTTCTTGCCAAAAATGTGGATACTTTAGAAGTAAAACAAATATATAGTCTGGACTCACTTCTTGTAGATTCGCTCAGAACAGCGTTTACAGAAGCGGAAGAAGATACGCACATTGTGGTCATGCCCATTGAGGAGCTTGAAGAATATATTGTCTCTTTGCAGGACACTTTTTTTTCCTATAACTCTAAATCCCTCGCCACCGATGAGTATTATACTTTTGGAAATTCGCACTATGTGGTTCCCGATCACAAGGGTTCGATAGGAATATTTGGCGCCAGGTTTGATAATTACATGCAGCCCAAGGATGTGTTCTATCCTTTGATGAATTATTATGTAATGAATAGCCAGGACGGCGTATATGATTTTACACCCTTGCAGAATTCCTTTCGGGCGCTTCTTACTGATGTGCAATATTCAAATGGAGATTTTAATAATGAAAATAAAAGCATTAGTTTTCTGAAGAATGAGTTTGTGAACTTTGTTGATTTTCAACTCTACGCACACAGTGGAGAGCATACAAGCCCTTGGGGGCATAAATGTTATTTTGATAATTTTGTGTTCCAATTACAAAAGAAGGTCATGATCGAGTCATACACTACCCATCGGTTCAATTATAATTTCCTGAAATTGTTTTCTGCGAGTGAAACCTATAATGTATTCAATCCGGACTACGGAATCTCTGCGGATGAGCAATATCTTCAGAAAAATGAAACAATACTAAATCTTTTTGATGCCTTTTTCTTTGATGATGTCATACATTTCTCCTATCTGAACCAGTTCGGCGAAGAGCGCATTTATGATAAAACCACTCATAAAGCGGAGAACACAATTGTCCGCCATCAGTTAAATCTCGACTTCGATCTGTCCCTCGAGGAGTATGCAACAAAAGTACTGCTTCGTGCTGATCTTCAGGACATTGATCACTTTTACTGGAAGGGTTATCTGCATGATTACCTCATCCATGTTTCTATCAATTCACCCGGCATTTTTGCAGATTTCTACTCATTACAGATTGTCAATGACGTGATCTTTTCTGAAAAACCGGACACAATTTTCATTATGCCGGAGCTTGTTTTTGATATTCCGATCACTGAATCTATCAATTCCGAGTTGTCTGTGGGTGCGCGAAGAAAAGAGAAAAATTTTTATTACGATGGGATATATGCTCTTGATAATAGAACGAAGGTAATTTTCAGCAATGCAGAACTCTCTTATGAAAATGAGAATACCCGAATTTCACTCGGTGCATTTTATGATGAAATCCGTCGGGACGGGCAGTGGGTTTTGTTATCCGGTGAAGATTCGACTGCCTATGAACAGCTCGCGGATTACAAACTGTTCGGAGCGGATATTGATGCAGAATTTCATTCGAATATATTTGGGATCGATAATTCTTACCGTCTTGAAGGAACCTACACTCATTGCCCTTATAACCTAGTAAATTATCCTTCATACAAAGCGAAATTCCGATGGGAAAACAGGAAGCATCTTCCCCATATGAATTTTATATTCCTTAATGCTGAAGCATCCTATCTTGGGAATTTTTTCAATATAAGAAAGGATAAAGTTGCTCATCAGCTTTTTGTTTCTGCAGAAGCCGGTGTGAGCATCAAACGCTTTTTGATCTATCTTAAATTAACAAACATATTCAATATTCTTGACTCAAATTATTTCATGTACAAGCTCAATGAAGTGAATCCCCTTGGGGTCGCTTTCGGTGTGCAATGGAATTTTATTAATTAAAAAGAGAAAAATGCTGAACCACACGTCTTCACTGCGCTACGCCGTTGCAGGCGAAACACCAGTCTTCACTACGTTACGCCGAGGCAGGCACGAAATTGATAAAATGACGTGTAAAAAAACATTTTTTCTTAGAAACAGTTTTCGTGTTTTTCGAGCTTTTCGTGGTAAAAATATATTTATATTCAGGAGCGTCTATGGAATGTAAGAAAAGTCAAAATATGAACATGTGCAATTGCACATATCCATGTGACAAAAAAGGCGTGTGCTGTGAGTGCATTGCATATCACAGAAAAAGGGGAGAGCTCCCAGCCTGTTATTTTACTGAAGCTCAAGAAAAAACTTATGATCGAACGATAGAATATTTTATTCAAGTAAATACACGGTAATGAACAAAAGGAGGCGTCGGGTTGGAATGTCTCGAATGGTATCTATTTCTATAAATTACATGGTTTGGTAGATTCACCGGCAGGAAAGATGCTATTGACACGTTAGAAATTCAATTATACTGAAGACATTAAGTCCGTATCTTTTGATGCGGACTTTTTTTATTTGACAAATATAATTTATTATTTCAAAATTGATACAAGCAAACGAATTTTGAGAATTTAATTCTCAAAGGAGGAACAATGAAAAGTATGTTTTTTATTATGACTGCGATCCTGATTGCAAGCTCGCAGCCTTTAATTGCAGAGAACAATCCTGTTCCTGAATACGATTTCCTTACCTATCCCACTACAATAATGACTTCTTATTATGACTATTTACCCGGCGGTCTGAATACATATCCAATAGCACATCAAACCGATAATGGAGACGGGACTTATTTGACCTTTATGGCAAGAGAAAACATATCATCAAATCGCATGCAATATTATGGATATTTAAATTCTAACGGTTCCGTTAATAGTTATGGTGTTATGTCATATTCCAATACAATGCAGGGATTTGGTGACATAAATGTGCATCCAGCAAAGGGATCTCCTATCGCAAGCTGGATCGCAAGCTGGCGTGAGTTGTATTCACCTATTTGTGTTATAGCATACCACGATCCACTTTTAATTGATCCCTGGCCGAAAGGTATAATATATTCTGATTTACCCGATGAGTACTTGTGTCCCCAGATTCATAAAGGACCCTCACCACTTGGAGATGATTGGATAAGATTTTATCATGTGTCATATAATGCTGCACCCGATCCTTTTGACCATCCATGTGAAGACATGCGCATTCTTTATATTGATATTCAAAATTCTCCGACTATTGATCTAAGTCAAATTCTCTATCAGGCGAACTGGACTGCAGTATATCCTCTGTATAGTTGGCGGGACGTGTCCTGTCGTCCCAGCGCATCATTTGCAATAGATTATGTGAATCCCGGGCATGTGGCAATCATCGGCATAACGCAGTGGATGGAAGGCAACATGGGATTAATGCCGGTCGATGAAGGTGCCTTTGTATGGGAGTCCTTCGATTATGGAGAAAGCTGGCTTATGCAGGATCTCCATTCTGACGGTCCTGGCTTTAATTTATATGAAGTGGATAATCTCCCACAATTTGAACTGCCTAATGGAGATATTCCTGATAAGTTACTTACACGTCCCGGCGGATATCACAGTACTGCCGTTATTGACAATGAAGGAAATGTTCATTTCCCATATTTGCAGGAGTACACGATGGAAGATTCCGTTGGAGATTCATACTACCTAACATGGTTTCTCTCGCAGGCTGAATTTGTTTGGAACGGGTATGAATTTATGTACAGAAATGTACCTGCTTTTCCATGGATGGATACAGGTGGTTCGGGGCATGATGTACCTTGGGGAATTGATCCTGCAACTGGTGATACCCTGTATCAATATACAAAAGCATATTATTATTATGATGATGATTCTTTCCCTAATAGTGGTATGCAATCACAATCTTTCTCTGTTGAAAACGAGTGGATGATACAGCTCTGGACAGACTGTACATATCATTTTTTTGCCGTTTGTGGTATTCCCGGATACGATGAATATTTCGAACATCCTCTGCTAACGATTTCTGCCTCAAAGGATAATGGAGAGACCTGGTCAGAGCCACTCTATATTACCGATGTGCATAATCCCAATTACAATTTTTCTGACCAGATCACAGTATACCCCTATACTCAAAAGATCATTCAGGAAGTCGATGGTAGTAATGGAAAATTTGTGATAATGTATATGGATGACAATAACTTTGGTTCTTATATTCAAGGACAGGGAAACAATACAGGTGGGCAAATTACAGAATGTGTAATAATGATTGATTTTAATCTGGTAAGTGTTGATGAAGAACCAGTCATTCACGTTATTCAGATGAATAATTATCCAAACCCTTTTAACAATTCAACAAAGATATCATTCAGTTGTAAACAAGGATTCAACCAGAATACCGAAGTCCAAATCTACAATGCGAAGGGACAGCTCGTTCGTTCTCTGCCTTTGACGCTCGAAACATCTCAAAATGGTTATACAAATTGGGATGGCAAAGATGCATCAGGTAAGAATGTTACGAATGGTATTTATTTCTATAAATTGCAAGGGTCTGTTTATTCACCAGCAGGAAAGATGCTGTTAACACGTTAAGAATTCAACCATACAAGAACATTAAAGTCCGTGTCGTTTGATGCGGACTTTTTTTATGAGCAAAACATTTGCACACCTTTTGGGGCATGTATGTGCTCCCGTTGAGACGCAAATAGGAAATAATAGTTGACGTAAATTTTTCAGCTTCATTTTTTGTAAAACCTAATTATCAAAAAGATAGTTAAATTTATATGAAAAAAAGAATTATTCTCGTTATAGGGATTCTCGTTGTAATACCCTTCCTACTCGCTGCAAAAGTAACCTATCCTACTCCCAAGCAGTGGGTGAATGATTTTGCAGGTGTGCTTTCCAGTAATACAGCACGTCAGCTGAACAATCTTGCTCTCGAGATAAAGCAGAAAACAGGATTCGAACTTGCAGTTGCTATAGTGAAAGATCTTCAAGGTGAAGATTATTATACATACGCAAATAAATTGTATGAAAAATGGGGAATCGGCAGCAAAAATGATGAGGGCTGCCTGATACTCGTCGCGATAAATGAACGCAAGCTGAAGATCGAAGTCGGATATGGCGCAGAGGGTTTCATCACAGACGGACTTACCGGCGAGATCGCAGATACTTTTATGCTTCCATACCTAAGAAGTGATAATTGGGATCAGGGTGTACTTCAGGGGTATCTTGCTCTTGCTTCCATAATAGGAAAGCATTATGGAGTTCAGTTCGATGGAGTACCTGAAGGGGCATATCAACTTGGGAGCAAACCTGACGCCAGAAGTATCGTCAAATTCATCATCGGCTTTATTGTCCTTATGTTAATATTTGGCGGACGCATGGGATTTCTACCGTTCCTGTTTCTTGGAGGAATGGGCGGTGGAAGAAGCTCGGGTGGCAATTGGAGCAGCGGCGGTTTTGGCGGTTTCGGTGGATTCGGCGGCTTTGGCGGAGGTATGAGTGGAGGGGGAGGAGTAGGTAGAAGTTTCTAATGCCCTGGTATTTAATAATAATAATTTTTATACTTAATATTCTCTGGGGAATAGGGTTTTTCTATTTCCTTCTTCTTATCGTCTTTCATCCGAGAAAGAAGCTACAATTATTCGGGAAAGAGCTTCCTATCGTAGGAATTCTTATATTCTACAGAAACAAACTTGCAAAAATACTCGCTGATAAATATGAAACCTATATAGAACGCTATCCAGGTGGTGTTGTGAATGTGAAGAAAGAAGAATTCATCCGGTACATCTATAAAAAAGTTCAAGAATGGACAGAGGAGCAGTCATTCTTGAAGAATCTTCCATCCTTCATTCAAAAGCCGGTTCTATCCTTTGTGCAGGTTGTGACAGATCATTTATTAAAAGAACTGTTCCGCAACTTCATTCCAGATCTTGCTGAAAGATATGAAATTAGAGAAAAAATTTTCGAACTTATATCAGATAAAAATATGCGTTTTATCGAAGATAAAGCAAAATATTATCTCACAAAACCATTGGTGATTACAGGTGCTTCTTTCGGATTGCTATTCGGTTTATTAAATCTTATTTTGCTCATAATCTTTTAAATGAAAAAAGAGAGGTCTGCATGAAAAAGATATTCATTTGTGCACTGATACTATTATGTGCAGGCATGTCTTACGCAGAAACCCTTACTATTGATAAGGTCATCCAAATCGGGCTGGAAAATTCTTATGACATCACAAACCAAACCTACACACTTAAGAAATCAAAGCAAAGTCTCTTCTCATCGTTCCTTGGTCTTCTGCCCAGTGCGAACTATTCCATTTCCAATACAGAAACTGCGAACACATCAACAAAATCCGGCAGTATCAGCATTTCTGAGACAATCTATAGTGACGACTATCGCTACTTCAACATCACAAATAGTCTTTCATCTTTAAGAAGAAATGAGATCGATCTTGAGATCACGAGAAAAAATCTTATTTATAATATCATCTCATCCTATCTGAATGTGCTTCTTAAGGAAAAACTATATGATGTTTCCAGGATGGCGCTTAAGATCGCAAAGATGAATTATGATGAAACAGAAATCCTGAAAAGTTACGGCAAAGTTTCCGAGCTCGATATGCAACAGGCGGAAATTGATCTTTCACGTGCCCAGATCGACTCTCTGAAATCCGATTATGACTATGAGAACAGCAAAATGGATCTGTGCTTTCTGTTGAGTATCGATTATGATGAGGGCTACACTTTTGCAGAGCTCGATTATACTTTTACCGCAGATCCGACATTTAATCTGAATATAGAAAAAAATCTCACTGTAAATTCGTATAAAGAAAGCATGAAACAATCCAAGCTGAGTTATGTTCAGAATTGGCTGGAGTTCATTCCAACATTAAGTTTTTCTGTGAATAAAACCCTTCCCTGGGAAAAGAGCGGTCTGTTTGATTTTGATTCAAAAAGTTCACCGGTTCAATACACGCTGGCACTATCATATCCCTTGCTCAATCCATTGACGAATCTTCCTGCGAACAGGACTTCACACTATAGCTATAAGCAGGCGAAACTTCTTTATGAGCATAAAAAAAAGGGAGAACAGCAGGATTTTTTGCAGGCAGTGAAAAACTTTACCCAGCTTCAGCAGAGCTATGAACTCGCAAAAAAACAGGAAGATCTATCCGAAATGCATTTCAATCTGGTGAATGAAAAATACCGTCTCGGGCAAGCAGATCTTACTGAACTGGAAAATGCACGTCAGGAACGCTTTCAGAGCATGAGCTCAAGGATCAGCCAGTATTATTTACTAATTATGGCTCATGAAAATATTCATTTGATCACAAACGATAAATTATTAAATAGATATTAAGGCAGGTTAGTATGAAAAAATTTGTGTGGATCATAATCGTTGTTATTGTCATTGTAGTGATCGTTGTTTCTGTGACAGGCAAGAAGAAAAACTCCGAACAGGAAGGTGATAAGAAGACCCCAACAGCAGTTGCCAAGATCGATGATATCTCCATTGTGCTTGATGAAGTAGGGGAGATACGTCCGGTTAAGGAAGTCAGTGTGAAATCAAAGCTGAGCGGACGCATAAGTAAGATGTTCGTGGAAGAGGGTGAGTACATTCATGTGGGAGATATAATTGCAGAGATCGAGCCGGATATGGCTCAGGCGCAAACCCTTTCAAGAATAAAAAGTAACTTGAAAACAACTGAGATCAATCTTGAGAATGCGCAGAAAGATTATGAATCCAGCAAAGAGCTTTACGATAAAAGTCTCATCTCTGATGAAGAGTGGCGTGATGCACAGAATGCACTTAAGCTCGCTCAGATCAGCTATGATTCTGCACTGGAACAATATAAGCTCGTTGAAGAGATCGGGATAACAGAAACCAATATGAAAGTCACCGCCCCTGTTTCCGGTATGATCATACATAAAACTGTCGAAGAAGGTGAGATGGTCGTTTCCAGTGAGTCCTATTCCGGAGGGACAGTGCTCATAACCATTGCAGATCTTTCTCAAATGATCATCCTCACGGATATCAATGAGGTTGATATTGGTAAGATATCTCTCGGAAGAGAAGCAAAGATCACTATCGATGCCTTCCCTGATAAAAAATATGGTGGCGAGATAATACATATATCACCGATGGCAGCGATTGGGAACAATAATATTCGAACATTTCAGGTGAAGGTTTCTATCGAAGATAATTTGAAAGAACTTCGTCCGGGCATGAGCGCGAATGTAACAATTATTGGTAAAACAAGGAAGGGCGTTGTAACAATTCCGATACAGGCAATATTCCAGGATGAAGACGGCAACGATGTTGTCTATATCGTAAAATCTGATACACTTATTACATCTGCAATTGTAAAAACCGGCATCAATGACCTTCAGAAAGTGGAGATCATGGAAGGTGTCGCTGAAGGCGATACTATCTCCCTGGTGGAAAAGTATGATCCAAGCCAGAATGGCGCAAACACGAGACGTAGATTTGGAATGCATTAATAATACATGAATATGAATATGGAGGAAGAGAAACAAATGAAAAAAGTCGATTTGTCATTGAAGAATCTGGATGAAGTCTTTCCTGATGACTTCACGGAAGAACAGAAAGCTCGAGCGAAAACATTTTTTCTGAAAAAACTCGCTGAACTATCTCATCGTTTTTACAGTGGAAAGATCCAGACTGTGCCGAAAGCAGCAGTTTTTGGCTTCAACTGGTTCAATGTATGGTACACCCCGGGCGTGTCAAAGATATCAACTACCATTCGTGATGATAACGATACTTCTTTTGAACTTACCAACAGAGGTAATCTCGTTGCTGTGGTAAGTGACTCGACACGTGTGCTGGGAGATGGTGACTGTACTCCTCCGGGAGGTCTCGGAGTGATGGAAGGAAAAGCATTCCTTATGAAATATCTCGGTGGCGTGGATGCTGTTGCATTGTGCATTGATAGTTACAATGAAAAAGGCGAGCACGATCCGGACAAGATCATTGAGTTTGTGAAGATGTGCCAACCCAGTTTCGGAGCGATCAATCTTGAAGATATTTCTCAACCCAATTGCTACAAGGTGCTGGATACTCTTAGAGAAAAATGCGATATTCCAGTGTGGCATGATGATGCTCAAGGTACTGCATGTGTGACGCTTGCGGGACTTATCAACGCACTGAAACTTGCAGATAAGAAGATAGAGGATGTGAGAATTGTTCATTTAGGAGCAGGCGCTTCAAATACTACGATCGCCAGGATAATTATTGCTGCCGGCGGTGATCCTAAAAAAATAATCATGTTTGACTCCAAGGGTGGACTGCATACCGGCAGAGAAGATATCAAAGCCGATACACGCTTCTATCGTAAGTGGGAACTCTGTGAAAAGACAAATCCCGACAGGATCAATGATTTTGCAGAAGCCTGTAAGGGCGCAGACGTGCTTATTGCACTTTCCAAACCGGGTCCGGATACAGTGAAGCCCGAGTGGATAAGCTCGATGGCTGATAAATCAATCGTTTTTACCTGTGCGAATCCCGTTCCTGAAATCTATCCATATGCAGCGAAAGAAGCAGGAGCATTCATCGTTGCTACAGGACGCGGTGACTTCCCGAACCAGGTGAATAATTCACTTGGATTCCCGGGTATTCTAAAAGGTGCTTTGATGGTTCGTGCCAGAAAAGTGACCGACGAAATGGCTATCGCAGCAGCTTATTCACTTGCAAATTATGCAGAAAGACGCGGGATAGATCCTGAAAATATTGTTCCTAAAATGGATGAAGCAAATGTCTTCCCGGAAGAAGCTGCTGATGTTGCAATGCAAGCGATCAAAGATGGTGTTGCAAGAATAACAATGACACGCGAAGAAGCGTTCAATAAAGCAAAAAAAGATATTGAATATGCGCGAAATCTCACCGCCTCACTTACTGAGAATGGTTATATAAAATCTCCTGATCAGGAAATGCTTCAGGATGCATTGAAATGGGCTGTTGATCAGGTGCAGTAAAACTTTTACTCAAGATTAGCGTTAGAATATCATAAAAGGTTAAATGTGATTTTTTAAAGTAACGTCCATTCTGTGAAATTTGAATTACTAATTTCAAATATCTAATTTCTAATGAAAATTAAAATGATAAATGCCAAATAAGAAGAAATTCGATTTAATTTAAAGGAGAGAACTGCAAAATATGGGGAGGATATTATCGAATTTGAAAAATATTATGGAACACATGTATTCACTAGTTACGCCGTTGCAGGCGAAATACTCGAAAGAGACGAAAAAATTATTTAGGCATTTAATTTTTGACATTTCATTTGTTATTAGAAATTAGGATTTAGAAATTAATTTGAATCTTAATAATCTGACGAAAAATATTATAAAAAAATTTGATTAACTCGGCTTGAGAATTTCTTGAGCCGAGTTTTTTATTCCTCCTTCACAACAAGGCGCACAAGAGCGGTCATGAAAGATAAACTATATTAGGATTCCTACAAAAATTAAACACACATTATCTGTATAATCTATGAATAAAGGGATTGCGCAGTTTTTTCAGTAATGCATCAGGTCTTTCGATGCAAAAGTATTGAACACTTAAGCCGATAGAGTCGGCTACTCTAAATGAAAAAGCATGTCTTAAACTGGAAGGATGTAAGAATTACTTATCACAAGCTCCCCGATCCATCTTCATTTCATTACGCCGTGACAGGTCAGTCTTCGTCCCGCAGGTCGGGACTACGCCCTGGCAAGCTTGTGACAAGGTAATTCTAAATAAAAAACGGCTCGAGAATAATCCCGAGCCGTAGAGAAAGAAATGTGTATTATTTACATTAAGCCCATTCCAATAGCAAGACTGAAAGCAAAGATGTCGAGTTTGTGCTTCCCGGGCATATTATGTGTGGTTATGGTTACATCACGCTCTTTACCCATAAGATATTCAAAACCGAAATCGATATCAAACTTACCTGCGCAGAAACCAAAACCCGCAGTTACAACGTTGTTTGTGGAGGAGGGGAAGAGGATAGTAAGCGTTTCATCCGGAGCTGGTGCGGGATCATAATAATAACCTGCACGGAGAGCTAATTTTTCGCTCGCCATGTATTCAAGACCGAAGCGTAACTGGGTGCAATCTTTCCAGTCAAGCACGAAAGTATCATCACCAGAAAGACCAGTTACATAAGCCCACGTAGCATCTTTAAACTTTGTCTTGAATTGATCTTCACTCTTTGCCCACTGGCTATACTGTGCATCAGCAGTAATAGTAAGATTCTCCATAGGTTTGACTGCGACACCGAAAGCAGCCCAAAGAGGCCATGCGACATCACGATCAAAAT
>Ga0075124_10001313_pt1 | contig 11626 bp, 9 predicted proteins | sample AntAceMetag02UKS_FD_69809 | JGI IMG/M metagenome (GOLD analysis project Ga0075124, IMG submission 69809) | Saline lake microbial communities from Ace Lake, Antarctica - Antarctic Ace Lake Metagenome 02UKS | ecosystem: Environmental > Aquatic > Non-marine Saline and Alkaline > Saline | place... | reverse complement strand
ACCGATGTGATGGTCGGCTTCCCCGGAGAAACTGAAGAGGATTTCCTACAAACCTACAATCTCATGAAACAAATCCGATTTGATTATGCTTTTACGTTCAAGTACTCCCCGCGGGAAGTTACTGCAGCAGCATCTTATTCAGAGCAAGTTCCTGAAGATGTCCGTCTAGAAAGATTGCAAAAACTTATAGAACTGCAAGAGCAGATCACCTTTGAAAAATATCAGGAACAGATCGGGAGAACCGTACAAGTCTATGTCGAGCATACCAGCAAAAAAAGTGATAAAGAGCTTTCCGGCAGAACAAGAGATAATAAAATTGCAGTATTCCCCGGAGACAAAAAACTCATTGGCACTTTTGTTGATATTGAAATAATTGACGCAACCGGCTGGACACTAAAAGGAAAACAAATTCAGCGTACTAAACTCTGATAAACAGAAAAAAAAAGAAATTCACCACAGAGAGCACAGAGAAAGATCGGAAAAGTTAAGTAAAAATTTTAATGGTATAAACACTTATCAATAAAGGATTCACAGAAATGAATGAAATTTATTGCCAAAACATGTAAGAATATTAAAATTAATGACCAAGGAACAAAATGGAAGAAGTTGAAGTACTCATAATCGGAGCAGGCATTGTCGGGCTGGCAATTGCAGAATATGTCGAGACTTTGATTGATTAGGAAAAAAAATAAAAATTGACAGATTTCAAGCAAAATGAAGCTTTCAAACACATAAATACTTGGGGGTAACATGAAAAAAATTATTTCTTTGTTTTTCATTTTCGTTTTTTGTGTATGTTCTCTTTTTGCTCAGGAAACAAATCTCCTGTACAAAGAGAAAAAAACCTTTTCAAAGGAAAAGATAATATCAATCTATCTATGCAATTTTGAGGGTTTGAAATCCCTCACTGTGGAGGAATTTCAGAAAAGCGATACACTTTACTTCTGCTATCAACCGATGGGCACTTGGGAATTCAAAGAAAAAGACCTCTACGATGACATTGCCTGCATTCATATTAAACAGAACAGCAACACTATTCAGCAGCAGAATATTATCCCGAAATACAATACTAGCAACGAGCTTTTTGAAGTTATTGCAGCATATCCCAAAAACCAACTCGTGCTTGCATCGCCTTTTTCCTTTTATAACGAGCTTGAAAATTCACAACCTCTCACGCTTCCTGAAAAATTCTGGCTTCATTACGAAACATACAGCCAATATTACACTCGTGGAGCTGAGCTGGCGGATCAGAAAAGCTATATTGAATCTTTTTCCTTGTTAAAGCATTTCTTGAGCAATAAGTCGGAAGTGGAAGGGCTTTCTTTTCACCGGCTGGTAATGCAAATACTCAAGAAAGATGTGAAGAGTTACATTAATACAAAGCAATCCGAATTCAATATACTGAAACTGGAACTCATGAAAATTCTCATTGAGGAGAATCTTGTCCTGCTTGATGCCCTCAATGCAGAGACAGCCGCTGCACAGGATAGTTTTCTGATATATTTTGATTATGTGCAGACTAGTGAAAGCAACACTCTGAAAGAAAAACTTACACAGATCGTGACCGAATCCGGTGATCTTCTGCAGAAAGATACAGGCGAATTCAAACTTCAAAAGCTCTCGATCTTTGAAAAGGGACACTACTCTAATAACCGCTTTGCTTTTTACATCGATCTGCTCAGCAGAATGCTCTGCTATACTGATAGCATACACACTACTGACAGTCTTCGTCAGATAAATATCAACATCATTGATTTCTTCCCTGAACAAAGAGATCAACTTGCATTTCTTGAATGGCTGGATGATTTTCTCGCTGCTGTCAATTTGACAAATATCATCATAGAAAGAGAGCATTATGTGCTCAATGAAACCGCTATGCTCAATCTTGAAAACCAGCTTTTGATCGAAAAACAACCCTATTATGAAATAATCGCTGCTTTCAACGCACTTGGTTCAAAGGATATAGATGGCTTTGCACAGAAAATCTCAGACTCCTTCATAAAATGCACTGACGAGCAGTTACTTGATCTTCTCGAGCTTCACTATCTCTCCTATCTTGCCACAAATGACGAAATTCCCAGCACTGTTATAGAAACCATCAATAAAGGACTCATGTTCGAAAAAGAAGGCAACATCGCAGAGGCGGAACAACAATATACAAAAGCTTCCATGCTCGCAAGCAACTACGCGCCACCGCAATTCTATCTGGGTCGCATCTATCACCAAAAAGATGAAAAATATTCAGCAGAAATATATTTCGATAGAGCATTAACGATTTCGCCTACTTACATCTCCCCAATGAAATATACTATTGATTTTCTTATCGAAGATAGTAATTATGAACAAGCTCTCGACCAAGCGAATATAGCCCTTGAATCAAATCCTATCTGGTATTTTTATTATCTCAAAGCAAATGCGCTCTTTCATCTTGAAAAATATACCGAAGCCGGTGATGCCTTGAACAAGGCAATCGAACTGAATGGCTTCAACTTCGATCAGTACATTCTTCTGGGTGATATTTATAAAGGGCAGGGCAATATTGAGAAGGCAAGAGAAGCGTATGGAAATGCCGGTATGATAGATCCAACCAACAAAATCTTTACAGAACGAATGGAGTCTCTAAAGAAGTGATATGTTTAATTTGAAGAATTTCTTTCAGATACCCGATCCCGATAAGCCCGTTGATAAAGAATCTATGGAAAAGAAAATTCAAATTGCCACCTGCGCACTTTTTTTGGAAATCGCAAATAGTGATGAGCACTTTTCAGAGGAGGAACGCAGCACAATCATTGAAATCCTCAATAATGAATTCTCCCTATCCGAAGATGAAGTTCATGCACTTATAGAAAAGTCCGAACACACTCTCGACGAAAGCATTGATCTATGGCAGTTCACCAATCTGATCAATCAAAATTTTTCCAATGAGGAAAAGACAAAGGTCCTTGAGAATCTCTGGAAGATCATCTATGCTGATGAAAAGCTGGATGCCCATGAAGATTATTTTGCGCATAAGATCGCAAACCTTCTTCGATTACCACATAAAACATTAATAGAAACCAAACTAAAGGTGAAGAAAAATGAATAAAGAAGTTAAAGAGCTCTGGCCCGAGCTAGATTGGATTGAAAATGAAGACCTTCGCGAAAAGGTCGCAGCAACTTGGGAACTGGCATTCAAAAAAAGTGTGCTAACACCCGAAGACCTCCAAAGGATTCCTTTCACCCTTCTTGTTGAAGACTGCAAAGTAAGCTTCATAGCACACAAACGCGCAGTGGTTCATGTTGCTTATGAGTCAGCAAAAATTATGCAGAAATTCTTCGGCGATAAGCTTCCCATTGACCTCGATGTCGTTGTTGCAGGTGCGATACTTGCTGATGTTGGCAAACTCCTTGAATATGAAAAAGATGGCGATACGATCAAGTTCAGCAAATCCGGTCAGCTTCTTCGTCATGCCTTTACCGGCGTATCCCTTGCCCAGGCATCTGATGTGCCGGATGAAGTATGCCATGTGATCGCAGTTCATTCCAAAGAAGGAGATTCCTTCACGCGGACGACCGAAGGGCTCATCATCCATCATGCTGATTTTATGACCTATTTGCCTTTTAAAAACCTAAAGAAATAAATAATCTAAGAGGTTCTAATGAAAAAAATAGTTTTGCCTGTTGATTTTTCCGAAAATACTGAATGTGCATGTAATTATGCGATTCATTTTGCTGAAAAAGAAGAAACAGAGATCGTTCTGTTCCATGCGTATATGTATCCCATTGCAACGACAGATATGGCCGATGATGTGGTGGACAGCTCGGCGCTTATTAATCCTGAGATAATGGATAGCATTGAAAAAGCCGCGAAAGTCGGCATGAAACGCTTGAAGGATAAACTTGATAAAATGCTCAAACATGAGGAGATAAAAAACATACACCTCAAAACAAAAGTTATTAATGGTATGGTAGAATATGAGATATTGAATATCTGTAATACATATCATCCCAATATGGTCATCATGAGCTCTTCGGGGCAGGGGCATAAATCAGACAGAATACTTGGAAGTATTGCACTCAAAATCCTTGATAATGCCACAATTCCCGTGCTCTCAATCCCTGACAATACTGAGTATGCAAATATCCGTAATGTGCTCTATATCACCGATTTTGACGAGTCGGATATATCTGCTGTTGAAAATCTTGTAGACATACTCGATTCCTTAAAGGTGAAAATACACTGCCTGCATGTGGAGCATTCAAACAAAGATATTATTGATAATCTGCTTATGAATTACCTGAAGGAACATTTTGAAGAAGAATTCAAAAATGGTATAATGTTCTTTGATGTTGTTCAGGATAAGGATGTACTCAAAGCAGTCGAGGAATATATCAAAGATAAAGAGATCAATCTGGTTACGCTGCTTCATCACAAGCGTAGATTGCTCTCCAAATTATTCCATCCGAGTATGACGAAAAAGGTGTTCTATCACACAGCATTACCTCTCCTCACATTTCATGACACCCGCCAGCTGGCGGATAATGAAATAGAAGATTAGATCATAACTGCAAAGTTCTTGGATCGATCGGGTCCACGAACACAGTTTTGTTATTTTTATATACAACAAACCCGGGAGCGCTTTTCCTGGGTTTTGTTACATACCGCACTAATGTAAAATCCACAGGCACTTTTGTGGAGTGCTTTGCTTTGCTGTAATATGCTGCGATGCCTGCTGCGATTTCTCTGAGCCGTTCGGGAAGGTGCTCGAGTTTGTTTGGATTTTTTATAATTATATGTGACCCGTGATAGATTCTCGTATGAAAAAACCAGTCATTTGGTTTAGCAAAATGAAGTGTCAGTTCATCATTCTCTTTGCCGGAACGTCCCACAAAAATATCCCACTGCCTACCTTCAACGGAGCAAGAAAATTTTCTAAAAGGAGCAGCTTTCTTCTGCTTTTCCGAGCCCGATTCCTTTTCATTCAACATGGGCTCAAGAGCTTTTATACTTTCGCACGTATTGATTTCCGCAATTTGATATTCAAGCTTCTCCAGTTTCTTTTCATTAGCAGCAATATTCTTGATGAGCTTCTTTTTGCCGGATTGTGTTTTTTTATACCTCTTGAAATAGTGCGCCATGTTTTGCTGTGGCGTCCAGTCTGTTCTTAAAGGAATCACAATATCGGGATTTCCATCATCAAAATAATCTGTAACCACTATTTCTTTCATCCTACCCTTGATCTTATGAAGATTGATCTTGAGGAGTTCCCCCATTTTCTGCCAGTGTTCAGCATCCTTCAATTCCTGGAGATCTTTTCTCTGCTGCGTGAGAGTTCTAAGCAGTTTCTTCTTTTCGCGCATGTGATAATGTATGGTACTTTCTTTTATTTGTTGGAATCTATTTTGCACGATCTCATGCTCATACATATAGGCAAAGGCATCATTCACCGTTTTCATTTCAAGACAGTTATCATCCTCTTTAAAGAGAGTAAGATATTTATTCTTTGTATTGTAAAAAATTCTGCATTTATCTGACCAATGTTCAAGTTTGGCATGGACAATACTGATGAATTCCCACATCTCATTTGCCGGCATATCTGCACGAAAAAAGTGCTTTAAAAACTTTGGAGCATTACTGAAACGTATAACAAATTCCTTCCACGAATCAGGAAGCACCTCGGGAAATAAAGCTTCAAATTGGGATTTGCTCGCAGAAAAAATGTAAGGTTTTTCAATTGTCGGTGGAGTTTTGTAAGGAATTCCCGGATACAATTGCCGAAACGCACTATCTGAAACATGTATCCTTCGATGGCAGTCCAGAATTATATCCCTATTTTTCCCCACCCGTGCGAGGATCAGGTTCTCATATCTCGGGATCAGCTCAATGATTAGTTTGTAGTATGATGTTTCTCCATAAAAGGATTCTTTTTCACAAGTTATTATGAGCACTCTGTCGTTTTCTCTCATCTCCGCATTTTTTATTGAGCTTTTAATTAGATGCTGTTTGAGCAAAAGCGTAAGAGGATTATCCTTATTTTCGACCTGTTTTACTTCCTTTGAAATAAAGCATAACGGATTTTGCCCATTGATAGAAACCGCAAATCGTGTTGCAGAAAGATCAAAAATGTAGGTTGAATTATTATAATACACATCCCTCACCGTCCTGCCGATCAGGTGTTTTTTATTATCCTTCAGCCATAACGTAAGAAAAGTATATTCCATTTTATTTTATTTAACCATCGACGGGATAAACCCGCCACTAACCTGCTTTTCGACTCCGCCAACTGGCGGATTGCAATGACGAGGAGTCGAGGTGTGAAACTATACCTGGAATCCTCGTTCCTTAGGATTCAAAATTTATACTGCCCAATGGCTGGCAGGTAAAGGTTCATCATGCACAGATATTATTTTCAACCAATGCTTTTTGTTTGAAGTCACGAATGAAATTGAAGTATTTTCTGGCAAGATATATTTCACATCTTAACCCACTTTTCGACTCCGCCAGCTGGCGGATTGCAATGACGAGGAGTCGAGGTGTGAAACTATACCTGGAATCCTCGTTCCTTAGGATTCCAAATTTATACTGCCCACTGGCTGGCAGGTAAAGGTTCATCCTGTTAAGATATTTTAAAATCAACAACTATGCACACTATATTATCAGCTCAAACTACTTGACAGCTTTCATCCTATATCAAAGAAGCACATTTTAGTCGGTTAATTATGGAAATAATATTAAAATCTATATTTCATTTAACTTTTCGAAAGGTTCAAAATGCAATTAATCTATAATCCTATATTTTTGGAACACGATACGGGCATGCATCCAGAAAATAAAAAACGGCTGACCTCACTTGGCGATCTGCCGGTGACAGAAGTCGAGAATGGGAAAAAATATCTTACGCTTGTACATACTCCCGAATATATTCAACGCATAAAAGAAGCATGCATGATCGGTGGTCATATTGATAATGACACAATCGTATCACCGGGAAGTTATGAAGCTGCGATATACGCAGTCGGAGCGACGATCATGGCATCCAAAACCGGAGATTTTGCTTTGACCCGTCCACCTGGTCACCATGCGCATATAGATCGGTCCAGCGGATTCTGCCTGTTTAATAATATTGCAATCGCTGCTCAGTATCATGCAAACAAAGGTAAGCGTGTGCTGATATTTGACTTTGACGGACACCTTGGAGAGGGAACTGTGAAATTCTTCAACACTTCAGATCGTGTATTATACTGGTCTCTCCATCAATATCCTGCATTCCCGGGCGGTGGAGATGCAAATGAGATCGGTGCCGGAAAAGGTGAAGGATACACAATAAATGTTCCCCTACCTCCGGGCAGTGGAGATGAAATTTTTATGGACGCAGTTGAAACATTCATGCCGATCGCCAAGGAATTTGATCCTGATATCGTTGCGGTCTCAGCCGGGTTTGACTCCCATCAATATGATCTACTGCTGGACCTGCGTTTTACAGTAAATGCTTATTATAAGATTGGAAAATTACTTACTGAAAACTTCGATAATGTGTTTGCCACACTGGAAGGTGGCTACAATATCGAGATGTTCCCTAAGTGCTTGTATAACTTTCTGGACGGTATCAATAATGATGAAATGCAGTTTAAAGAAAGGGAAACAGACTCAACAATACAAACCCATTATGAGTACGAAGGCAGGAAAGCAATGGCATTGCAGGCGCTTTCAAAACATTGGAAATCAATATAAATAAAAGGAGCAGAGATGAGTAAAAAATTAACACGGCTTTTTAATCCAAAGGTGGTCGCGATCATCGGCGCTTCCGCAAGAGAGGGAACCGTTGGTCATTCCCTGATGAAAAACATCATAGGTTCGGGATTTGACGGTATCGTCTATCCAATCAACCCAAAGCGTAATAATGTGTTGGGAGTGAAAGCATACGCGAATATACATGATATTCCGGATAAAGTTGATCTTGCCATTATTGCAACGCCTGCAAAGACAGTTCCTGCAATTGTTGAGGCATGTGGATATTCCGGTGTATCCAGCATTGTTCTTATCTCAGCAGGTTTTACAGAGATAGGTGAAGAAGGCAAGATGCTCACGAAACACATCTCCGCAACTTTGAGAAAATATGGAATGAGATTGATCGGTCCCAACTGTCTTGGTTTCATCAAACCCTCGATCCATCTTAATGCGACCTTTGCCAATAAAATGGCTCTGCCGGGAAAGATTGCTTTCATCTCGCAGAGTGGCGCACTTTGCACTGCAATTCTAGACTGGTCGGTAAAACAGAACGTGGGATTCAGCTATTTCGTTTCTATCGGCTCGATGATTGATGTGGGTTTTCATGATCTGATCGACTACTTTGGCACCGACCCGCTCACGACAAGTATTGTCATTTACATGGAATCATTGACCAATGCCAGAAGTTTCATGAGTGCAGCAAGAGCATTTGCACGTAACAAACCGATCATTGTCCTCAAAGCAGGAAAAAGCACGGAAGGTGCACAGGCAGCAATGTCTCACACCGGAAGCCTGGCTGGCAATGATTTTGTGTTTGATGCTGCTTTTAAAAGGGCAGGTGTCATCAGAGTCAATACAATTGATGAGCTGTTCAACATCGCTCAATCACTGGCTATGCAGGAAAAACCTGCAGGCAATAAGCTCGCGATCATAACAAATGCCGGTGGTCCTGGTGTTATTGCGACTGATACTCTCATCGCCAAAGGTGGTGAGATAGCTCAATTATCGGATGAAACCATCGATGAACTGAATCAGTATCTTTCTCCAAACTGGAGCAAAGGCAATCCTGTTGACGTAATTGGAGACGCCGGACCCGAACAATATGAAAAAGCGGTCGAGCTATGCGCAAAAGATAAAAACGTTGATGGTATATTAGTTATTCTCACACCACAAGCAATGACCGATCCAGGTGGTGTAGCAAAGAAAATTGCCGGTATTGGCAGAAAATGCAGAAAAACTTTGCTTGCCTCCTGGATGGGCGCAGATGATATTGAAGAAGGTCGGGAAATTTTGGAAAGCAACAAAATTCCAGTATATCCGACTCCGGAAGATGCAGTAAAATGCTTTATGTATATGTATGACTACTCTCGAAATTTGGAGATACTGCATGAAACCCCACCCCAAATACCCATTGAGTTCAAGCCGAAAAAAGCTGAAAGTAAAAAGCTTATTGATGAAGTCCTTGCTGACAACAGAACCGTGATGACAGAATTTGAAGCAAAGCAGTTGCTGAACTATTATGAGATCCCGGTAATAAAGAATGGACTTGCAAAAACAGAGGAAGAAGCAGTAAAATTAGCCGAACAGATCGGCTTTCCACTTGTTATGAAAATTGCATCACCAGACATTCTGCATAAAACAGATGTCGGTGGAGTTATACTGAACATTGTGAACAAGGAAGAAGCGCGAAAAGCATATACCAAGATATTGGAATCTTCCAGGGCGAAGGTACCCGACGCCGATATTAGAGGTGTTTTTGTCGAGCAGATGCTCAAAAGAAAATATGAGCTGATCATTGGGTGTAAAAAAGATCCTATATTCGGTCCCACCATTGTCTTTGGTATGGGTGGTGTCGCAGTTGAAGTATTCAAGGATACTACTATTGGTTTACCGCCGCTGAATATGGCTCTGGCTATGCGGATTATTGAAGACACGAAGATATACAAGTTGATAAAAGGATACAGAGGTATGCCTGGCGCCGATATAACTTCCATTCAGTTCCTGCTTTATAAATTTGCATACCTGATTATGGATTTCCCGCAGATCAATGAAATAGATATCAATCCCTTTGGAGTTGATGAACGCGGAGGAGTTGTACTCGATGCTAAAGTTATGCTGGATGATTCCGTACAGGTTGCAGAAGAATATCCATACAAGCATCTGGTTATCTCTCCCTATCCTTCGGAATATATAACTAAATTCACCATGAGCAACGGAGAGAAGGCAATTTTACGACCGATCAAACCCGAAGATGAGTTTATGGAAAAAGAAATGTTTTCCATGTTTTCAGAACGCACACAAAGATTCCGCTTCTTCCAGCTTATTAAGGACATTTCACACGAACAACTTATCCGTTATACGCAAATAGATTATGATCGAGAAATTGCTATTATTGCAGAGGTTACAGAAAACGGTAAAAAAATGATGGCTGGCGTGGTCAGATTGATCGCAGATCAGTACAATGAGACCGCTGAGTTCGCCATTGTTGTTGCCGATCCATGGCAAAATCTGGGACTTGGAAATAAGTTCACTGATTATATTTATAAGATCGCAAAGGCAAGAGGAATTCAGAAGATCTATGCAAATGTCTTAGCTAACAATCATATCATGCTGCACATGTTCAAAGTGCGTGGATTCAGCATGACCAAGGTTGAAGACGGCTTTTATGCGGAACTGATCATCAACGAACCCAAATAAGAAATCATCATATAAAATTGATAATATGTTTTGGGGAGTTTGGTTCTATGCCAGCTCCCCAATTTTATATTATACTTTCATTTGAAAACCGACTCAGCTTGCAAAGATGAATCGGGTTGAAAATGGCACGCAGATTCGCCAGCAGACGAACAAGTTTGAACTGATTCTCCTTGTTACTAATATTGAACATTTTAACCACCAGTCTCCCCTGCGCTACGCCTTGGCAAGCAGAGAACACAGAGAAATTTTTAATTTTACATTTTAAATTTTTAATTTTTCTCAGTGATCATCCCGAGTCGTTCCCTTCACGACCGACTCGTGATCTGCTCCGATTAATCTCCTAACTTATAGAGAATTTTATCACTCGTTATTAAGCCCTCTTTAGTAATGCTTATGGGAAATAAGAAATTTAATTGAAAACTGGAAACTGGGAAATGAAAATTGAAAAATGCTAAAATGTCCGTTCTCCATCTTCCTTTCCCTGTATTCCACTCTCTGACGCTGCATGGCTCTGCAAAATTTTTGGGGGGTATGCATGTTTTACGAAATCATTGACAGATAAATTATAATTTAACAGAAGATTGTATATGCTAATTATGAAAATCGAAACGCTGGACAAGAAAAGCAATTATGTTTCGGGACGAAGTTCTGTAACGCAGGTTTTAGAAAAAGAACAGATATGCGATTTATTCCGTAGTTGCTCGGTTATAAAATATCAAGATTATAGAGAGAACATGAGTAATTTAGAATCTAAAGTAGAAAACTACGCAATATGGCGGGGATATAAGCGTTATACGCAATCAGCTTTCTAGGTCAATGCCACAAAATGCGGAAAGGGATAAGTGGACATAATGATATTCGATGAAAAAAGCAAAACAAAATCTAGATTTTTGATCGGCAAGCGAGTCTACTTGAGGCCTTTTGGAAGTGGTGATTTGCCTTATATTCAGAAGTGGTTGAATGATGCGGAGCTAAGAAGACTGATAGGTGAAGTTGCGCCGATGAGTCGAGCTGAGATTGAAAAATGGTACAAGGGATTGCTTCGTGACAAGGATCGGATTTGGTTTGTTATTGTCCTCAAAGAAGGTGACCGGGTAATAGGTGAGGCTGGATTGTTGCGGATGTTCAAGCCTTGGCGATGTACGGATATGAGCATTATCGTCGGAGAAAAGGATGCATGGGGAAAAGGTTATGGAACGGAGGCAGGGCGGATTCTCCTTG
>Ga0075124_10001311_pt1 | contig 11627 bp, 20 predicted proteins | sample AntAceMetag02UKS_FD_69809 | JGI IMG/M metagenome (GOLD analysis project Ga0075124, IMG submission 69809) | Saline lake microbial communities from Ace Lake, Antarctica - Antarctic Ace Lake Metagenome 02UKS | ecosystem: Environmental > Aquatic > Non-marine Saline and Alkaline > Saline | place... | reverse complement strand
AAAATTCTTTGTTTTGGACATTTGTATGAATTGTTTTTTGAAAGTTTTCTTAAAGTCTATGAGTGTATATCGTGTTTTTTTAAACACACCATCATGAATAAGGTCGAAGTATAAAACGCTAATAGCTCTATCAGTCATAGTTAATGTTTGTGTATCCGTTTTGGGACTAATATCAAATTGAATACCATCATATTTATTTAAAAACTGAATAAATTCGTTGATATATGCATCCATTAACGTGTTTGACACTCGACCATTATTATTTCCTTTTGGTCCGAGATTATATGATTTTTTTATAATTGATTTTTCATTATTACCAAGTTCTACCGACAAAACTTTTTTAATCATCTGTTTGAAAATATTTATAGTTTGAAACTTAGCATTAGTTTTATTCTCCTTTGGCATGTTAGAAACTCTCATATGGGGTGTGTAACCTAAACCACCATCTTTCGGGTTGTCATCAACTGTAATCCACTCCGATATGTAAATTTCCTCCACTGCACTCTTATTCGCTGGGTTAGGTAAACGCATTTTATACTCAAATGGTCTAAAATCAAAATAAACACTTTTATAACAGTCCTTACCATTTTGATTACGATTTGATAACGTTTTACCTTGATTGTATTTGAATTTGAACGCAAATAATCGTGTTTCTATATAGTTTTTCAAACTCCAGTTTTTCGAAACTGTCATACCAGGGTCGCATAATCGAGGGGTATTGTAAAGAATAGGGACTTTAGAAGTTTCTATAACATGTGCAAGTCCTACACGGTTATCTTGATCTATTGATGTTAGCCAATTTCTAGAATTAGATTTAGTCACTAAAGGATATTGACTCTTACAATTTTCTTCAATGGTGAAACAAGATCCTGTTATTTCTTGTATAACATTTCCTAAGAAGATAGCCTCAAAATTTGTAGCTTTTGTTTGTTCGGGATCCGCCTTGACATCTATGGAGTTGATATCGTAATAAATTTTACCAGTGTCATTAACGCCACACTTATTGTTATTTGCCTGGTTAGACATATATATTATCACCTGATATTTTTTTATCAGGTCATAGTAACTATGGTGAATGTTGAGATGACTAATGCGCCAAATTTGGAATCTGTACCAAATGTGGAAATGACAAATGCGTTTGTGAACAACGCAAGAAACGCAAATAATCTTGCAAGAAACGAAGCTGTGAGACGGTCAAGAGCCGAAGCTGTCCTAGCGAAGGAGGAATTAAAAGCGAAAAAAGCCAAAGAAGCTGCCAAGAAGGCTGAAAATAATGCCCGACAGGCGGCTGTTGACAGGTCTAAAGCCGAAGCTGCGGCGGCGAAGGCTGAAGCTAGAGCCAAACGAGAAGATTCGAGTCGTAATAATGCTGCCAGGAGAACCGCAAATAATGCTGCCAGGAAAGCCAATGCAAATGCCAAAAAGGCTGCTGCAAATGCCGAGAAACTTGCTGCAAATGCCAAGAAAGCTGCAGTGAATGCCGTCGTCAAAAATGTAGAGAACAAATTAGAAGAAATCAAAAGTAGAACAAATATAAACAAAACACGGATGAATAAAATGGGTAGGATGATTTATTTGAGGGCGACCAAAAAAGTTCATCCAAATTCAGGTGGTAATCAAGTAAGTTTCCAAAAGTTAGGTAATATCTACAACAAATTTAAGAATTTTACTGGATCCAGTGTTAGAGTAGAACAGGAACTGTCTAACGAAAATAGACCCCGTTAATCAAAACTAACACCCCTTTGTAGTGTGACATTCCTATTTAAAGATGTGGTCATATTTTTAAATAGTATGGAAATAAATTTAATTGACGTTAATAATGGTAAATACAATGTATCTGTTATTGCAGATGACGAATACATAGGTCCAACAATAGCCATGGGGCATGAATGGGATGGATGGATGCGTAAAGATATTGAGAAAAATTATAAGAAAGGTACTGATATTCTAGACATTGGTGCAAACATTGGGTATAACACTCTTATGTTTTCTGATTATGGACCAGTATCTTCATTTGAACCAGTTTTCCATCAGATAGTTACAAAGAATGCAAAACAAAATAAAATCCATCATCCTATAAATATCTATACATGTGCATTATCAAATGAAAAGAAAATCATGGAAATATTCATACCAAGTCATGGTTGTCAATCCAATTCTCAAATTAATTATGGTGGAACAAGTTTTCATACGGAAGGAAGTATGAAAGGTAATGGTATATCAGTTCAATGTGAAAGACTTGACGATGTTTATGAAGGTGTACCATCCATAATAAAAATCGATGTAGAAGGTCATGAATTACAGGTGTTGGAAGGTGCTAAAGAAACGATACGAAAGCACATGCCTGTGATTCTCGTAGAGATACATGATTTTACAACGGATAATGAAGTACATACATTTTTGAAAGAAATGGGGTATATGGACATCCCCGAGACTCGACCCGAAGCTATGTTTTTGTACACACCCGCTTAGAATACCCAATAACCGCACATGTTATACGCTTACCGGCATGTCCAGTTGTTAAACTATCACTATGGCTACCCATTCCCAAATCATCCATATCTTCGTGTATAACTAAAGACCTCCCGATGACATTGGCTTTGGTTCCCCTCAATTTTACTAAACCATCCTCCATTCTAAATTTAGCAACACCTCGTGCGTCGAAATGAATGTTTCCCAAATCTCCCACATGTCGTTCCTTAGATGTGGGTCCACCATGCTTTTTACCGTATGGGTTGAAATGTCCACACGCACCCATGCAGTTATCACTGAGATCCCCAGCTTCGTGGATATGGATACCATGGGAACTATTTTTATACTTGGTGGATTTCAAATCTCCTTTAATTACAACTTTAGTACCTTTTTCCTCAAACTCAACAGTACCCTTAATATGGGGGTGATTGAATAAAGTTGTCGCTACAATCATTTACTAGAATCAGAGATTTTATATCTCGCAAAACTCATCTTTTCCATCATGTAATACAATTGGTACGCATCAACAATACTAGGTCTCCTATACTCCTCTGGCATACATTCAGGGATACCTTCTTGGGAATAGTAAGCTGTTTCACTTCGCCGTTCCTGAAAAGTAGAAGGTCTATTCTCATACAACCATATAAGATGGTGTGCACAAGTGTGAATCTTACCATAACGATGTGTATACTCGAGTGTCAATGCAATACCAATTTTACATGCATACAGATAATTCTCGAGACTTGATGCAATCCACATGGTCATAGGGTGTTTCGTGTGCGCTGGTTTATACCCCCTAGATTTACCATCTTTTGTAAATGGTGCACATTCACGAAGAATATGTTCCTCATTGGAAAAATACCAAGCAGTGTAAAGCATTTGGCATATTTCTAATTGGATTTTGACCACGTGTTGGTCACACGACCTTTCGGCGATTTCAACAGGAATCAATGAAAGAAAGAAAATGTTCATTCTTGTAATCGTCCGTGTTGTAGACCCTAACTTCAACGTCCCCGAAAAATACAGTGTTATTGGGGAGTTTCCAGATTTTTTCTCTGGTTTGTTCTTTTGCGGATTTTATAGCTTCTTTGAGTGTTCCAAAGAAAGAGCGGTCAAGGATGTTGTTGGCGAGGACGACGTTGGTAATGAACATACTTTTTTGTTTGAAAAATCTTTAAATTAAATAGACTTAGGTGCTAATCTTCTCCATCGGACACATATTCCTCCTCTTCTTCTTCCTCATCTTCGTCTGGTTCAACATCTAGAGTCTCATCTTCCTCTTGTACGTCTGGATCAGGAGGTTTATCTTCCTCGGGTTCAACCAATTCTATGATATCTTCAGTTATTTCTTCCACCTTCTTCTTCTTTTCTTTTTTCACTTTTTTAACAGGTTCCTTGTCAAATATTTTTGTGAAAACTTTATCAATCCTAATCTGAATGGATTTACGTTTATCATTATTTTTTGTAATTCTATCCAAATATTCTTTACTGAAACCATGTGCTTTGTATGCCTGTAAAATTGCCTTAAATGGGGGTACTTTATCGTGATTCACACCTGGTCCATAATATTTGGCATACATATCAGCAATAGCACCATTCACTTTTACCCTCACAATACCATTTTTTAATACCCGGAGTACTACTTGAACTCTGTCTCCATAAGTAAGCTCTGGTTCTTTACGTGGTTCTGGGTATACAGTTGGTGATAATATCGGTAATTCTGGGTCTACGTAAGTAATACCCCAAAATTTCTGATTTTCTTTGAAGAGTCGCAGATATAAATCCTGTTGATAGATTGGTCGTTTAATGTGTAGCGGATACTCTATAGGTGAAGGATTCATAAGCTTGTGTAAAAAACTACCAACTGGTGCAGGACGGTGTTCATAACTATCATTCTTAACACGCTGTGATGGTCGTTTGTACATGCTCATCTTGTTTTTTGGAGATGTTCTCCTCTAACTTAGGTCTCAGAAAAAAATCAATTTCACATCGAATTACATGAGCAGATTGCTGATTTACATGTGTGTAGAGGGGTCCCCAAATTTCAATAACCTTACGTTCCTTATCGTACCAAAGATAATCAAGGCCAAGCTTCTTTGTAAGCCAGTAGAACTTCTTACCCGTTTTACCAATGAAAGAAAATAGATCATCTTCGGTGTAATCAGACACGTCCATTTGGGAGTAGTGGGCAGGTGGGGGCTGGTACGGGGCCATTGTTTCTCTTGTCTATAGCTGCCTCCTTTTGTTTAAGTAAGTTTCGTATATGTTTCGATGTGTATACACCCTTTTTGTCTTTCTTATCAGCTTTAGTGACACGCTTTTTGGGTTCTTTATATTCCATGATTAATGGTTTTATATTTAAATACTTAGGTTTCATTTACAATTCTTCTTCATCAACTAGGGATACATCATCCTCCGTTTCAACTTCATCACTCTCACTACATGTAAAGTCTTCATCTTCACTGTCATCAATAATCTCATATCCTCTCGATGTTTTTACATACAGTCCAGTTTTATCCAGTTCCTCCACATCATAAAATCCAGCAATTGAATCTTTACTCACAGTTTCAATAGTTGTACTAAAATTGTATACACCTGAATGAATTCTCTCTAAAAAATTGACACTATACGCATCCCAACTTTCTTGGATGATACGAGCTATTTGGGTCGTATCATCATCACATTTAATATCAACAATCATATCTACGAAGACCTACTTTTAAATCTTTAATTACACTTAACATTTCCAGTTTCTCTCACAATTGAGACAGCTTACAAACACAGTCATGGGTTCATCAGCAGACCTTGTTTGCATCTGGTAATATGTTGTTTTCATTGATTTACAACGTCCACATTTGAAGAAGCCGTCTTGGTTTTTCTTCTCATTGTTCATATATTCCTTTCGCAACTGTTTATGAATTCCTATTTCAATCTCTTTCGCGTATGGCCCATCGGGATATAATGCCTCTGGTCGCATATTTATAATTTCTATAACAGGTACAATCTTAGATTTAATTTTAGTTATAAGTTGTGGATTACTTTTTAGAGATTTTTGGATAGTTAGAAACTTATGTTTATAAATACTCGTAAAATTGGGGTTATCCCACGCGGGTTGACTAGTACACCTGTCGTGTGAATAATTCAGTATACACTTCTCGAGATCTGTACAGATTTTATCATCATCTTGAATGTCGAGGAGGGTAGATATTTTTTGAATTACAAACTCACGCGTTGAGTTCATTATTCTTGTTATATACATTTACATTGTTTTTAAACCACTTAGGGCAGAGGAAGACCTTCATAAGGATTATTACGTTGACAGTCTTCCATATTTTCAGGAGAGCAATTATCGAAGAATCCACCAACACGGCGCTCAGGGTTAGTGTCGTAGTCTCCAGTCACGTAGTGATAATCTAAACGTCCAGAACCATCAGCAACGTACGTCTCCTTGGACATCATAGAAAGGATGACTATAGCCACGTAGAGTATAACTATATACTTTATAGCGGTGCGATTGGTTGCATTCATTTTATATTTTACAAATATTTTTTTTATGGGACTATCTAAGATGACTATAGCAATTCTTATTCATGAGGAATTAGGTCATGTACAAGAAATACAACTAGATATTACACCTAGCAAGAATGAAATTTTCAAACTTTTGGGTGGACGACAAACTTTTATAGGGCAGTGGCCTGATATAGATGTCGTAATTATTAAACCCGAAGAGGGTGAAATCAAGAATGAGAACGTTCTACCCACACCATTTGACGTAGAAGAAGTCAATGGTAAAATACTACTCGTACGTATGGATGAAAATTCAGAACCTCGAGACTTTACGTTAGAAGAATATAAATTATTTAGTCTTGGGAACCCAAGCCTCCTCACTTAACACCGCATTGGCGTACTTCATAGCGAGTTGAAAATGTACATATGGAAAGTCCATCACATTTTTTACATGTGGTTGACCTGGTAACGGGTTATCATCGATAGCAGCAGCCATATTAATCTTTTTATCACCACTCAATGATTTAGCCATTGTTGCACCAAGGTGCTTAAGCCACATTACGTGTTTCTCATTTTTGCAATCGAAGGGTTTGACAAATTCAGCCATTTATATTACGTACGATTCTTTTCTATAAGTAGACGCGCACTGGGGTCAGTTATCTTCGTCCATTTTGGTCTCCATATTTCAGATATGAGGTGGTCGTTATCCTTACCATACATTCGCCAAAACAACTGTCGATACAGTGCTTCTTCCTTGGTGAGTGGTGTGTTATATCCATGTGATTTCATACGTATTTCATTAAATGTTTCATCATCAATCTTCGTTTCAGCATGTTTCTTAATTTCGTCTACCCAATTGGTACCAACCGCATCACTCATTCCATCCTTCTGTCTCCATAGGATATCATGTGGTAAATACCCTTCAAAAGCTTCACGAAGCATACCCTTCTCAATTTTTGTCCTTTTGTTATTTTGATTGACTCTCATACAAACCTCAATAAAGTGTTTGTCCAAAAATGGTACGACAAGGTCTAAACCATGTGCACCTGCACACCTATCTGCACGTAATCCATCAAATTGATGAATAAGACGAAGACGTCTCATATTCTCAGAGGCAAACTCCTCAACACTAGGTGCGTTATGGAAGTAAAGATAACCACCTAAAATCTCATCACTCCCTTCACCCGAAAATATATAACGACAATTCGTCTTCTGTTTTATATATTTACAAAGGAGCCACATTGGTGTACTTGCACGTACAGTCGTCGTATCGTAAGATTCGAGAGTATGAATGACATCATTCACATGTGAAATACCCTCCTCCACGGTAAACTTAACCTCTGTGTGGTCTGTATTCAGATACTTTGCAACTTTCCTCGCAGCCAAGAGATCGGGACTTCCATCCAAGCCAATTGAAAATGTCTTAATCTTACCAAGCTTTCTAGCTGCAATAGAAACGATGAGACTACTATCAAGGCCACCCGACAGAAGAAAACCAATTTCTCTATCAGTTGTAGCAAGACGCTCATGTACAGCTTGTTCAAACGTTTCACGAATTTCTTTACTATTGTCCGTTTGTAAATGCTTACTAATACGCCAGTATCCCGTATGATAACACACGAATCCATCTACGTAAGAATCATAAATGTGTCCAGGTGGGAAGATGTGGATATCAGAATTTAAAAAAAGTAACGCCTTTACTTCACTCGCAAAAGCGATAGAGCCTTGTGCATACCTCGTGTAAAATAGAGGTCTTACACCTACAGGGTCTCTAGCAGCAATTAATTGATTACCATCGGTATATACAAATGCGAAATCACCATTTATCATATCGACACATTTGAGAATACCGACATCCTTGATGAGAGGCATCAGAATCTCACAATCACTTGTACTCTTTTCCGCACCAGTCCTAAACTTGCCATGGTTGTATATTTCACCATTACATATCAACATGGATTTATCATCTTTAAAAGGTTGCATACCTGCGGGTGTAAGGTCGTTGATACATAGACGATAGTAATCCATACGACATTTCCCAGATGTTCGTGTACTGTAATCATCTGGACCCCTATGAGTAAGTAGGTATGAAGGAACTTCTACTTCGTCACCGAAGAGAGCAAGAATACCACACATATTGTTATTACAACTCACTTTGTTTTTAAGCTATAGTCCATCCACTCACCGAATTCTTCTGGGGTTGCCACGCCATCCATTTCCTGCCCAGACATAGATATTGATTCAGAGTCATTATTAAAAATAACATCAAACGCCAAAATACAATAAAAAGAAACGTTTGTTCTACTTGATAGCTGGTCCATGGTGTCAAAGTCGAATGTTTCAATTTCTAATGCACGTTTTATGATTCGAGGTGGTCCATATGGGAACTCTATCTCCTCGTTTAATTCCAATTTCCTATTTTCCGAGGACATATCAAGTGATGGCCAAATACGATTTCTAGCTCTAAAATCAGCCGAATAGTCTAGACACTTCATTGCCACGCTTTTTTCTGCAAAACACACGAAACGAGATTTAGATCTTGGATCCACAAGACTAAGATATGTACCATTATAATTTAATTTTATAAAGTGAAACTCCATTTAAATTATATAAGGAAAAAATCTTTAATTAAGATATATGAACTTCCCAAAAACCCCTGGTCAATGTAAATATATGCTCGCTCTTAGGTCACCTAAACCTATTGTCATAGGAACTGGACCAGCGGGTACCGGAAAAACAATGTTGGCGTGTCATATTGCACTAGAGCATGTACAGAAGTTTCAGCGCCCCAAAATTGTACTCACTCGCCCAATTGTGGCCGCCGATGAGGATATGGGGTACCTCCCAGGAGATATGAACCAGAAGATGGAACCATGGACAAAACCAATGTTTGATATTTTTGAAAAATATTTGAGTTATAATCAGATTGAACGAATCGTCAGTATCGAACCTTTGGGATACATGAGGGGTCGAACATTCGAAAATACACTCATCATCGCAGACGAGATGCAAAATGCTACACCAAATCAAATGAAGATGCTTCTCACGCGGGTGGGTGAAGGTACAAAGCTTATTGTCACGGGCGACTTGGAACAATCTGATTTGGGACCAGAAAATGGCCTTGGAGACCTCGTCTACAAGATGCAGTGTCAAGATTTGATGTATATCACACATGTTGAAATGGAAGATGAAGATATTGTTCGTCACCCAGCGGTTAAAGAGGTGCTCAGTATATTATCAAAATGACGAAAGTTATCATCGCTCTCCCTGGTCGAACATTTTCAGGTGGGTTTATGGTGAACCTCCTCGAGACGGTACAAACTTTAAAATCTAAAAACTATACTGTAATGATTATAAATGAATATTCTAGTTATGTCACGTATTCTAGAATGAAAACCTTAGGTCTTGATGTCCTCAGGGGTGCCGACCAAAAACCATTTGGTGGTAAAGTAGACTATGATGTATGGGTCACGATTGATTCTGATATTAGGTTTACACCTGAACAAATCATTGAACTCATTGAGGATACTAATAAATATCCCGTTGTTTCTGGTCTCTATAGAATGGAAGATCTTAAACATTATGCATGTGTAAAGGAGTGGGACACCAAATATTTCAAAACAAATGGTTCATTCGAATTCATGAAATCTGATGAAGACATCAAAGATAAATACATTTCCGTGGCATACAACGGTATGGGGTTCTTTGCATGCCGTAAGGGTGTGATTGAAAAACTTAAATATCCATACTTTAGTTATCCACTTATTGAGATTGATGGGCTCCGCGACACCTGCTCGGAAGATGTATCATTTTGTAAAAATCTCACGGACGCCGGATTTGAGATAACTGTGAATACGACCCTCCGTGTTGGTCATGAGAAGACTCTTGTAATTTGAGGTTTTTTACCTCATGGTTAAGTGTTTTCTATTCATTGTTTCTTAACCTTTTCATACCACTCCGAAATCTCATAGATTTCCTGGTCGATTTGTCTATATCGCTCAGCAAGTTTGTAATCCGTAGGAAGTTCCTGAAGATCTATGGCAATCTCTTCAAGCTGGACTTCCATGCCTAGGTAAGAGTCTTTGATTTCTTCCATATTATTATTGTTAAAGATTTTATTGTTTATACTCATAATGATACCCAAGGTTATACATAAAGTAATCATCGTCGATGACGGAAAACTTCCTAAATTTCCAGATGGGATGAAAAAAGCACTCGAGACATGGTACCGTATGAACCCCGGATATAAGATTAAGATGTATTCCGGAGACGATTGTGTTTCGTACATAAAAGAACATTTTGATAGAGAAATTCTCGAAGCGTATCAATCACTCAAACCATACTCGTATAAATGTGATTTCATGCGACACCTCATCATGCTCCAAGAAGGTGGTTGGTATTCTGATATACGACAGATATGTCTCCAACCAGTTGAAACATTAGAAAAGGTTGGTAAAGAATATTACACAAGTATTGACTGTCCACCCAATCAATTGTGTATGTATACAGCATTCATAGGTTCTGTCCCGAAACACTCAATTTCAAAGAAAATGGTAGATCTTCTTCTTTGGAATGTGAAGCAGAGACATTATGGTCTCGATTGTTTATACCCAACTGGTCCAGGTGCATATATGAATGCGTCTATTGATTATGTTCGAGCATACCCAGAAAAGTGTATGATCGGACAACATACGGCAGAAGAATTTGTGGAATTTGGTGGTGTCAAGTTTGTTAAATGTAAATACAACAACGCACGTGGGGCTGATAATACAGACATGAAAGGTACTAATGACTATGGTGATATGTGGAGAAGACGAGATGTATACTTACATTAAACGATCATACAGATTTTCATTATTCGGGTGAACATACTTCCCATCTTCCCAGCGATTATCTTGCTTATCCACAGATTTTATATGCCATAGAGCCAATCCTGGGTCGGCGGGTAAACACACTTGGTTTTTAGCTCCAACAATATTTTCATGAATAGCATTACCGTATGAAATAGTAACATCATTCTTGAAAATTCTTCCCTGATAGTCGGGCCAGTTTATCCAATCAAATTCATTCACTTTGAATCCATGTTTATCTAACCATTTTTGGGTACAACCGGGATGAATGTTAATTCGTGGAATCGCGATCAGATCAGACTGACTCTCTCGAATCACCCCTTTAATACCAGAAATCATTTTTTCCTTAGGCATTTCATCTGGATCTATCACGAAAATATACTCTCCCTTACACTTCTTCAAATGGAAGTTTCTCTGTTTAGAGAAATTACCATCAAATTCTCGTTCGAATACCACGATGTCATCTTTGAAATATTTTAGAACATTTCTGACTGATTCGGTAGTGTGTAATGTGTCTAGAAGAATGTTGATTTCATCTTCCGAATCTTTGACTCTTTTCAAGAATGAAATGAGACTAAACAAATCCTTAGACTCGTTACATACCATTATAGCATAAGACAACTTCATCTTCTAAAACAGTGGTAAGTGTTTTTAAGTATGTAAAATCAACATTCTTCTCGACACATCTAAAGTAACGGATGAAGTATGACAATCTAACCATTTCCGAACGCGTATTTTGTGGAAACTTTTCTAACCACCGAAACTACCACGCATCATTGTGTACAGGTGATTACATCT
>Ga0075124_10001307_pt1 | contig 11635 bp, 4 predicted proteins | sample AntAceMetag02UKS_FD_69809 | JGI IMG/M metagenome (GOLD analysis project Ga0075124, IMG submission 69809) | Saline lake microbial communities from Ace Lake, Antarctica - Antarctic Ace Lake Metagenome 02UKS | ecosystem: Environmental > Aquatic > Non-marine Saline and Alkaline > Saline | place... | reverse complement strand
TAGAGGAGATAATCCGTTTCGCGTAAATTTAAAAATCTGGAAAATTTCTGCACTTAGTCCTGATGATGAATTCTTAATTAATGAGTCGGTTGGAATGTATGATGGTATTCCATGGTTCATGTCAGAGACGGGTTCATTACCAAATGGTTGGTTAAGAATTTACAGTTTTGAAGAAGATTTAGGAATTCCAGTATCACAGCCTGGTGATAAATATTCCATAAAAATTTCTTCGGAAGAACCAGTGAATTATATCGTCTGCAACACTGAACAGCTTGATACGATTACAAAGAACATACCCACTTGGGACAATGTTAGAAACAGATGGCACTATAAAGATGGCTTGTATCCTGCAATTTATGAAAGTGAGGTATATGATATAGATAAAGTATTTGAGGTTGAAGATCTAGGTAAATATTACCTTGTTATTGATGGAAGGATCTCAGGACTTGTAGAAGAAGCGTGGTGTGCGGATATAAAATTCAAAGAACTAAATTAACTCTCGGACCGCAGTCTAAATACCACAAATAATCTATTTTTTGGAATAATTGCCTATAACAGCTTAAAATAAATTCTCAAAAAATGTGTGAGCTCCTGAGGAATGGTGAGGATAGTATGGTTTGGGAACCATCTGCTGACTTACTGGTTTTTTGTTTTTGTAGCGAGAGGTATGCTTTTTGAGGCTGGATGGAGGAATATCGCCGGCAGTGCCTGGAGATGAGGATATGAGTGTGGATGGAGGGAACTCCCTCTCTTTTTGGAACCTGTTTTCCGGGTTTATTCAATAAATGAACCACTTCAGGCAGCAGACTGCTCCTGCCGGTCGCAGACAGCTGCCGGAAGCGGGAGAATTAATAGAACAGAGGGGATTGCCGCCAAACGCTGACGCGGCAGGCGGCTTATGTGGTTGGCGGTTTCTTGGGGAACTCTATCGCCCGAACCCATCGCTTTCCCTCCGGTAAAGCTCCTGGTTCCGGCTGGTTCTGCGTAACGCCTCCAGCGTCACCGTTCGCTGCGCTCACGGGCACGCTTCCCGGCTGTGGTAGCCTGCCTGGCATCGCTATCCTTTGGGAATAATAACAGGAAACAGGATCTGTATCCGAAGCACCGAGCGCCTAGCCGGAAGCGTGCCCGTGACTGAAAGGAGCGGAGACGCTGGAGGTGATGCATGGCAGCAGCCGGAACCCATGAGCTTTTCCGGAGAGAAGCGAAGGAAAAGTGAGGGGTTCGGGCGTCAGAGAAGGCCGGGAAACCTCGAAAAACAGCCGCTTGAGTGAAACTGAAGCGGCGTTATCAGAAAACCGGTCCGGGATCATGGAACCGGGTTTATCACTCCACCTGAGTTTTGCAGTCTGTCCGGATCTCCTGTATGCAGCACCCGGAAAAGGAAAACCGCCGGCACTGCTGTTGCGTTACAATGGCACAGGCGGGTTATCGTCAAACGGGTAAACCACCGCACTCCGGGACGGCAGCACACTCTGTTTCCCTCATACTATGCAAACGGTGATTTTCGAGTTTCGTTACCGACACTCTTGAACCAGGATTTCTCTTACCGTTGCACATTGCAAAAGTATTTCGTGTACTACACCACATTTTCAGACAACAGATAATTCCATAGATAATCACTCAGGCTAATTATTCTCTAATCGCCTTCTGAAATGTTGACGGCTCACCATTGTCTGGGTTTCAGGTGGGTGAATGCTTTGAAATTAAAAATAATTCTTCTGGTAGTGGTGCTTCTATGTATCATGTGTGCATCTGGTTCGGCACGCTGGACAGACATTTCAGATATTGAAAATACTGATACAATTTTTGTCTGGGAAACCGGGCTTGATCTAACAGGGGTGAATGCGTCTGTTACTATTGATTCCCTGAGAAAACATACTGATGATGACAGGATCAAGGGTATGTTAAACCTAATTCCTGTTACCAATCCTGCGGATTTTGATGTTTCAAATGTTGAAGTGAATGACATGTTGGGTGTTTACTATATTCATAATGCAACCTTTGGGACTCTTCCGGAATATATCATAATCAAAAAGCCAACACCTGCAATTGATGTTGTTTTGAATAGAAGTCATTCAGATTCGATTAGTGGTGAGAGTGTTGATGGTAATACAAAAATTGCCTTTAAGGTGATGTCCCCACTTGTAGGAGCCTATTATAAGTATGGTTCATCGTATCCGGCTCAGGTAAAAATTGAATTTACTACCCCTTCAGGAGGGAAAACCTGCATTCTTAATAATACTGATTTCAGTCGGATCAATATTACCAAAACAACGTTATACACAGATACAGACACCTTTTGGGGCCCAACGAATCTGGCAGGAGCGCACTCCGGAACATACAGCGCTGTAATAAAATGGGTGATGCCCGAAGGTTTCAAGGACTGCGCACGTTCCTCTGCGGCAGTAACCTTCACTGTTGAAACACGTTCACTTTCTGTAACATCTGAGAAAACCTCAGTTGTTCGTGGTAATAACTTTGTTACAACCGTGAGTGGGAAATCAGATACACAATATGTGATTTACGTTAAAGATGCTTCACTGAATGGTGCAACTAGTACATATCCATCACTTCTTCCATCTCAGCCGGGTGTTGATAATACAGCTGCATCCACTACAATCATCGGTAACACAGGATTCACTGACCTTCCACAATGGGATGGAGCAAACGATATTAGTGCAATGGGCTATGTCACAACAAAAGCTGATGGAACCAGACCAGTTGAATGGATGACTAGTACATCAACAGATGACAGGACTTTCACTGTAAAAGTAACTGAGAATACAACTACAAATGCTATGACAGATACTGTTAAAGTAAAAATTGAAAGAGGTACTGTTTCCATAACTACGTCCGGCGACGGTTCTTATTATATTGGTGAGGAGATTAGCATATCTGGTTCAAACACTGCCAGCAATATTGTATATCTTTTTATAACTGGGCCGAATTTAAGAACAGATGGTGTATCGCTCATTAATCCTACAAGTGATTCCTTCTCACCTGTTCCCAGACCTGTTGAATCAGATGACACCTGGGAATACAAATGGGATACTACCGCACTTCCGATTGATGCAGGAACATATATCATCTATGCAACTGCTTGGTCTACTGAAAAGTCCAATCTGAGTGGTATTGAATATGATACAGTCTCTGTTGTTCTCAAATCACCGTTTATCGAAGCGAGAGCCAATCCATCTTCACTTACTATTGGTGATGAAGTCACAATCGAAATTAATTACGAAGGAGATCCCATTGAGTTGGCAACCTGGATGATAGCAGATGATTTCTATGCGACTTATGAAGTGATATGTCCGACATCTGATCAAACCTCAAAAAAGTATAAAATTAATGAGACAATGCCCTCTGGAACATATTATTTCATTGCACAACATCCAATGTATAATGGTAATCTGGATGTAATACCGGCAGATAATGAAGAGATTATCCAAACCATTGTGACAAACAATACTCCGGATATTGTAAAGGTTCTGTCCCGTATTGGCACAGAAAAGGTCACACAATGTTATCTGCGAAATGATAGCTCCACAGTTTTAGCAATTACCGGCTATGATGCGGCCAAAACGATTATTGACTCTATGAACTCTCCTGATATCGATGATAAATACTTTAAATTATCTTTCGAAGTTGAAGAACCATGGATTCAAATTGATCCGATAAGCAGCCGGTATGCCGGTGAACAATTTATCATAACTGGGACTACCAATACCAGACCTGGAGAAAGTTATACAAATTCTGAAAAATTGCTCGTTGAAATTGGCAATCTTTCCTCAGGAACTCTTATATCAGGAAATCCCGGTCTGTCAAATGAAGATACCCAGTATCGTTGGTCATATTATATTGACACACGATCATTATATCCGGGTCAATATACCGTTACAGTAAAATCAACTGAAAGACCCTCAGTAATTGCTTCAACTACTTTCAATTTGGTTGAGAGTTCCGGTGAACCACAATCTTGCCAAAGTTTTCCTAACTTTGTAATCGCAAGTATGCGAGCGATACCTTCAATCAATACATTATCAAATGGAGATGGTGAAGTGTTGCTTTGTGATGTCACCCTTAAAGCTTCAGAAGGCCTTCTTTTCCCTGAAACAAACAGCCTAGAAGCTTACACTGATATGGAGGTTCAATATTGGGTATATTCTTTTAGCCTAAATTCGTTAGGTCCCAGTCAAACACAAACAAGTTCCAAAAAATCTGTGATTTTCAATGGCTGGGAATTGTCCTATCCTGATTCAAATAAAATCGATATTCATTACCAAATTACAGGTATTATCCCCTCCAGTTTTGAAACAGGAAATGATACGATTTTCGGTCTCCGTCAGATAGACGCAGACGGAAACGTTGTGCCCTGTGGTCAGGTGTTAATTACAGCTTCTCCTGGGGACACGAATATTTCCCCTAGCCCATCCGGCGGTGGAGGTGGTGGTAGTGGCGGTGACCCGTACTTAGTAAAATCAGAAAATCTCACTCTCTCCTCTGGCTGGAATTTCGTTTCAACTCCACGCCCACTTTCCTCCGGCAACAACACCTTTGCCATCTTCTCAGACGTGGAAACGGACGGGAGACAGATTCTTGGCTATAATGCAAATGCTGAAACATGGACCCCAAAGCAATTAACCGACACCTTCGACAGCATGACCGGCATCTGGATTTATGCCAATGAGTCGGCGACAATCCATCTCAACTATGCGACCGGAGCAGCGGCAACCCCACCGATAAAATCAGTGTCTGCAGGATGGAATGCCATTGGCCTATCCGATTCTTATGCCACCTCTGCCTCCAATGCACTCACCACCATTGAAGGTGTCTGGAAGATTCTGATTGATTTCAACGGAGTTTCACAGTCCTATGGAACATCGATTATCAACGGAGCGACGGGTTCTCATGCCGAAACACGAGATATGATACCGAAGAGAGGATACTGGCTTTATGCAACCGGGACCGGAACACTTGCAGCAATTTCTGCCTGAATCACCGGAGATGACAAAATGAGATTAAAACCTATATTATTCTTCTCTTGCTTTGTGCCATTCTGGGCGTCATCGCTCCGTTTTCAGCCGTCTCTCCTGCCCCCTGTTCCTGTTACGGAACCGTTATCCTGGACGGCAGCCCGGCGCCAGCCGGAACCCTCATCGAAGCAAAGATTGACTGGAACGTAAAAGGCAATACGACCATATACCGCAGGAAACTATGGAGCTGACAGCACATTCGGAAACGTACTCCTCGTCTCAGCCACTGAAGATGATATTCGTGTCACTAGCACAACCACCGTTACTTTCTGGATCGGCACCATGCAGGCTGCTGAAGACGTGCCGTTTACTGCAGGAGGAAAGATCCAGAGGAAGTAACAACCATGGAATCAGGGAGAATGACACAGGTCACCGTTAAGTATTATACAAAACTTAGTATATCATGATCCAAATGGGTCCTCCAATGAATACCTCTAAAGTTACCATCAGACCATCGTCGATGATTTTTTTTCTTACGATATTTCTGCTACTTCTTGCACTCCTGTGCATATCACCAGCTGATGCTGGTTTACGCGTTGTTGGTGCAAAATATATGGAAGACTTAGCACCCGGCGCAATCGGCGTGCACACGATGGAAATAAAGACAAGGACGACCGATGACCCGGTTGATGTGCTCATAGAAGTCATGGGATTCGGACAGAGTATGGACCGCAATTATCAGCCCCTGCCAGCTGAAGAGGACACTAGTCCCTATTCGGCCAGGCCAATTATAACTCTCGACGTATCGGAATTCCACCTCGCACCAGGCGAGTCAAAAACCGTGACTGCCACAGTACAGATGCCGCCCTCCGGCGATGGCGGGCGTTATGCCCTCATATCTGTGCACACCAAACCTCAGGGAGAGGGACAGTTTGGTTTTGTAACCTCCGTCACGGTACCAGTGATGATCACCATCACAGGTTCAAATATCATTGAAAACGGAACTATTACTGGTATCGAAATCGTGACAGATGCACCCAGCCAACTAATTCCTATTTCCGTCAAGTTCAAAAACACCGGAAACCACCATTATTATTCTGCCCAGTGTAAATTGGAGATCTATGACGTCAGTGGTAATCCTGTGAGCCAATTCACCACCGAACCATCACAGTCAGCGATCATCCCTAATAACGAAATTGGCTTTTCTACGAATATCAACAAAGATCTTCCGGCCGGTTCCTATACTGTTAATGCAACAGTTTTTGTGGACGATCAAATGCTGGACGAGAGTACACAATCTTTCATAGTTAGAGAAGAGACAGGGCCTGACTGTTTTTTTACGGGATCACCGATCTCAGGTCCGGCACCACTGACTGTTCAGTTTAATGATCTCTCTACCGGTGACCCAATATCATGGCAATGGGATTTCGGTGATGGAAGTGCGTCACCAACGCAGCACCCTGTCCATACCTACACTGCACTAGGTAACTATACGGTTAACTTAACAGTATTGTCAAATGAGTATAGAAGTGCCAGCATTAGTAAAAGCAATTATATCTCCGTTATCACTCCATCAACTCCAATTCCTCCTCCCGTTAAATCAGAAAATCTCACTCTCTCCCCCGGTTGGAACTTCATCTCCACCCCACGCCCACTTGCTTCCGGCAACAACACTTTTGCCATCTTCTCAGAAGTAGACACCGGCGGACGGCAGATCCTTGGTTATAGCACACAAACAGGGTCATGGACACAGAAAAAAATAATTGATACCTTCAATAGCATGACCGGTATCTGGATCTATGCCAATGAGTCAGCGACAATCTCTCTCAACTATACCACGGGAGTGGCGGCTACCCCGCCGGTAAAAACAGTGTATGCAGGATGGAACGCCATTGGTCTCTCCGATTCTTATGCAACCTCTGCCTCCAATGCTCTCATTACTATTGAGGATGTCTGGAACATTTTGATTAATTTCAACGGAGATTCACAATCCTATGGAACCTCCATCATCAACGGAGCGACGGGTTCTCATGCCGAAACACGGGACATGACACCGAAGAGAGGATACTGGCTTTATGCAACCGGGACCGGGACGTTGGCGGCGATATCTGCCTGAAAAAGAGGCCCGAACCTGATAAAATAAATTTATTTTTCTGTGACTAACTCGACATTCAGCATTAGTTAATGTTAGCACATGGCAAAGGTATATCGTATACTACACCACATTCTCACACATTACGATTATCACTTAGATAATCTCCCGGATAATAATACTCCAATCACCATCTAAAAGGATGGCGGCCCACCATTGTTCGGCTCACAAGTGGGTGGATGCCTTGAAAATAAAAATAATCTTTCTTGTAGCAGTGCTCCTATGTAGCCTTTGCATATCAGCCTCTGCACGTTCAACAGACATTTCAGATATTAACGATGGAGACACTATCTTTGTATGGGAAAACGGTCTTGATTTGACCGCTGTAAATACATCTGCATACCCAGATTCTTTAAGATTATATGTTGACGATGACACCTGTAAGGGTGTAAAGAATATCATTCCAGTTTCAAATGCATCTAACTTTGACGTTCTGAACACTGAAGTCAATGATATGCTTGGTATCTACTACAGTTATAATGGTACAATCGTTGGCACTCAGTATGTTATCATCAAGAAGCCAACACCATCGATTGATGTTGTTCTGAACTCCAGTCACTCTGACTCTGTTGTCGGAGAGAGCATTGATTCAGGAACTCTGATTGCTTTCAAAGTAATGTCACCACTCGTAGGTGCATACTATAAGACCAATCCCCTAGGAACTTGGGCAACTGCAAAGCTTGAGTTTACTACACCATCCGGCAGTAAGACTTACCAACTTAACAACAGTGATTTTTCAACGATTGTGATCAACGCAAACCATTTCTACACTGACACTATGACCGGTGGAGACGCAACCAACCTTGCTGGCGTGGAAGCAGGTACCTACGGTGCAGTGCTTAAGTGGAAGACACCTTCAGGATTCGGTGACTATGCAGCAAAGTCCAACGCGGCAACATTTACCATAGAGACCCGCACTATCAGCGTCACATCCGAGAAGACCTCTGTTATCCGTAACAATCCATTCGTTGTGACAATCAGCGGTAAATCTGATGAGGACTATGCAGTATTCGTCAAGAACGCAGCACTTTCCGCTCAGAATATGTACCCAATGATCTCTCCAAGTCAGCCCGGTGTAAATGCTTCAGCAACCGGAGATGTATCATTTATTAATACGATTGGTACAGATATGCCTGTCGCCAGTGGTGCAAACTGGACCGGATCTATTGCTAAAGTTACCACAAAAGCTGACGGAACCCGTCCAATTGAGTTTAACACCAGTATCAATACTGATGACCGCACTTTTACAATCAAAGTAAAGAGCATTGCGGACAACTCCAAATACGACACTGTTAAGATTAAGGTAGAGATGGGAGCAGTAACAATCACTGCATCCGGCGACGGTTCCTATTACCTTGGAGAGCAAGTCACATTCTCAGGAACAGACACCGACAGTTCTACAATTTATCTCTACATGACCGGACCAAACCTGTACGCTAATGGTGTACCCCTAGACAGCACAAGGGATACTGCATTTAACTCCGTACAGAAATCTGTTCAGTCTGATGATACTTGGGAGTACAAGTGGGATACCTTAGCAAGTGGCGTAACGCTCGATGCAGGGACCTACACTATCTATGCAGCATCACAGAATCAGTCCAAGAACAATCTTAATGGTGTGAAGTATGATACTGTCTCAATTGTTATCAGGAAACCGTTCATTCAGGCAAAGACTTCATCGTCAACTGTAGCAAAGGGTGACAAGTTCTATATCACTGGTACTGCAGCGGGTGATCCAAGTAACATTGCAATCTGGATGCTTGGAAAGAACTACTATCGCTACTTTACAGAGACTGTTGACGACAACATGGCTTTCTCCAAAGAGATTGGTACTGCAGTCACCTCTGATATGGCAAGTGGACAGTATTTCATCGTTGCTCAGCACCCGATGTACAATGGTCGACTGGACATTGTTCCGAACCCATCATCATCGAATCCAACTACAACTACTCAGGTTCAGAACCTGATCACAACCTCAAACGCTACCAACCCAACGACTCTCTTCTGGGTTAAAGGTCCAAATGCTCTGCAGGGATCAGACGCTGCTCAGGCACTTGTTGACGCAATCAACAGCGCTGACATCGACGATACCTACCGGAAGCTCTCAGTCATAATTGAGGAAGAGAAAACTGATGAGACTGCAGAAAAAGGCGGTACAAATTCAGGATCTGATAATTTTAAATTATCAGAGATCTCTGTTTTCCCTACCAATACCACAATTGAGCTAAGTACATCAGTGATTGTAAATGCAAGTCTGAGTTTTAAGGGGTCCGGGGGGGTCCTTTTCCCTGACAGTCACACTCTTGAAGCTTATACTGCTCTGGAAAATCCACAATGGACTTACTCCCTTCTACTGAATGATCACGGAGAAGAGCAAACTTATAGTGGACATTATCTCGATCTTAATGGCTGGGAACTGTCATATCCCGATTCAAACTCACTAACTGTAAATTTCTCAGTTTTAGGGACCACACCTAATGAAAGTACATTAGAGTTTCAGGTATTCAAAGTAGAACAGATCGATTCTTCAGGCGATGTTTTTATCAATGGGGTTTATTCTGCAAACCGAACTATCGGTGAGGCCTCAGACGACACCATCACCCTCTCCCCCGGCTGGAACTTCATTTCAACTCCTCGGCAACTTGCTTCCGGCAACAACACCTTTGCAATCTTCTCAGGAGTAGACACGGATGGGAGACAGATTCTCGGCTATAATGCAAATGCTGAAACATGGACTGCGAAACAATCAACCAATACCTTTGACAGCATGACCGGCATCTGGATTTATGCCAATGAATCAGCGACAATCCATCTCAACTATGCTACCGGAGCAGCGGCAACCCCGCCGGTAAAAACAGTCTATGTGGGATGGAATGCCATCGGTCTCTCCGATTCTTCCGCCACATCTGCTTCAAATGCCCTCACTACTATTGAGGGTGTCTGGAAGATTCTGATTGATTACAACGGAGGTCCACAATCCTATGGAACATCTATTATCAACGGAGCCACCGGCACTCATGCCGAAACACGAGACATGACACCGAAGAAAGGATACTGGCTTTATGCAACCGGGACCGGAACACTTGCGGCAATCTCTGCCTGAATCACCGGAGATGACAAAATGAGATTGAAATCCATTATCATTCTTCTTTTACTCTGTACTATTCTGGGCGTCATCGCTCCGGTTTCAGCCGTTCCTCCGCTTCCCTGTTCCTGTTATGGAACCGTTCTCCTAGACGGAAGCCTGGCACCGGCCGGAACCCTCATCGAAGCAAAGATTGACTGGAACGTAAAAGGCAACACGACCATACAAACAGTAGGAAACTATGGAACTGACAGCACATTTGGAAACGTGCTCCTCATCTCAGCGACTGAAGATGATATTCGTGCCACCAGTACACCAACCATTACTTTCTGGATCGGCACTATTCAGGCTGCTGAAGAAGCATTGTTTACCGCTGGCGGAAAGATCCGGCAGAATCTGACCTTTACGTCTCCGGCCGGTGAGGGAACGGATGCCGACACCACACCGGTCGGGAGCGAAACCTGTTGCTTTGATCTTGAGGAAATAACAACCACAAAGTCAGGAGGAACGACTCAGGTTTCTGTTGACACCCAAGGGACTGCAACCGCCACCGCAACGTCAGATGCAATCATTCTGGACAATCCCGGCGCCGGGTGGGAACAAATTGAGATAACAACAACGGCTCCGCCGGAAACCTCCGGCAATCAGATTACCGGATCTGTTTCTTCAGTCCGTGCAACAACTGAGCCGGTAACGGGAACTATTGAAGAAGTGGGTGAGGTTCAGGGAGAGATTACCCTCACGCTTTCTGATATGCCACAGACAACATCATCTCTGGCAACGACTATCGTAAAAGAACCGGACAGCGGGACAGAAAGTATCTTCACTCTTGCGGCGGAGCAGGAAGACAAGAATGGTGAGATCGCCATTGCCTATGTTATGCAGGTGGATAAGACCGCCCTTGCAAATGCCGGAGATGGTGGTCTGATTCAGAATGCTGTTATCACGATGAGTGTTCCAGACACTTGGGTTGAGGCAAATGGTGGCACTGAATCGGTGAGAATCTTCAGGAATGCCGATAACGGATTAACAACAGCTCTTACCATTCTGAGTGTTACTGAATCAGGAGGTATCACTACCTTTACGGCTAGCTCCCCTATGGGACTCTCTTCCTTTGCACTCATGACAATTCACGCAGGAACTCCGGGTTCTGTCTCGCCATCGGTACCGTCATCGTCTGATTCCAGAGGAAGTAGTGGTGGATCATCATTTCAGAGCGGCGTTTCTTCCTATATGTCATCAGAGGTCCCCGTTTCTGTCAGTCCGGCTGAAGTCACAGAGCCTGTCATTGAAACCGCACCGGAACCTGTGCCGGTTGCCGTTCAGGAATCAGTAGCACAGAAACCGGCAGAACCTGAGGCCGAACCCACCAAAGCATCCGGGTTTTTGCAGTCAGATCTCCTGCAGACTCCGTATAGCTGG
>Ga0075124_10001306_pt1 | contig 11638 bp, 12 predicted proteins | sample AntAceMetag02UKS_FD_69809 | JGI IMG/M metagenome (GOLD analysis project Ga0075124, IMG submission 69809) | Saline lake microbial communities from Ace Lake, Antarctica - Antarctic Ace Lake Metagenome 02UKS | ecosystem: Environmental > Aquatic > Non-marine Saline and Alkaline > Saline | place... | reverse complement strand
CAGTATGCTGGGAATCTTTTAAAGACGTTTTTAACACCCTGCTCGCGATAGGTGACCATATAGGGACCCGTTCCCGATTCGTTTGTAAGAGCGAACGATGGGCCGATCTTTACAATGGCATCCTTCGGCTGACCCTTTTCATCCGTCCCCGTGTAAAATTCACTGTCCATGGAGAAAACATAGGTCGCCATATTGAGCAGCAGAGCGTAAGGTTTCTTAGTGATAATATCCACGGTGTAATCGTCGATGACCTTGGCTCCCACGAAGGGTTCGAACAAACCTTTGAAGTCCTGGCTGATTTTGAGACGTTCAATGGTCCATTTCACGTCTTTTGCCGTGAAGGTGTTTCCGCTGTGGAACTTTACTCCCTTGCGCAGATGGAATCGCATGGTAAGGTCGTCGATACGTTCCCACTTGGAAGCCAGACGGGGCTCGAATTTCATGTCCTTTGTCCAGCGTACCAGGGGATCAAAACAGATGTGCGAGTACTGAAGCATCCCGCCCGATAGCTGTACATGAGGATCTAAGGAAACCGGATCGGCATCCATGGCAACTTTAAGTATTTTTGCGGGTACCGCCGCCATCTTTTTAAGCTGGGCATTTTCATTTTCTAAATCAACAATATTCTGTTTTAACTCTGTAATTGTCTGTTTTAGCTCTTTAATTTCTTTGGTTTTATCTTCCGGTTTTTCAGCGCATGAAGAAACCAAGAAAAACATAAACAAAAAAGCAAAAAGCAACGATATTTTCTTCATAGTTATAACCTCCAATTTTGTAATTTGGTTATTCGCTCACGGTTAAAAAACGATGGAAAGTAACTTCCCCCCTGCCTTCTCGAATACCTATAGTTAATTTTTAAAACCACAGTATAATTAAGAAATTATGTATGGTCAAGGGAGAAATCGTGAATCTACAGTGTTATTGGGTTTGAAACGTAAACATTAGAACAGCACTCTCTTCCACAAGGTGCTCATTGTCTCCATCAGAGGCATGACATTATGAACCTCATTATTTTTCCTCAGTATGGGAAGGTTGCGAATTTACATATTCCGTATGCAATGGGTTACTCTTCCACAATCGCCACAGGTCTCACCCAGCCGGCGCTGGCTCCCTTGATTTTTATGGGAAAACAGCAGACGGTAAAACCGTGCGGTTTTCCGATAGCCGAGAGATTTGCCATCTTTTCCATGTGGCAGTATCCTATCTCTATTCCGGCAAAGTGTGCCTCCCAGATTACCTTGGGATTACCCGTATTCTTGAATTCCTCGGCAAGGTAGGGGAGCGGCCGGTCCCAGCTCCAGGCGTCAATACCGACCACCTTTACCCCTTTCTCCGTGAGAAAGAGTGTGCTTTCCCGGTCCATGCCGGCGCCCTTCACGAGGTATTCTTCCTTTCCCCAGAACGCCTCCGCTCCGGTCTGCACAAGGACAATGTCGAGCGGCTTTATCTCGTAGTCGATCCGCTTTAGCTCATTCTCTACGTCCTTTGCCGTTATTCGCTCACCGTCTCCCTTGTGACGAAAGTCGAGCAAAACGCCATCATTGAAACACCATTCCAGCGGGATTTCATCGATCGTTAGAGCTGGCTTTCCCTTATCCATGGTTGGGTGATAGTGGTAAGGTGCATCGAGATGCGTGCCGCTGTGGGTGGTGAGCGTCATGAATTCGAGGGCCCATCCCAGGCCACCCGGTAACTGTTCCTTTTTGACTCCCGGGAAGAATTCCTGCATCGAATCGGCGCCCAGGATATGATCAATGTAGTCTATCTTGGGAATCATCATGGGCGGATCACTTGGGAGGCCCGTTTCTATACTTATGCTGAGGTCAACAAAGCGTTTCTGTCCCATAGTTCCACCTCCTGTTTCTTCAGCTTTTCATATACTTCATAAAATCTTCCAGTTTCCCTTTTTCCATAAGGATCTGTACGGCCATGTCCTTGAGGGTGGCGGGAATTTCGGGTTCTTCCGGGCGCTTCACAAGGGTAATGGCCTCGGTCGGGCATGTGCTTGCACAGAGACCGCATCCTATACATTTCTCAGTAATGACCCTGGCGACATCATCGACCATCTCGATTGCCTCCATCGGACAGCGCTCATCGATGCACAGTTCGCAGCCCGAACATTCGTCGGCCGCTACCTCGGCATAGTAGGAACTGGTCAGAAAGGCGTGCGGGTGATTGAGTTGTGTTCTTCCCCGAAGTACGGTGCAGCAGCAGGGGCAGCAATTGCAGATGAGGTTCGCCTTGTCGATGCTGTTATTGCTTGTATGGACGAGACCGGCCTCGTCGGCGCGCTTCAGTATTTTTTGGGCCTCTTCCTTTGTGATTTCACGGGCTCTGTCTTTCTCTACAAGAAATTTGGCCGGCGTTCCAAAGACGAGGCAGACATCCTTCGGTTTATCGCAGGCACCAACACTCACCCTGCATGCACATTCTGTAACGGCGAGAAAGCTCTGCTGGTCGATGAGCTTCGATGCCTCCTCATAGGGATGTACTTTCGTTCCGCCTTCAAGGGTACTTTCAATGGGAACGACACGCATCAACGGTGTGGGATTTCCCGCAAAGCCTTCTCCCAGGCCTTCGGCATGGTACTCTTCCCAAAGCTTTCCCAGTTTGTCGTGCATGGGGGTTCCTCCCCCCTGCATAAAGGGAAACTCAAAAAGGCCGGGAATGGTCGGCACAAGGCTGTAGAGTTTTGTGCCTTCTTTTTCCCTGCTCGTGATGATCACTTTATCGGCCATCGCCTCGAGCCTCTCGGCTGTCTCTTCGGTGGGCAGGCCTGCAGCTTCGGCAATTGCCTCCGCGCTTTTTGAAGCGAATCTTAAGTGTATGGCAACCTCGATTTCTTCGGGAGTAAAGAGTGTTCGAAGTATCTCATCGAATGCCTCTGACTTCGGTGCTCCCGAAGGATGTGCGTCGAGAATCTCTCTCAATCTTTCATAGTTATCCATGTTTTCTCCTTCGTGCTTTGCGATATAATAATATATTCTATGAGCCCTCGTGCTTCCTGGAAATCCTATGGGAAACGTGTCAGGCCCTTTCTATTGCAAGAATTTCTCCAATTGGTCAAGTGACCGTTCAAAGGCCTCAGTATCTTCGGGAATGAGGACCTTTCGCATCTTTTTGTTAAACTCCTTCGCGATGGGTTCCAATTCTTCTGCCAGCTTCCCCCCCTTCGCCGTAAGAGAAATGAGAAGTCCCCTTCTATCCGAGGGATCTTCCTTTCTTTCCACGAGGTTTTCCTTAGCGAGACGATCTACAAGGCCGGTAATGGCCGGACTGTCGAGCTGCAGCCGGAAGGCGATATTCTTTACGTTGCTTGATTTGTGTAACAGGAGATCAAAGAGTATGAATGATTGGGTTACCGTTACACCGTAGCGGGAGTACAGCGTGTTGTAATGCCGGTATATCCTGCGTGAGAGTGCACCGAGGCGAAAACAGAGAAAAGTTGAGATGTCTTTCATGCGCTACTGCCATCGTTAACGTGTTAATTGTTAACATGTTAACAATATTTTATTGGTCATGCAAGGATTTTGTTGCCACCATTATTGTCTGTGGGATGATCAGGATTTTCTCGCTGTGATTTCATAGAGAATGATGGCCGCTGCCGCGGCAAGATTTAGAGATTCCGCATCTCCCTTTCCGGGAATCGAAATACGGTGGTGGGCCTTTTCAATAAGCTCTTCCGAGAGTCCCTGCGCCTCCGGCCCGAAGAGGATGATGTTTTTTCCGGCACTCTGCCAGCTCCCTATCGGCACACCGTCGCGAGGGACGGTAGCAATCAGATTGTAATTGTGTTGTTCGGCGAGTCGAAAAAGGTCGGCGCTCTCTACCGAGAGGTAGATTTCCAGGCTGAAGATTGTTCCTGCAGAGGCCCGTATTACCTTCGTATTAAACGGATCGACCGAGAAGGGACTGAGGAGGATTTCACTGATGCCGAACCATGTCGCGGTGCGAAGAATAGTGCCGAGATTGCCGGGGTTCGAAATGTTTTCCAGATAGAGGAGTGTTTGTCCAGGCGAACCATTCTCGAGATCGAAAAAGGGAAAATTCTTTTGATGACAGATGATCACAATTCCCTGGGGACTTTCTTCGGTGGAGATGACTTCCATTACCTTCTTCGAGCAGGTATAGACCGGGAGGCCGTAGGGGAGATTTTTCAGGGCTGATTCGGGAATGGATTTTTCTATGACAACCTCTTTTATGTCGTGACGAGTTGCCTTCATTAGGGCCTCAAAGGAATTGAAACCTTCGGCGATGAAAACCCCTTCCTCGTCGCGGTATTTTTTCTGATGCAGTTTGCGTATCCACTTCTCATGACTCTTCGAAAGCGGAACGATCTCCATAGTTCATCCCTCAGCGTTGATGGTTTCGTAAAAAGTCCAACTTCTGCGTTGCGCTGCATCCTTCGTCACTGCAACGTACCGTAAGTACGCCTCATGCCTCAGGATTTGCGCGCCTTGACCGGGGGCATCCCGAAGGTATGCAATATAAACGTAATGTTCCTTACCGGGAGGTGCACCGCCCTTAAGGAGTGCACCTCCATTTGAAGCTTTTTACTTTGCCATCCAAATTTGACTTTACGAGTGCATCAAAGTTAATGGGTTATTATTACCACAGGAGCGAAGGAGAGCACAGGGGAAAATAATGAATTGAGAAGCGAGCATTCCCCGCTTTCTGCGGCGGGGGAGCGAGAATAAAAAATAAACATTTTTCTTAACAATCGGAGATTCCACGCAACTTGTTGCGGGGAGATCCAATGGATTGAGAGAATTCTTTCTTCTTGACCCCATCTCCCTTTTTCACTATAGAGGTGCCCATGCCACCCAAACACTGGAAGATACTATCAAGCAGGAAAGACGAGTCTTATCGCGTCTTCAGTCTGCGCACCGACAGGGCCATTTCTCCGAGAACGGGAAGGGAGCACGATTTCTATATTCTCGAATCATCCTCCTGGGTCAATGTGATACCACTGACACCGGATAATGAAGTGGTAATGATTCGCCAGTACCGTCACGGCATCCGTGATATCGCCCTGGAGATCCCCGGGGGGCTCGTCGAGGCAGATGACACGCCGCTCGGTGCCGCAGGGAGGGAACTCCGTGAAGAAACGGGATACAGGGAAGGGGAGATGATACCGCTTGGCAATGTCCATCCCAATCCGGCGATACAGAGCAACCGCTGCTACACCTTTCTTGCAAAAAACGTGGTTCCGGCGGGCCGTCAGGAGCTTGATGAGAGGGAAGACATTGAGGTCGTTCTCTATCCTCTCGAAGAAATACAGGGCCTGATAAGTGACGGGACTATCACACATTCCCTCGTCGTTGTTGCCTTTTACCGGTTTTTTATGGAATACCTTCCCCATGCAACGAAGTGACGACTACCATTTCTGCCCCCTCTGCGGGGGTGCACTCGAGAAAAGACGGATAAAGGAAGGTGAACCGGAACGCCTTCAATGCACCGAGTGCAATTATGTCTTCTATCTCGATCCCAAGATAGCCGCCTGCACAATTATCGATATTGACGGAAGAATCGTCATGTTAAGGCGAGCAATACCTCCCTCTGTCGGCAAGTGGGTCATCCCGGGTGGATTCGTGGATGTGGGTGAACCGGTGCCCGATGCCGCTGCCCGCGAGGCTCGGGAAGAAGTGGGGCTTGAAGTTGCCATAGGTTCTCTGGTTGGTGTCTACTCCTATCCCGAAACCTCCGTGGTAATAGTCGTCTATGAGGCCGAGGCAAAAGAAGGCCTTCCCCGGGCAGCCGATGAAGCACTGGCCGTCGATCTGTTCAGGCCTTTCGAGATTCCCTGGGAAGATATCGCCTTTTCAAGCACCGTCGATGCCCTGACAGACTACCTTGCAAAACACTACCCCGAAACGGCAACCGAATAGATATTTTCGGAGCGGCAAGAGAATGAAAAATGTTTTTTTTCTGTATCTTAAGCCTGTTTTATCTTGACACGAACTGTCCCTTTTCTTATAGTTCGAGGCTTCCATAATATATTATTGCGTAAAAAGGGTTGGAAAGGTTTATGAAGAATTATTTCAAAAAAGCGGCTGAAACGATCTATTGCAGTGCAAAGAACGAGAAAAGACTCATCGAGTGCAAATCCCTTGATGAATTGAAGGAAATTGCCCTGCAGCAGGAGGGGGTTATTCAGACAAATCTGGGTTCTGTCGCTGCTGACTCAGAGCCGATGTCCCGCTCGGCGCCACATACAAAAAACAGCGTTGATCATCCCTTTGGGGAAGATGAAGAGGCGCTTGCGGCACAGGCTGTGGAGATTCTGAGTAAAGAGCGCATCATTTCGATCGATACGATTATTGGCGACGGTAGGGATGGAGTCACGACTCGATTTATTATGCCCGAGCAGCATGTCCAGATAGCTTATGGAGTCAAGCTTTTGTTTGAGGATACACCTGCGGCGAGAGTCGTGGAAAAGCCTACCTATACTATCATCTTTTTTACCGATGATGAGTTTGAACGAAATAAGTTTAAGAAGCTCCTTGAAAAGGATGTGGCAATCCGTCTCTGGATGGGGGAGAAAAGAGGCGATCAGGTCAAGATCTGCCGAAACAGTACCTATGTCGGTGAGGCAAAAAAGGGAGTTTTTCAATTTGAAAGCTGGCGGGTAAAGGAAATAGACAAACTGGGAATATTTTTACACAGCGGTGCCAGGAGGGACCATCTCTGGATTTATAATCTGGAGACTGAACGGCCTGAACTTCAGGAGAGGGCAACCGGTGTTTCGGGGCTCACCGCTACGGGGAAAACAACGACCCTATGCAGAAAACTTGCGAAACTGCCGAGAGAGACATCTGAGATGATCGGTGATGACGGCGGGACGCTCGGTTTTGACGGAAGCTATGCGGCCTTTGAATTGGGCGGTGTCTATATCAAAACGGAAGGTCTCGATGAGAGTCAGCCTGAAATACTGCGTGCTTCCCTGTCATCGGACACCTTCCTCGAAAATGTTGCCATATCGCGGTATCCCTATATCCCTGATTTCATGGATACGAGCAAGACGGGAAATGGCCGGGCAGTCATCAGGCGCGATAACCTCGGCCTTGCGAGCAAAAGTCTCCGGGCCGATATCATCGATTATATAATTATATTGACGAGAAATCCCCTTGCCAATGTCATATCAAAGCTCACGCCGGAGCAGGCAACGATGCAGTTTATCTATGGAGAATCCATCGAGAGCACGGGTGGCAATCCCGATGAGGCCGGTTCGTTCAAGCGTGTCTTTTTCCTCGATCCTTTCATAGCGGGGGACAGGCTGGAGCATGCCATGCTCTTTTATGATATCGTAAAGAAAAACAGGATCAAATGTTACCTCGCAAATACGGGGACGATGGGAGAGCACGAGATGAAGGTGTCGTTGAGGCAGTCTCTGGCGTCGTACAGCGATATTTTGAGGGTACAACTTCGATTCGGTTCCGATCCGGATCACCTGGGATTCCATCATCCCATTAAGAGCGACCGATCCAACATGGATCTTATGTGCTCCTATCCCATGTTTCAGGACAAGGAATCGCTGAAAAGGAAGGTGCAAGATTTCCTGAAGGGCCGTCGCAGCTATCTCGAAGAATTCGAAGCAAAATGGGGACCAATACCCGATAATATTCGAAGTTCTCTCCCCTACCGCTATGAACATGTAGATTTTACCTACCTGGAAAAGGAGAGCCTCGGACACATCGAATAAAGGGGAAGGTAATGATGAAAATAGCAGTTTTAACGGGAGGTGGTGACTGCCCTGGCCTGAACGGGGCGGTAAAGTGGGTTACGAAAACGGCCCTGGATCCCTGCCTTGCCAAAAAACGCTCGTCTGATTTTGAGGTTATTGGAGTCCTAGAAGGCTGGAAGGGACTGACGGAGGTCGACCCCGATGACCCTGAGAGCTGTGCCAGAAACCTGCGACATCTTGATGAGGAGATAGTCAGGGCATGGGATCGCTACGGGGGAACGAATCTGGGTACATCCAGGACAAACCCCTTCAATCCCCAAAATGACCGCTCCAAAAAGTTGATCGAAAATATAGAAAAACTTGGAATCGATGCGATAGTGGCCATTGGCGGTGAGGACACCCTCGGCGTTGCAAATAATCTCTACAAATGCGGCATCAAAACGGTGGGAATTCCCAAGACCATTGATGGCGATCTCCTCGGTACCGATTATTCTCTCGGATTTGACTCGGCGGTAAATGTCATCACCGAAGAAATAGATCGGCTGCGGACCACGGCCGGCTCTCATGGTCGGATATTTGTGGTGGAAACCATGGGGCGTCATGCGGGCTGGCTTTCCCTCTATGGGGGAGAATCGAGCGGCGCCTATATTATTCTGATACCCGAACATCCTTTCAGTATCGAGAGGGTGTGTGAACTCCTTCAGGAACGGGGAGGCAGGGAGATCCAATACAGTATTATCGTGGCATCCGAGGGGGCAAAACAGACGGGAATGCAGGAGTTTGTGAAAGATAAAAAGGTTGATGACTTCGGACACACATCCCTGGGAGGAATTGCTGCCCATGTTGCTGATGAGATCGGAAAGAGAACCGGTTTAGAGGCGCGATACGTTATTTTGAGTCACCTCCAACGTGGCGGGGTTCCCTCTGCCCGTGACCGGCTCATGGCACGAAGATTCGGTATTGCCGCCGTCGATATGATATTGAACGAAGATTTTGGCCGAATGGTAAGCTTCTCACACGGGGAAATCACCTCGGTTCCCCTCGCGAAGGTCGTTGACAAGCTGAGGCTGGTGGATATAGAGAAGTTTTACGATACCGAGCGGTACAACGGCAAGCGATCGATCCTTTGATGGCCTTATAAATCCCGACTCATCGGGACTGCATTGTGCTCTATCCTTCGTTACTTCAGCGTGCTGTAAGTACGTCTCGTTAAGCAGGCGGGAATTGCCAGGTATAGTAATTACTCGCCGATAATCTTGACGAGGACCCTCTTTCTCCTTCTCCCGTCAAATTCACCGTAGAATATCTGTTCCCAGGGACCGAAATCGAGCCTCCCCTGCGTGATGGCGACGACAACTTCCCGTCCCATGACCTGTCGCTTCAGATGGGCATCGCCGTTGTCTTCGCCGGTCCGGTTATGCCGATACCGTGAGATCGGTTCATGGGGTGCAATCTCTTCGAGCCACCGTTCATAATCCTCATGAAGGCCCGATTCGTCGTCATTGATAAAGACCGAAGCGGTAATATGCATAGCATTTACTAAACAAAACTAATAATGGGACTGCCTTTTCAATTATAGGACAGATGTGAATCTAATATAAAATATTTGTCTATCGAAAAAGGGGTAGCTCAAGAGAGAAATTAGTTATGTATTTAAAAAAGTTATTGATAAATGTGCAATAAGAATGCTATAAAATTCACTGGGGTAAGTTTTTTATAGTTTTTCCTTAAATGAAAAAATCTAACACCATAATTCGCCGGACGCTCATGACCGTGCACTGATAACCAGGTTGTTGGATGTGGAATATTTATTGAAAATATTTTTTTCGTTAGAGGCAGAAACTAGAAATGGAAGCTACCAATTCTGAAGATTTAATACTCGATAGTCTTGTTACTGGTATCCCTACACTTACGAAGAATAAGGCAGCTATGCTTAAGGAGGCCTGCATTTGGTGTCTCGTGAAGTGTGAGCATAGTAATGGGGTAAATATCTTGTGTACTATTTGTGATGAAAATACATATCACTCAATAAAATGGGAAAATGAGGTTGATCTTGATGGTATACTAGGGGCGTATAACGATGATGATGCGGTTGAGTATGGGGCCGAAGCCCTATCCTTATTAATAATTAGAGAAAAAACTGATTATACAGCTATTGAAAGAGCGGTTCAGACAACAGGTATTGATTATTGGCTTGGATATAAAGAAAAAGAGAAAGACGAACTATTTAATGAAAGAGATGCAAGGCTTGAAATTTCAGGTATTTTAAGAGAACAAGGTACAAATACAGTGAGAAGTCGTATAAGAACAAAACTGAAACAAATAAAACAATCCGACTATATTTTCCCAGCATTTGTTTCAATAATAGAGTTTAGTAATCCTAAAGCCGAAACGGTAATAAAAGATGCAATCGATTGAAGAACTTCATTCAAATGCAATGAATATTGCTGAAGAAGCATTTATCGCTCGGCGACGTGGTGATAATGGTAAAGCGGATGCTCTATTTCGAGAAGCTTTAGATTTAGAGAATAAAGCTGCCGAGAATTTACCACTCAGTATAGACTCTGAACCCACTCGATCGGTACTTTTTAGAAGTGCAGCTTCGTTAGCATATAATGTGAAAGATTATGAATTGGCGGATAGATTGATTGCGATGGGACTTTCAGGTTATCCGCCCGAAGATATTAAAAGCGAGTTAAAAAATCTTTATGAGGATGTGAACTTTTTGCGTCATTTAAAAACTAAGGGACGCATTCTTGATAAAAATGAATGGTTATTAACATTAGCTGGCAATGCTGTTCGATACGGCGGAACAGAAGCAGATTATTTAATGGTAAGAGTAGATCGTTTATCATCACTTTTTTATAGAACCGTAGAAAGGTTATTGCAACTTCCATACAGAATATCTGGTGGTGTGGATAAAGAGATTAAACGAATGTATGGTCTTTTTATCAATGCGTTTTCACCAGCCAGCTTTGCTGTTTCGTTTCAAGTTGGAACTCCCGATCCGCAGTTAGTATTACCATGGGGTGAAGAATCTCAGGAAGTTAGCCCTGAGCTTGTTGTAGATGAAATGATGAATTGTTTCGAAATAATTGAGAGTGATGAACCTCTAAAGTTAAAAGAACGCATTGTTGATGAAGAATATTACGGGAATTTTGTGGGGTTAGCTAAGCAAATCGCACCGGATGGTAAAAACATAAGCCTCGTGGGGTTTACATCTATAAGAGATGGAGTTGATAGGCCAGTAGCTTTGCGTAAGATCAGAAAGGACATTCGAAAAGATTTACAAGAAATTGAGGCAACGAAAGAAGGTGAAAGTAAGACTACATTTTCTTATTCAGGAATATTGATGCATGCTAATACACCACTTCGTGGAAAATTTGGAACAGTTAAATTGTTGGAAAAAGAATCGAGGGAGAAACTAAATTTTAAAGTTCCAATATCCATTATGAAAGACGTTGTACAACCTTACTATGAAGAAAGTGTAAATATTCAGGGCTATGAAAAGGGTGGTGAAAATTATTTGGACGAAATAAGTCCAGAGTCTGATGAATAAACCCAACATGCCTAAATGAAGATTCACTCGAATATTTATCCGCCGCGCATTTAAGGGAATCAAAAAAATACGCTCTATCCTTAACGCTCCTCCTTTGCCTACTATTTAATAAACAAAACTAATAATGGTACAGCCTTTTCAATTATAGGACAGATATGAGCCTAAGCAGAAGTCAAAACAAATCAGTTCTTCCTGAAGTCGATCAATCTTTAATTGAACAAATGATAGAAGATTATGATTTGTAATAAATAAACGGGTGTCCCCGAAATTGTCATCAAGAAACTTGCTTGACATAGGTTTCTTTCTAATTTACCGTATTTTCCATGTGTTGAAAGGGTATGCAATATTGAATATTGAAAACAAGCAAATTTGCTTGTTTGTCAGTTCAATATCAG
>Ga0075124_10001305_pt1 | contig 11648 bp, 13 predicted proteins | sample AntAceMetag02UKS_FD_69809 | JGI IMG/M metagenome (GOLD analysis project Ga0075124, IMG submission 69809) | Saline lake microbial communities from Ace Lake, Antarctica - Antarctic Ace Lake Metagenome 02UKS | ecosystem: Environmental > Aquatic > Non-marine Saline and Alkaline > Saline | place... | reverse complement strand
CTTTAATAACAGTAAGTTGGGCAAGGGAAGGCTTGTTCTTTCAGTTATGAAACAATATGTTGCTGATCACCCAGACACAAGCTATCAAGACCTGTTCACAATTTTCCCAAAAGCAGTACAAGGATCACAAGGTGTCTTTCAAAAGCTTGAGGATGCTGAGTCTATCTTTCACAGAACAAAACATAAACGACACTTCATCAAACCAAATGAAATCATCAAATTAAAAAATAACACAATAGCCATATCAACAGAATGGGGCAAAGACAACATCTACAATTTTATCAAAATTGCAGAAAAACATGGCTATAAAATTACAGAGAACAATTAGAAAGCTAGCAGAAAACTAGGGACAGCGCCCATTATTTACAAATAGAAACCGGTGTAGTTATTGGCTCACAAAATTCATGGAATCGGCAGGAGATACAAGGGGAGAATAGGGGGCACCCATTCAACAGTTGGCAAGCTGAATCAAAATAAATGTTGATTGGTGAGACCCCATTCGGAGTGAAAATTCGATGCACAGTTCAACGATAATGTTCGGAGTTACAAACATTTCATGCGGGATCTTATTTATTCTTATCAGTATTCCCCTTGTGGCAAAGAAAGTGCCCATGAACAAGCTGTACGGATTTCGACTTTCGAAATCGTTCGTATCCGATGAAAACTGGTATACCATCAATTGGTATGGCGGAAAACAACTGATCACATGGTCCGCTCCGCTGATATTCATCGGTGTCTTATATTTCATATTTCCCATCAATGAGCTTGAAAGTGAAATTCAAAATGCGTTATTGGCCGTAGCTCCGATCATTCTGTGCGTGGGAGCCGCGATTGTGAAGACTGTCGTTTTTGCGCGGAAGCTGTAACGGCCGATCCTGGTGAACAGCGGTGTCCGCAGGTCATCCGCGACATATTGAAAGGAGTCATCCATGGCAGTCCGTGTTGTGAGGCTTGGGAGCGATCAAGGCGAGGGCGAAGGCCTTCGCATTGGGACCGTCCGGCGACCGCCTCGCGGTGATGCTATTCATACAAGGGAGAAACCATATGGATATTATTGAAGCGATTTATCAAAGAAAAAGCATCAGAGGATTCAAACCCGACCCTGTCTCGAAAGACGTTTTAGCCAAAATCCTTGAATCGGCCTGCCGGGCTCCCTCAGCGATGAATACTCAGCCCTGGGAATTCGCTGTAATCACGGGCGATGTTCTTGACAGATTGAGATCGGCCATCGTTGAGAAGTTACACAAAGGGGTACCGATGCAGCCGGATCACCAGGTTGTCAGCTGGTCCAATGACAGCATCTACAGGAGTCGCCAGGTGGAACTGGCCAAAGGACTCTTTAAACTCATGGATATTCCCAGGGAGGATCAACAGAAAAGGGCGGCGTGGATGGAGAGAGGTTTTCGTTTCTTTGATGCCCCGGCCGGCATTCTTCTTCTGACGGATACATCACTCAGTGAATCCGGACCCCTGCTCGATGTCGGGGCCGCAATGCAGAATCTTTGCCTGGCCGCACTCAATTTCGGTCTCGGGACCTGCATTGAGGATCAAAGCGTTCTGTATCCTGAAGTGTTAAGAGAAATTGTGGAGATACCGGAAAACAAACGGATCGTCATTGCCATTGCCATCGGCTACCCTGATGGGGACTTTCCGGCCAATGATGTATCGACCGATCGTGAATCCCTCGATACCAATACTAACTGGATAGGGTTCTGAACAATAATTTCCGTATAAGCAGGGGTTTGCCGGACGGGTGCATTTCTCATCTCATTCGTCAGGTAGGCGCCGCTGATGGGGGTGTATTAGGGAATTGACCCGCCCGCTTTTCACTCTTTTTTCAGGGACATGGGACCTTTCAATATCTCCACATTGCCCATGTATTTGCTGCCTTTTTTGACAATTAAATCCAGTTTTTCCAGTTCCTGAAAATCCCTCTTCCGTGTCGTGGAAGAGATTTTTACATATTCCTTCATCAGGAAAGGATTATTCTCGATCAATTCGTCAACTTTATAGAATTTGTCCGTTGGAAAGTGGAGTGCAACGTTTCTCCTTCGTCTGACGATGGCCTTCGTTTTCCCTGTTGCTTTGTTGCTGTCCAGTACCTCGAAGATGTAATGTTCCCAGACAATATCGCGGATGGTACGCTGATTGATCGTGAGTATCTCATCGAGCCCATCACGGAACCCAAGCACGGCATAACGAATAAAGTCTGAAAGGTTTCGTCTCTTCCCCACGATATCCAGCTGCCGGAAATATTCCTCGCGGGTGTCATTGTAATAGCTTGATAAAATGTGTGATGCAATGTCAGGGACTTCAGCCCTGAGTAAAAGGTAAGACTCGATAAGCCGAGCTGTTCTGCCATTGCCGTCTCCAAAAGGGTGAACCCAGACAAGGTAGACATGAAAAATGATTGCCTGAATTACCTGATCGGCAAAAGTCTGCTTGTCTTTCTCGGAACCAAAAGTTTCGTTCATCCAGTCGCAAAAAGTTTGAATTAGCGTGGGAAAATCACGGCTTTCCGATGCCCCGTCGCTGCCTCCGGCCTGATTTTTTTCTTGAAATCGACCGGGGGTAGCTTTGAAATGATCTCCGAGGTTCTTCCCCACATCGTAATGGAAACTCTTAATCACAGCCGGGGTAATAATGGCCGTCGTATCTTCAAGGATAACGTTCTCCCTGATTTTGTTAAGAGCCTCAAAGATATTTTTAACCTCTATTTCAAGGTGTTCTTTGCTGGGTGGAAGAGATTCGCCTTCGTCTATCCTGGCTATTTCTTCTTCGGTGAGCGTATTGCCCTCAATTGCTGTTGTCGCCCGAGCCTCTTTACGAAGGGATAGCGTAAGAAGTCTTTGCCTGTGTTCCGGAGTAAGGGGAATTTCCGAGATCACCTTTATGATGGCTTCGCACTGACCAAGCATGAACAGGACTTCTTCGCTGAGAGCCCAATCTTTTGTAGCTGTTATATGGGGATGTGAGCGTAAATATGTCACAGGAAAAGCCTTTCAACAATTTAATATTGTTGCCATGTCCATATAGTGCATACTATATGGTCATGGCTGTGTCAATTGATATGTTAAATTCGGGGTAGGAAATTCGGGGGACACAATACTAAATTATACAAAACGAGAGCAGGGGTGTTTCTTTCTCCGATCTCACTATTTCCTGTTCGTCAGGTATGCCCCGCCGATGACCATGGCACCGCCGGTGACGAGGGAGATGCCGAGAGTCTCTCTCAGGAGGAAGAAGGCGAGGATGACGGCGCTGACGGGAACGAAGTTGATAAACACCGCCGCCCGTGAGGCGCCGATCTTTTGTATCCCTTCATAGAACCAGGTAAATCCGAGGACGGAACCAAAGAAGCCGAGGTAGGTGATCCCCAGCCAGTCGACCGTTCGATATCCCGCGACATCTGTAAACAGCCCTTCCATGCAGGCGGGGGCGAAGAGCATGGCACCCCCGATCAGGCAGGAATAGGTGACGGCCGCCAGGGGGGAGATTTCCTTCATGGTGTGCTTACCGGTCAGGGAATAGAGGACCCAGCTCACGACGCATCCGAGGATGTACAGCTCTCCTCTCCCGAGGCCTCCCTGCATTACTGCCAGGGGGTTGCCCTCCGATATGACGACGATGGCTCCCGTGACACACAGCAGGATCCCGGTCACGTTTATCCGACTCAGCTGTTCCTTGAAGAGGAGGTGGGCGAAGAGGGCGATGAAAATAGGGTTCATCGCGATAATAACGGAGGCACGACCTGCAGTGACGGTCTTCAGGCCGAGGAAGAAGAATACGTTGTAGGCGAATACGCCGGTCATGCCGAGGAGGATGACGGGGATGATCTGATGCTTCTTCAGGCGGGGGAGTCCGCCTTCAAGATTTTTAGTGATAAAGACGAGAAACAGTGACGCGATGGCGAACCGCAGGAATGAAGCGCTGAAGGGACCGACGTTCTGCGTGACGACCCGTGCGGCGATAAAGGTTCCGCCCCAGAAGACGGCTGTCAGCAGGAGCTTGACATAAACGACCATGGTGTGTGGGCACCCTTTCTTACAGAAATTTTCCGGCGAGCCAGAAGAGGAACATGCCAACGATGACGGTCCCCGCCAGCGACCGTGTCTTGACGGCAAAGAGAAATGTCGGTAGCGCCACGAGGAGCTCGGGCCTCATAAGATCGAGGTGCCGTGGTTCCCCCGTCGTTATGAGTATCGGGAGGATCAGGGCGCTCAATATCGCCGCCGGGATCAGGTCGAGCCACTGTTCGAACCATTCCGGCAGCTGCAGGCGCGACAGAAATACGAGCGGGAGCCACCGGGGTACGTAGGTGACGAGCCCCATCCCGAGAAGGATGTAGAGATAATCTGCATGTATCATGATTGCCCCTCCTCCCGCGAGAAGAGCCGCGACCTTTTAAAAACAACTCCCAGCGTCGCCGCGATAACCGAAGCTATAACGATGTAGGTGTTTCCGGGGATCAGGAGTGACAGGCCGACGGCCAGAATCCCTGCGATAATGGCCACGACCACGTACAGCCTCCCTCGCAGCTGGAAGATAAGGAGGCAAATGAACATGGCGCTCAGGGCGTAGTCGATCCCGAAGGCCCCGGCGGGTATGAACTGTCCGCCGAATCCGCCCGCCACCGTGCTGGCTATCCAGGTGAGATTCGTTGTGTGATTGAGGACAAGGGCGCGCCGCCAGTCCCAGTTCCCGCCACGGAACTTGGCGCTGTTGAGGGCGAAGCTCTCATCCGTCACCCCGTAGGCGAAGAGGGAGAGCCGACCCGTGCCGAGATTGCGCATAAAGATAGAAAGGGATGAGCTCATCAGCATGTGGCGCAGATTGACGGTAAAGGTGGTAATCACGATGGGGATGATGCCGGCCCCGGCGCTCAGCATGGAGACGGCAATAAACTGTGAACTGCCCGCGTAGACGAGCAGGGACATGAGGCCGATCTCCACGGGGGTGAGCCCCGCCTTCTGGGCGATGACGCCGAAGGCCAGGCCGATGGCGAGGTAGCCGAGGCAGATGGGCCACGCGCCGATAACGCCGTCTTTCAGAATCCCCATCCAGTGAGTCTTGTGTGCTTCAGAATCCATACCTGTCCTGTCTGATACGCCGGAAATCCCTGCCAAATCGAGCCCTCAGACCTGAGGGCGACAGCCCGGAGAATTACTACAATACAGGCGGTAAGTCAAAGAGGCTTTTGATATAGTTTGTCGCATTGACAGATTCCCGGCGCGCATGTATACACTAACTCCAGAAGGGAACAAAATACTTTGCAGGGGGGAACGGTGAGATGCAGAATTTTGTATTCGAAAATCCGACAAAGATAGTCTTCGGGAAGGATCAGATCAAAAAGACCGGTCGCGAAGTCAAGAAGTTCGGCAGCAAGGTTCTGATGGTCTATGGCCAGGGGAGCATCAAGAAGAGCGGTGTCTATGATCAGGTTATTGCCTCGCTGAAAGAGGCGGGTCTTGAAATCGTCGAATTCCCCGGCGTCAGGTCAAACCCGGTCCTTTCCTATGCACGGAAGGGGATCGATGTCGCCAAGAAAGAGGGGGTCGATGTGGTCCTCGCGGTTGGTGGCGGGTCTGTCATGGATACGGCGAAGACGATAGCCGTGGGGGCGAAAACGGATGATGACGTGTGGGATTATTTCGTATTCAAAAAGGCGGTACAGGGCGCCCTTCCCCTCCTGACGGTTGTCACCATCTCCGCCAGCGCGTCAGAGATGAATCCGGCGGCAGTTATTACGAAAGAGGATGATGCCCAGAAGTACAGCTTCAGGTCTTCCTTTGCCCAGCCGAAGACATCCATCCTCGATCCGACGGCACTCTTTACGCTCAGTTCCGCGTACAGCGCGTACAGCGCAGTCGACGCGATAGCGCATATGCTGGAACCGTATTTCAAAAATACGGAACCGAACAGTCTCCTTCAGGACAGGCTTGTGGAAGGACTGGTAAAAACAGTTATGGAAAGCGCGGAGGCCATACTGAAGGATCCGGCGGATTACGACGCGAGGGCAAACATGATGTGGGCCGCCATACTGGGTTTTAACGGGATGACCACGGCGGGTATGGGAAGGATAGGCCTCCCCGCCCACATGATGGAGCATGCCCTGAGCGCGCTGTACGATATCGCGCACGGCGCCGGGCTGTCGATTACTCTTCCGGCGTGGATGTCGTACATGGTTGAAAAAGATTCCGCGAAGTTTGCGAGACTGGGCCGCGAGCTCTTCGGTATCGAGGAGAAGGACGACTTGAAGGCGGGAGTGGCGGGAATTGCCCGTTTAAAAGAGTGGTTTACGTCTATCGGAAGCCCCGTGTCGCTCGGGGAGGCACAGATCTCCGAGAAAGACATGGGAAAGATTGCAAAGAATGCATACGCGCTTTCCCAGCTCTGGGGGCTTAGTGATGAATATACTGAAGAGGTTATCACCGATATCCTCACGCGAGGCAAGTAAAGGAAAGGAAAGGAAAGCTGTAAGGGTACATGACTGGAATCATACTATCGGGGGGCAAAAACGCCCGCATGGGCGAGAACAAGGCGTTTATACGGATAAACGGGGAGCGGATCATTGACAAGACGATCAGGATATTCAGGGAGCTCTTTGATGAAATCGTCCTGGTTACCAACGACCCTCTTGCATATCTCGAGTTCGATGTGAAGATCGTCACGGATATCATCAAGGGTAAGGCCGCCCTCGGGGGGATCTATACCGGCCTGTTCCACTCGTCCTGCGAGCACGCCTTTGTCTGTTCCTGCGATATGCCGTTTCTGAACGTCGATTTTATACGATATATGAAAGACAGAACGAAGGGCTACGATATCGTGGTCCCGGTAGAACCCAAAGGGTTTCAGCCCCTGCACGCGATTTATTCCCGGCGGTGCATGCCGGCTATAAAAAAGCGTATCGATGAAGACCGGCTGAAGATATCCGGTTTTTACGAAAAGGCGCGGGTTTTGGAGATCCCGCCCGAGGTCACCGAATCGTTCGATCCCGAGGGGAGGATGTTCTCCAACGTCAACTCCCTCGATGACCTTGAAGGTGCAAAAAACGGGGCCACTCACTGAGTGGCCCCGCCTTGATCCCGATTCCGGGTAACCTTATGCGGATTTCAAACACTCCTCCGGTGTAATAACAGTGCAGGTGGAGGCAATCTCGATGCTGTTCTTGAGCATTGCCCAGACGGGACAGTAGGTCTCCTCCGCAAGACGAATGGCCTGCTGAACGTCGTGGTCCGTCGCATCAGGCGACGTGAAGGTGAACTCCAGAACAACTTTTTCAAATGATGTCGGAGGTTTCCTCCTCAGTGTCCCCTGCGCATGTACGGAGACCCCGGATACGGTCTTTTTCATTCCCCGCAGCAGGATCACACTCGCCGTCGAGCTGCACACGGCAAGACTCATCAGGAGTAGTTCCAAGGGATTATACCCCGGTCCGTCCCCCATGGGCGGAGGATAGTTGAAGATGATTTCCGGGTTATCACCGACGGTTCCGGTGAATTGGAGCATCTCATTCGTAAGGGTCGCTTGTGCTTCGACTGATTTGGCCATGATATCTTGATCCTTTCGCCCGGTTAACGGTCATGTTGTTTGTCGCTCGGCGCACTCCAGCGTATTTTTCAAGAGCATGGCGATGGTGGTGGGGCCGACCCCGCCGAGCCGGGGGGTTATCCATCCGGCCACCTCCGCGACCGATTCATCGACGTCCGGAACGAGACGTTTTCCCTCCCAGGTAATCCCGCCGCTGATGACGACGGCCCCGGGTCTGACCATCTCCTTTGTCACGATACTCGGGACCCCCGCCGCGGCGATCACAATATCCGCCCGCTGCGTATAGGACGCTATATCGTCGACCCCCGTGTGCACGACCGTTACCGCGGCGTTCGCGCCGGCCTTTTTCATTGTCAGCAGCAGCGCGAGGGGACGGCCGAGCGTGGAGCCCCGCCCTACGATCACCACCTCCCGTCCCTTCACGGGGATCTCATAGTGGAGCAACATGGCCTGGATACCGGCAGGCGTAGCCGGTACCGGCCCCGGTTCCTGCAGGACCAGCCTGCCGAGGGTCACGGGGTGAAGTCCGTCCGCGTCCTTCTCGGGGGCCATTATCTCAATGGCCTCCGAATAATCGAATCCCCGCGGAACGGGATACTGGATAATGAAGGCATGGACCCGGTCATCCTCGTTGAATGCGCGGACCGCATTGAGCAGGTCCGCCTGAGAGGCATCGCTCGCGATATGCCTGTCGAATGAGGCGAACCCGTGCTCACTGCACGCCTCATGTTTCTTGCGGACGTAGCCGGCGCTCGCTGGATCATCTCCCACCAGGATTGTCCCCAGGCCGGGGACAATCCCCTGTTTTTTCAGTGTTTCAACCCGTGCCGCAACCTCTTTGAGCACGGCCTCCGCAACCGGCTTTCCCTCAAGATACTGTGCCGTCATCGTACGATCTCTCCTGCCTGGATCACCTTCATCACCTGAGAGGTCCCTTCGGCGGGGAAGAGCTGCAGGGCGTCGTTGAGCAGCCGGGGCAGGTGATATTCCGGGCTTATGCCGTATCCTCCCAGGATCTGCATCGCCTGCTGTGTGACATCGAGGGCCACCTGCGCCCCGACCACCTTGGCTCGGGCGGAATGTTTGCCGAGAGTTCTCGGGTCCGCTCCCTGATCCATGGCGGCGCAGGGATAATAGATAAGCCACTTTGCCGCGTCGATCTGGGTCTCCATATCCACCAGCATGAACTGAATGGCCTGGAGGGTGCTGATCGGTCGACCGTTGAGGATCCGCTCCTTGGCGTATTTTACCGCGATTTCAAAGGCGCCCCGGGCAATGCCCAGGCCGATCGCGCCGATCGCGGGCCGGTTGACGATAAAGGCGGTCATCGCGACGCCCAGGCCCGATCCTTCCTTCCCGATCAGGTCTTTCTTCGGGACACGGCAGTCGTTGAAGGAGATCTCGCTGACATTGACCGATTTGAACCCCGTCATCTCCTGTCTTCTACTGACGACGAACCCGGGGTTGTCCTTGTCCACGATGAAGGTGCTGGTCTTTTCCCCGGTCTTGGTGAGGAGGACACAGTGGTCGGCCACGCCGCCGTTGGTGATGTAAACCTTCCTCCCGTTGATGACAAACTCGTCACCATCCGCCACGGCCTCGGTCGCCGGTTTTGCCAGGACGGATCCCCCGGTCGCCTCTGTGGCGGCAATGGACATGATCGCATCCCCCTTGATGACGCCGGGAAGGTATTGCTTTTTCTGCTCCTCCGTCCCGAAGTGCTCAATGGCGTAGATGGGGGCCTGGCTTACCTCCAGCAGAAACGCCAGCGAGGGATAGACCCGTCCCAGCTCTTCGATGGCCAGTGTCCCGGCCAGGTATCCCATGCCGGCTGCTCCCAGCTCCTTTGACGCGGCCATGCCGATGAGACCCTGATCCCCCAGCTTCTTGACGAGGTCTCTCGGAAATTCTCCCTTCCGGTCCAACTCCAGGGCCTTCGGGGCCAGTTCGGTATCCGCGAATTCGCGGACCATTGTTCTCAACATCTCCTGCTGCTTAGTCAGTTCAAACATGTCGTTCCTCTCCTATGTGTAATATGTTATTGATTTTTCAGCTTTTCAATCAGGCCCGGTATGATCCTGCCTACGTCTTCCGCGATGCCGAAGTCGGCAATATCGAAGATGGGGGCCTTGGGATTCCTGTCGATCGCCACGATCACCTTCGCCTTGAGAAACCCGGTCGTGTAGTGCATCGCCCCGGAGGCCCCCACGCTGACAAAGAGCCCCGGCCGCACCGTCTTGCCGCTCTGGCCGATCATCCGGGATTCCGGTATCCACCCCTGATCGAAGGCGGGTCTTGTCCCCGCCACCTCGCCGTGGAGGGCGGCGGCCAGCCGTTCGATCGGTTCGAATCCCTCCGATCCGTAGAGACCGAATCCCCCGGACACAATTATCTCGGCATCCTCGAGGGGCGTTTCCTGCTCCTCCTCTTTTATCATTTCCAGGGTCTTTGCCCTGAATTCGCCCTCGCACATTGCGGGCGTGACCGGGATGATCTCTCCTGTTCGCGTCAAGTCCGCCGTTCCCTTTTCCATGACGCCGGGGCGGACGGTGGCCATCTGGGGCCGGTGATCCGGACAGGTGATTTTGACCATCATCTGTCCCCCCCAGCCGGGAACCACCTGGATGAGCTGGTCCCTCCCGTCAATCGTCTCAATATACAGGTCGATGCAGTGAGCAGTGAGACCCGTTCTCAGCTTCGCGGCAACCCGCGGCGCGAGATCCATTCCGATGGAAGTCCCCCCCATCAGGACAATTTCGGGTTTTGCCTCTGCGATAATCTCCGCTGCAATCCTCGCGTACAGATCGCTCTGGTACAGGTCCAGCCGATTATCCTCGACCAGCCACACACAATCGGCACCGTAGTGGAACAGCTCTTCGGCGGATGTTCGGCATTGCTCGCCGATCAGGATGGCCCCGACCGATCCGTCCATGCCCGTGGCGAGGTGGGTCGCCTTCCCAAGGGTCTCCAGCGATACATCCGCAATCCGCCCATCTCTGCGCTCCGCCCATATCACGATTTGTCTCATCAGAGGGCCTCCATCTCGCGCAGTTTTTTCAGTAATTCCCCGGCGACGGCCTCCGGCTCGCCACTGAGCATCTTGACCTTCCGTTTCAGCGATGATTCGAATATCTCGGTCACCTGTGTGGGGGATTCGGGGGCGGGACTGTCGGGCCCGCACACGGAGCAGCCCCATTCGATGATCTCCCTATCCGCCGCCGCCATAATCCCCATCGCCGTGGGGAGACGGTAGCGGTTTATCCCTTTGAGAACGGAGATTACCGCAGGGAGTGTGACCTCGACCCGCAGATAGCCGCCTTCAACCACCCGTTCCACCAGGGCGGCCGTTTCGCCGGCCAGTGTGATCTTTCTCGCACAGGTTACGTGCGGGATATTCAGAAATTCGGCGAGCTGTGGTGCCAGCTGCCCCGTTGCCCCGTCTACCGATTCGTTCCCGCAGAGGATCAGATCGAATGGCCCCAGGACTCGAATACCCACCGCAAGGACGCGCGCGGTCGCGAGACTGTCCGCGCCGGCGAAGACCGGATCGCACAGGATCGCCCCCCTGTCGGCCCCCATGGCGAGGGCGTCTTCTATGCACTTCTTTGCCTGCGGTGGTCCCATGGTGATGACCGAAACCGTGCCCCCGCACTGCTGCCGTATGAGCAGCGCCTCCTCCATCGCGTGCCGGTCGAGGGGATTGGTGATAGACGGGATTCCAATCCTGCGGATGGAACCGGTCGCGGGATCGAGGGTGATCTGATCGAAGTGTTCCGGGTCGGGGACCTGTTTTATGCAGACAACAATGTTGAGAGACATCTTTCTGTTCCTGTAATATATACTCCGAAGACAATCCGTTGGTGTCAAGATCTATGGCATTCCCCCGCACGATATGATAGTCCTTCCGGTACTACCTGTAGAGGGGAAATTCGTATGAGAGCTACCACGTTCCGGCACAAATGTGAAGAACTGATTCGTCTGGCGTTTCTATGCTCCGTCATCGCGGTTTTCGGGGTGATGATCCCCTTCTCGTCCGCGGCGGATGGCCCGGAGACGGACATCGAGTCGAAAATCGGGCAGATGCTGATGGTCGGATT
>Ga0075124_10001303_pt1 | contig 11662 bp, 17 predicted proteins | sample AntAceMetag02UKS_FD_69809 | JGI IMG/M metagenome (GOLD analysis project Ga0075124, IMG submission 69809) | Saline lake microbial communities from Ace Lake, Antarctica - Antarctic Ace Lake Metagenome 02UKS | ecosystem: Environmental > Aquatic > Non-marine Saline and Alkaline > Saline | place... | reverse complement strand
AAGACTTACTTCTCGTAGACTATAAAACAGGCAAGTTTAGAGACTATGATCCAGGCAATGCAACTCAACTTGGACAGCTCCATTTAAGTGCCCTTATAGGTTTTGCTGTATGGCCTGAGTATACAGATTGCTCAACGGTTTATCTTTATGTAGATCATAAGAAGTCTATTCCGTATGCACATAATAGGGAGGAGTCTTTCGAGAAGATGAAAGCTATTCTTGTAGCAGAGCATGAGCTGGTTAATGCGGAAACTGAATTTGCGCCAAAACAGAATCAATTTTGCCGCTGGTGTGACGCTACTCCTGATCAATGTAAGTATGCTAAGTAAGTGCTGCAATCAAGCATAATTGTAGCGCTCTGAATACGCTCTGAACTGCTATAATATAGTACTTACGTATGAATATATGAACATTCATTTTCAAACGTAATCAGAGCGCTTAAAATAAAGTAGTAAAAACAAGCAGTTAGATGAAATGAAGTGGAGCGCATATGAAAAACTCAGGATTAGGCACAAATGAATCACCTGTAAATAAAACAGTAGAATGGTTTACACCGAAGCTTGTATTCGACTCATTAGATATTAAATTCAATTTAGACCCTTGTTACCCTGAAAACCTCGATATACCTTATATTCCCGTTAATAAGGTGTATAGACCCAGTGATAATGGTTTAGTACAACCTTGGGAAGGGAGAGTATGGCTAAACCCGCCTTTTGGTAGAGAGATAAAACCATGGCTAGATAAAATGATTTTACACAAATCCGGAATTGCTATTACCGCGGTTAGATCAGATAATGTGTGGTTTCATAATACAATAAGAAATTGTGACGCTATTTACTTTATCCGAGGGCGCATAGGGTTTTTACGAGACGGTAAACCAATAGGTGGAGGATTGATTGTGGCTCTTTATGCATGGGATAATGACTGTGTTGAAGCATTAAGAAATTGCAAATTACCTGGAACATTTTTAATGACTAATAATAGCTAAATGAAAGGAGACTACTATGCCAAAAGGTAATAAAGAAGGACCACCTAAAACAGCTCGTGGACCTAAAACGGGTCAAGGTGGGGGTCAAGGTAATCATTCAGGTAATTCAACTGGAACAGGGCCGAGAACTGGCGGCCAACGAGAAGCCCATAAATCTATAAAGAAAGGTGGGTGAAAGCCATTGAGTTTTGCCGGTCGTATAGATCGGATGAGTTGGCACGTGGTTTGGGCCCACGTAAGCCATATAATCGTCCGATAATTTAACCTCCGAGAGTCTTATACAATAGACTGCCATTATGGCACATGCAGAGGGTAGGAGTGGGTAGAGACCGATGGTACTTGCCACTCCTATAATGCACAAATTCAGTCCCAAGTCTGAATAGGAGGAAGGTATGTCTACTCCCGAAGATAAGGTAAAACAATATATTGATAGGACCATGAAGAAGTGGTTTCCTAATGCAGTGAAGTACTCTCCTCCTGGTTTAGGGAGATTTGGCAAGAATGGGATGCCGGATCGCATATGGTGGATACGAGCAAATGAAGATGTAGGCATTACGATTTGTATAGAGGCCAAAGCACCTGGAAAACAAGCTACATCACTTCAATTAAAGACTCTTATGGAGCTAAGAACTCAGGGATGTATAGTAGCAATCGTAGTAGGTAAAGACATAGGAAAAATGGAGAAGATACATGCTGAAGTCTTTCGAAGAATACGACTGGCCAATGAAAAACCCGGAGCATCGGCCATTTGAACATCAGATAGAGATCACGAAATTTCTTCTAAGAAATAAGAGAGCCTATGTGTTATCAGATATAGGAACAGGCAAGACTTTAAGCGCTTTGTGGGCTACAGATATTTTATTTCAGATGGGTAAGATACATAAAGTCTTAATCATTGCACCTTTGTCTACCCTTCAACTCGTATGGGCCAAAGAATTATTTGTCAATTTTATACATGGGTATTACGTAATATCTCATGGCTCTAGAGAAAAGTGCACACGGGCGATTCAGTCTGATGCTCGTTATGTAATCACAAATCATGATGCAGTTAAATCTCGATTTGATCTCTTAATGGCAGAAACATGGGATATCATAATAGTAGATGAGTTAACGGCTTTTAAGAGCGTAACAGCGGATCGCCATAAAGATCTAAAAAAGATAGCAAAGAAATCTAAGGCCGTATGGGGAATGACAGGCGCTCCGACTCCGAACAGCCCTGTTGAAGCTTTTGGTCAAGCACGGATTGTGAATCCTAGCAACCCTGATCTGCCTCCATACTTAGGTCAATATAAAGACATTGTAGTTGAGCAAGTAGTTCAAGGGGTCTGGGTGCCAACCATCCACGCCCAATCTATGGTTCATAAGATTTTGCAGCCAGCTATAAGGTATGAGAGAGATGAATGCATAGATATTCCGCCAGTTATGAAGGTCAATGTGCCAATTACTATGGGACCAGAACAGACTCGTGTATACAATGATATGAGAACTAAACTCTATGCGGAGTATGATGCAGGTCTTATAACGGCTGTGAATGCTGGAGTTAAGTTAGGTAAGCTCCTTCAAATATCTGCGGGCGCAGTATATGACGATGATAGACTTGTATGTTATCTTGAAGATCCAAAATATGAGTCTATTATGGAGACATTTGAAGAGTTAGGAAGGACTAAACTAATTGTTTTAGCTGGATTTACGAACGTAGTAGAAAGACTGTGTGAGAGAATGCAGAAAGATGGGATCAGAGCGGGTTTTATTTATGGTGACGTTAAGGTTAAAGATAGAGCAACGATAATTAACTCGTTCCAAGATGATCCAAACGGCCTCCAAATCCTGATTATGCAGCCCCAAGCTGTTGCGCACGGAGTTACTTTGACTGCAGCTAATACCATAATATGGCATAGTTATGTTCATTCAGGAGAAGTGCATTTGCAAGTAAATGGTAGAATCACTAGGATGGGACAAACAAGAAAACAGTATATTAGGTATTTAGCCTGCTCTAAGGCGGAAAATGATACAGTTAAGCGATTGACAGGTAAGCAAGCTGCATCAGATTCTGTCTTAAAACTTTTTGCAAGGAGGGAGTTATGAAAAATGAAGTCGGGGAAATTCTGCAAAAGATATATGATTCTGAAGTACATTTAAGAATCGGATGGCTGTGGGACGGTGGGGTTGATTATATTATTGGATCAAGGTCTTTTGATATATGGAATGGGGATGATGAAAACGATGATATAAGAGCTACAGGAGAAACAGACATGGATAAAGCCATAATCATTATTGCTAATGATGTTGCTGCTCATTATCCGCAATCCGAATTTGCAAAATGGTGGATATAATCTAAATACTAAAGGAGGGAGTTATGACAGCTAAGGCCATAAAGACTGAGTCTTTTACTTTGACCATTAGCCCGAAGTATGTGCCTAATTGGGGCAAATGGGAGGCGTTCCGAGAACTCATGCAGAATGTAATTGATAGGCAGCATGAGTTTGAAGCGGCAGAGATTATCTTTAAGTATTTTCCAAGCCAGCAGCGTATGGTAATTGGCAATAAGTTTAGTGTTCTTAAGAGGAATACCCTTATATTTGGTGAGACGACTAAAGCCGACGATGAAAATGCTATAGGACAATATGGTGAAGGGTATAAACTGGCATTAGTAGTACTCACACGGATGGGTATCAGAGTACGTATCAGAACATTAGGTGAAATCTGGGCGCCAAGTATTAAGTTCTCAGAACAATTCCAAACGGATCTTTTATTTATTGAGGTTATGAAAGGACTTCCGAATGATGATGTATTATTCGAATTAGATGGGGTTACATTAGAAGACTTCACAACCTTTGGTAAGAAGTGTTTAGCCGTTACTCCGCCAATTCAGGTGCTTCATACGTCAAGAGGAGACATATTACTAGACGAAAATTTGCGTGGTCAAGTCTTTATCGAAGGTCTATACGTTTGCACCATCAATGAAAAAGATTATAGACTTCGCTACGGTTATAATATGAAGGCAAGATTTCTTAATCTTGATAGGGATCGGCAGAAACTAGAATCTTGGAGCCTCTTATGGGAACTAGGTATAATGTATAACGATCTTGATTCTACTTATGCGAATATGATATACAACCTGCAGAAAGAAAAGTGGGACGATTGCAAGCAATATGAAACCCATCTTAGGAATAAGACAAATAGTTTGTACCAAGCTTTATGTTCTATGCATCATGATGAATTCTTTGCAAAATATGGCAAGCAAGCTATACCTGTTGAGACAGAAGCTGAGGCACAATTTATTAAGGAAAAGTACAATGACCTTGTGCCGATTGTTGTGCAGAAAACAACAGAGTATTGTTATATAACAGATAGTGCCGCCTATAAAACTTCGAGTAAAACTCAGATTCCTAAAAAGGAAACACCATACTCTCTTACACAGAAAAATATCAAGAGTCTTCTTACTGGAAAAGAATTTAAAGAGGCGCGAGACATAATGCTTAAAGAGTTCTTACCGTTAACTCGTGAATGGAGATTTAGATGAGATCACAGAAAATATTTTGGAGACTCAAAGGTAGTAAGACTTGGCAAACAGGCTGGCTCATCGATGAGGTTGATGGAAAGATACGTATTGGTGACTATATTGGCGACACACTCGGGAAACGGTATCTTAATACGGAGGACGTAGAGATTGAAAAAATCGATGAACGATTTGAGTGATGCAAAAGAATTAGATGTACTTATATATAAATATATGATAAAATAAAAATAAAAAAGTGAAAGGAGGAATTATGGATGAAAAGGTAGGGGACGTAATCAATAGGTATGTTAATCTTAGAGATTCACTTAAAGAATGGAAAAAGGAGGTGGAGATCGAAGAGGCGGCCAGAAAGAAGGTACTTGAAGAGCTAGAAGTCAAGTTACTAATTAAGGCCGATGAAGATGGAGTTGAAAGTTTTAAGACTATATATGGTACAGCCTTCAAATCTCTTACTGAACACTATCGCATAGCCAATTGGCCCTCGTTTATAGAGTATGTAAAGAAGACAGATAACTTTGCCCTTCTACAAAAACGAGTGACTAAGACTGTTGCTAAGGAAGTTCATGTAGAGACAGGTCTTTTGCCTGATGGTCTTGACTATTACTCTGAGTTTACGATGAATGTTCGCAGACCAACTAAAAAGAAAGGAGAAGAAGACTAATGACATTTGCCCCAGTAATTGGGCTATTACAGGATGGTTTAAAAGTTACACGAAGAGGGTGGAACGGAAAGGATCAATGGCTTAAATTACAAGTCCCTGATTCACATAGTAAAATGACTTTGCCTTATATCTATATTCACACAGTGCAAAGTGATCTCGTTCCATGGTTAGCATCACAAACAGATATACTAGCAGAAGATTGGGAGATAGTACAATGACCAAAAAACAAGACACAGAAAACAAAACTGCAGAAAACGAAGAGAATCTTCCTGATACAATCGAAAAAGGCGGTGCACCTGCTATACCTGATTATATGAAAGAATTCATGCAGCAGTCCCAAGCAGATACTGGATCTCTCATAGCTTCATCCACAAGTGTTCCAAGACTTTCTTATAGAGGTAAGAGGTGGAGGTTCATAGTAGATGGAGAAGAGGAGCTGATCAAAGATCTGCATGTGGACGTTATTGTAGTAGGTGTAGAGCCTGACGCAGGACGATTCATTAAGACGTATTACGCTAATACCTACAATCCTGGGGATTCAAGTCCGCCAGATTGTTCGTCATCGAATGGCATAATGCCAGATGCATGGGTTTCAAACCCGCAAGCTCAGAGATGCGGTCAGTGTATGCAGAACGTCTTTGGGTCAGCGGTATCAAGAAGTGGAGGTAAAGCAAAAGCATGCCATGACAGTAAGCGGTTATGGCTGACAAAAGCAGACGATACAGATGTGATATATGGTCTGAATGTACCGATCATGAGCCTGAAAAACCTTGCGGAATATGGAAAATTCATCGCTCGCAACAACTACCCTTTGACACTGGTTATAACTCGTCTCACCTTAGATGATGAAGCAGAGTTTCCTAAATTGTGCTTTGCACATCAGGGATTCGTACAAGAGGACCTCATTAAGGAGGCAGTTTCGTTAAATCAGCGAAGGCCTTGGAAAGTACCGATGCCAGAACTGCCAGCGGGTGGTGCCCAGCCACTCCGTTTACCGAATCAGCCTGCACCGACTACACCTGCGGCTAACCCGATAAAGCCGGAGAGAAAGGAAGGAGAGGTGCCGATAGATAAGATCATCGACGACTGGGATTAATCAACAAGGGCGGAGGGCTTCGGTCCTCTGCCCTAAGGAGGATAGATATGAAGGTTCTTGTATTGTCTTTAGGACATAACTCTTCAGCTATTCTAGTTGAAGATGGTCACATTGTAGCAGGGTACGAAGAAGAAAGATTAAGTGGAATTAAAGCAGACTCATCTTTTCCGCAAATGGCTATATCACGAATATTAAACACTCATAAAGTTCCTTGTGATATTCCTGTTTGCGTATCTCATTGGTTCTTAGATGGAAAATTGCCGGATTATGATCTAAGGCATTGGAATACAGAGTTTATTAATGCTTGGTTCCCAAAATCCACGATTTATGGTTTATCGGAGTCATTCACACATCATGATGCTCACGCGCTAAGTGCACAGGTCTTTGCTGGGTCAGAGTTTTCCAGCAATGCTTCTATACTAGTTGCTGATGGGTTTGGAACTCATGGTGAATGTATATCTATGTATGACTCATTAGATAATAAATTATTTAGTCGCATACATGGTTTTAAACACTCCTTAGGTCTGTTCTATCAATATGCTACGGATTATTGTGGAATGAAGATGAACCAGCATGAATATAAGATGTTGGCTTATGAGACTCATATGTCTGAAGAGTTTGATTATGACAAAATACAAATGTGTCAAGCGCTTGCAAAGACATGGGCAGATATATGCTGGGAGGATTTAAAAATAAGTAAAATGGAAACAAGTCTTGATGATCTTTGTATTACGCATAAGGCTACGACCGAAGCATTAGACGCTATGTTATTTGTTATGGGTGTAGATAAACTTGCGGACGAACGTAGAACCCGTATACTTGTATCTTATTTTACTCAGCTATTTACAGAGACTATGGCGTTAGAATTAGTCCGTATAATGGGCGCAGAGAATCTCATAGTAGTAGGTGGGTTATTTTATAATGTCAAATTAAATAGTCTTATAGCCGACGCAATACCAGGTAAATTATGTGTCATGCCATTAGCTGGAGACCAAGGTGCGGGTCTAGGTGTTTACCAGCATTACTTCAAAGATCTTGTATGGCCGGAGCACTTATTTTGGGGTGAGCGGAATACGTGTAATGATGAAGATATACAAGGTATAGATGTCTATTATACATTTGAAATAGGTTTTATGCAAGTTGCATATGAGTTGACACGCAAAGGTATTGTTAACTTAGTGCAAGGTGCGATGGAATTTGGACCGAGAACTCTGTGCCATACATCTACACTAGCCATCCCCACTATGGAGAATGCAAGTATCATAAATGAAATGAATGGCCGAACAAATGAGATGCCCTTCGCTCTTGTGGTAACGCCTCATCAGGCTAAAAACTTATTTGAAGATATTGATAAAATCCATAAATCTTTGGAGTATATGGTGGTAACTAGGAAATTCAAATTTAGTATGCATGGAGGACTTATAGGGGGTGCTCATTACTATCCAATGGAAGATGTTTATACTTGCCGTCCTCAAATAACTACGGATCCAGATATGGTAAAGTTACTTGAAGAGTTTGGACCTCTGATTAACACGTCATTCAATTGCCATGGCAATCCAATTGTATTTAATCAGGATCAAATTAATCAGAATCATGAGGCTCAGCAAAAGATTACGGATATAACCACTATAATCATAAAGGAGGAGAAAGATGTTTAAGGTAAAGCCCGTTAATGATCACTGCTTATTGCCATTAAAAGAGTATGAAGGAGATGCAGGGTTCGATGTATTTAATAACGGTCAAGGTGAATACATAGAACCAGGTTGTAGGATCCGGGTTAATCTTGGATTTGCTTTAGAGTTAGAACTCGGCTATGTGGCTTTAATACAAGAGAAATCAGGTATGGCCTTTAACCAGGGTATCATAACTATAGGTAATACCATTGATAGTAACTACCGCGGAGAGGTTCATGCCATTCTTGTAAATCTTAGCGATGAGCTTGTTACAATAAGACCAAAACAAAAGGTAGCACAAATGCTGGTTTTGCCGTGTTATACAGGTAAAAAGTATACAGCGATAGATACTTTGAGCGAATCTAACAGAGGGGCTAACGGATTTGGGAGCACAGGATTATGAGCAAACTTAAAGATTCAGGAGAACGAGAAACCTATATTTCTGGTATGACGCGAGAACCTAATCTTAGTCGTGGGAGATATGATTTGATATCACCTATAGCCCTCAAAGCTCTTGCTATTCATATGGAAAGAGGCGCTGAAAAATATGAAGATCGTAACTGGGAAAAAGGCGGTAAATTAAGTCGTCATCTTAACTCAGCTATGAGGCATCTTCAACAATATCTTGAGGGTGATCGGTCAGAAGACCATTTATCAGCGAGTATTTATAATTCCATGGCTATTACACACGTATTAGAAATGATAAATCGAGGCATATTGCCCGTAAAACTTAATGATCTACCAAATTATATGGAGGTAACAGAATGATCACGAATTATCTTGACTTATACGAAACAATAATGATGGAGGGATGTCATGTCAGTCCTAGAGGGCAAAACTCTAGAGAGTTAGAAGATGTGCAATTACTCGTAGACCCTGATAGACCTTTCATGACACATAAAGCCAGAAACTATAACGTGAGTTACTTCAAAAAAGAAATGAGATGGAAACTAGGTGCTAATAAGTATGATACATCTATACAAGCTCATGCTAAGATGTGGGCACAAGTCATAAACCCAGATGGAACATATAATTCCAACTACGGTCAATATTGGTTTGGCCAGCAAATGGGTATATGGAAAGTAGTTATGGAACTTATGAGAGATAGAGATTCTCGTAAAGCAATTATACCTATGCTAAATGATTCTCATCTATCTCCTCAAACTGTGGATACTGTTTGTACAGAGTCTATAGGGTTTAGAATACGGAATGATTTGTTGAATTGCTCTGTCCATATGAGATCATCTGATGCCATTTATGGATTAGCTACAGATATTCCAACCTTTGCATTTCTTTATAGACTCGTTAAAGGATTATTGGGTGAATACGTATTTAATGGTAATATTGTATTAACCCTATCTAGTTCCCATATATATTCAAGGCATTACGATATGGTACAAAGAATTATAGAAGACCCTGAGTATATCGATACTGAGATGCCATATTGTAAAACAGACGACGCCTTAAGAATTATAGCTAGTCGTGGGGATGAATCTATCTTACGTCAAGCAGGAAGGTTAGGTAACTGGTTATGCAACAAAGAATAGTTCCAGATATTCATGACTCTGATACATATGAACAGGAAAGAGCATTTCGCGAAGATCAGCTTTGCAGGGCACAGGAGAAGCATGATGCAGACAACGAAGAACGATGGATTGAAGAATATCGTGAAGAGCAGACCAAGTTGGGATGAGTACTTTCTTAATATGCTTAATGCGGTAAGTACTAGGGCTACATGTGATAGAGGAAAGTCTTCGGCTATACTTGTTAGAAATAACAGGATTATAAGTACGGGCTATGTTGGCGCTCCTATAGGGTTACCTAGCTGTGATGAGGTAGGACATCAGATGAGACGAATTGTGGTTATGGAAATCCCGTCTTATACGGATATTGGAACCGAGGTATGTGAAGCTGGATATGAAACATCAGAGCATTGTATCAGAACCCTGCATGCAGAACATAACGCCATTCTTAATTGTGCTAAGGAAGGAGTATCTACTATAGGTTCAACAGTGTATTGTACTATGGTACCATGTAGAAACTGTGCTATGGCAATCATTCAGGCCGGTATTATTAGAGTGGTAGCTAAGCACCCATACCAAAAGGGAGAAGAATCTATAGAGATGTTTAAAACCGTAGGCATTAAGTTAGAGGTTCTAAGTACAAAGGAACTATATTAATGTGTCTAACTGTTTGTTTTTACTACACTTATTATGCGCTCTGATTAAGTTACAATAGTAGCATTCATATATTCATACGTAAGCATGCTATTAAGTATACTCAGAGCGTATTCAGAGCGCTACAATTGCATAGGTTTACTAACTAAAGGAGGAATAAAGAATGAGTATTAAATTACCGATGAAGGCACCATCAAAAGTACTGGAAGATAGTCAGTTATCAGCACTTCGTTATCCTGTAGTCGGTAGCCCTAAACTGGATGGGTTCAGGTGCGTGGTAGATGGTGAACCGAAAACATCATCTATGAAATCATGGCCAAATCCATATATAAAAGACTATCTTTCACAATCTAAGTTTCATGGACTTGATGGAGAGATTTTAGTCGGCCCACCAAATAGCGCTGATGCATTTCATAATACATCCGGCCCAGTCCGTCGCCATTACGGTGAGCCAGATTTTAAGTATTACGTGTTTGATAATTGGAGAAATGGAACTCAGTCATATAAAACTAGATGGCTTGATTATTATGGGCCTACAGATGATCGACTTGTACTACTAGAGCAGAGAATTTTAAATACGCCTGAAGAAGTGATAGCCTTTGATGACGAAATGTTAGAGATTGGCTTTGAAGGCGCTATGATCAGATCATTAACCGGTATATACAAAGATAATCGATGCAGTCTTAAAGAGCAGATAATCCTCAAGCGTAAACCCTTCGTTGAATGCGAAGCGCAAGTAGTAGACGTTCTTGAAGGTAAACAGAATAACAATGAACCTAAAATGAATGATGCAGGTCAAATGAGACGAGGTTATTCAAAGGCCAATATGATTCCTAATGGTACGTTTGGATCATTCATATTACAGGCTCTTCCATGGCCGCATACGTTTAGCTCAGGTTTAGGACTGGGTTTTACAGCTGCAGACAAACAAAAAATTTGGGATAATTGCGAGGATTTTATTGGGCGAATGGTCACCATAAAATATCAAAAATATGGTAGTCGTGATGCTCCCAGAATTCCTAGTGTTATTAAGATCCGTCCCATGTGGGATCTAGAATAAACCCTGTAGTTTGGTAGGTGGTATTTATTAACTTAAACATATTGTGCGGGCCGTGCCACCCGGCCCAATTTAATAAAGGGGATAACAACATGATACATAGATATATGATTGCTTTGGTTATACTATTGACTCAGTGTTATATTATTTGCATCATACCTCAGTATGTCAATAGAAATGTCACAATTGAGTACCAAGTACCTATATATTCCTTCAAAGTAACGGTTACCGCTTACACAGCTAGGGAATGTGAAACAGACGAAGACCCCGAACATACTGCTACAATGGAACAACCTATTGCTGGAAGAACATGCGCGGTAAGTAGAGATTTAATGCATTGGCTTGGTGGGCGGGTCTACATTGAAGGAATCGGAGTTCGAAGGGTTAATGATCTTATGAATGAAAGATTCAGTAAACGAATAGATGTATTTTATGGTACAGTCAAAGAAGCTAAGACTCTTGGAAAACAAACTCGTACAGTCTCATTTTT
>Ga0075124_10001299_pt1 | contig 11695 bp, 11 predicted proteins | sample AntAceMetag02UKS_FD_69809 | JGI IMG/M metagenome (GOLD analysis project Ga0075124, IMG submission 69809) | Saline lake microbial communities from Ace Lake, Antarctica - Antarctic Ace Lake Metagenome 02UKS | ecosystem: Environmental > Aquatic > Non-marine Saline and Alkaline > Saline | place... | reverse complement strand
GGTGAGCTTCTTTGCGGGGCGGCGCCCCTATCCGGACGTACAAACAAACGAGGGACGGTCGATAGATCTGAAGATTGACGAGGATGAGTGGGTATTCCCGAACAGCGGTGTGACCTTTGTTTGGGACCTGTAATTTTTTGAGGCATGGCGTCCGTGTAAAAATGGCAAAAGGACTAAAAACAATCCCGACGGATACCGGCGGGATAAAAATCTTGTTTGTTTGATTCCGGCGAAAGCCGGAATCCAGAATTGGTCTGGATGCCGGATCGGGGTCCGGCATGACATTTGATATGTTTAATTGCCGTAGTAATATACTAAAGAGGAAAGTGCTCTAATGAAGTTGCTGCGAGTCGGGATTATACTGGGCGGCATGTCCTCTGAGAACGGAGGTCACCTGCGGCGTTATTGGAAACGATGAGCCCATCGCCCTTGTCCCTTCCGAGACGATACCGACAAAAGGAATACTTTCACTCGAGGATAAATTCCTGTATGGTCAGGACGAAAATAAAACGCCCGCGCGGCTGCCGGATGATGTTCTTAAGAAGATACAGGACGTTGCCGTCAGAACCTTCCTGGTCTTGGGGCTGAAGGCGTACGCGAGGATAGATATGTTTGTCCCCGGCGACGGGCGGGTCGCGGTCCTCGAACCGAACAGTCTGCTGGGAATGACGCCTTCCACGGTGCTCTTTCACCAGGCGGCTGCTGAGCGAATTACACAAACCGAACTGATCAGCAGGATTATACAGCTATCGCTCGATGCGCACGCAGGCAAAAAAGGGCCGTTGTAGGCCGGGTGGTGTATGAACAGTTTTTCCGCGGCAGTTGACAGATTTGGAAGGGCCGTCCTGGAGAATATCGAGGAGATGGGAAAGATCCTTCTCCTCTTCCTCTCCGCTATGATGTGGATGGTACGCCCCCCCCTGAAGGTTCGCCTGATCTTCAAGCAGATGGAATTTGTCGGCGTCAAGTCAATCTTTGTCGTCGTTCTCACGGGAACATTCACCGGGATGGTCATGGCGCTGCAAGGGTACTACGGGTTCAGGATGTTCAACGCGGAGAGCCTCGTCGGTTCGACCGTCGCGCTGGGGATGACCAGGGAACTGGGGCCGGTACTCACCGCCCTGATGGTGACTGCCAGGGCGGGTTCCGCCATGGCCGCTGAGCTGGGGACGATGCGCGTGACCGAGCAGATAGACGCCCTGTCTGTCATGGCCACTAATCCCGTCAAACATCTTGTCGTTCCACGGATAATCGCGGGGGTTATCATGCTCCCCGCCCTCACCATCGTGTCCGATTTTATGGGGATCCTGGGGGGATACTTCGTGGGGGTTCCGATTCTGAAGATCAATTCAGGCGCCTTCATAAGCAATATCACAAGGATGGTGGACCTGGGGGATATTTACAATGGTCTCACCAAGGCAGCATTTTTCGGGCTCATCCTGTCTCTCATAGGATGTTATAAGGGATTCAACACGACGGGGGGCGCCGAAGGGGTGGGGAAGGCTACCACAGAGGCGGTGGTTCTCGCGTCCGTCTCGATCCTGATAAGCGATTATTTTCTGACAGCGATTATGTTCTAAGAGCGAAAAGGCCAAAACTATAAAGATTAGGGGTCAAGGGGGCAAGGATTCGAGGATTCAAGTGAAAGGCTAAAAAACTACAACGAGTTGAAAGTATGGCAAAAGTCATACAAACTTTGCTAAACCGAAACTCGAAATCGGAAATTATAAATATATGATTAAACTGGTAGATATCCATAAGTCGTTTGGGCGGCAGAAGGTCCTGGACGGCATCAATCTTGAGATAGAGGACGGCAAGACCACTGTCATTATCGGTGGGAGCGGCGGGGGAAAAAGTGTTCTCCTCAAGCATATTATCGGCCTCCTGCGGCCCGACAGCGGACAGGTCATCGTTGACGGTGTGGACATCGCCACGCTGAACGACAGAGATTTGAACGAGATACGAAAGAAATTCGGGATGCTCTTTCAGGAGGCGGCGCTCTTTGATTCCATGAACGTGATGGATAATGTCGCCTTTCCCCTCAGGGAGCACACCAAAAAGAAAGATAATGAAGTCCGGCAGATAGTGGCGGAGATGTTGAAGGCGGTCGGTCTTCCCGGTGTTGAGAACAAGATGCCTTCGGAACTGAGCGGGGGGATGAGAAAGAGGGTGGGGCTCGCCAGGGCGATTGCCATGCATCCCCAGATCGTCCTCTTTGACGAACCCACGACCGGCCTGGACCCCGTGATGACGGAGGCGATCAACGAACTCATCATTGAAACGCAGAAGAATTTCGATCTCACCTGCGTGGTTATCAGTCATGATGTCCAGTCGATCTTTACGGTGGGGCACCGGATAGCCATGCTCTATGAGGGTAAGATCATAGAATACGGGACTTCCAAAGAGATACGGGGATCTTCAGATCCCGTGCTCAAACAGTTTCTTTCCGGAAGCCTTGAAGGTCCGATCAGTGTAATGTAGGGAGACTGGTGGAGCGGTGAAAACCCAAAGCCTCAATGACTAAGAATGGAGAAGAAGATGTCTTCAATCAGCGCGGAAGCAAAGGTAGGCCTGTTCGTCCTGGTGGCACTTATTATACTGGGATATATGTCGTTCAGGGTCGGTGAACAGGGGTTCGGCATGAAAAAAGGCTACCCGGTAAACGTGGTATTCGATGACGCGACGGGTCTTGAAAAGGATGCCTCCGTGCAGATAGCAGGCGTGGAGGTCGGACGGGTCGAGGATATATCGCTCAAGAACGGCAAGGCCTTGGTAAGACTGAGAATAACTCCGGAAGTGAAACTGGAGAAGGATGCCGAGGCCAAGATAAAGGCGTACGGCATACTGGGGGATAAGTATGTGGATATCGTCCCGGGGACACCGGGCGAGGAGCATATATCGGCCGGCGGGGATATTGTTAAAACAGGACAGCAGGCCGATATCGACAAACTGCTCAGTGAACTGGGTACCATAGCCGGCGATGTGATGGAGGTAACGGCCTCGCTGAGAAATACCGTGGGGGGCGCGCAGGGGGAGGAAAACCTCAGGGCAATTATCGATAACACCAGGACCATTACAGAAGATCTCAGCCGTATCGTTAAGCAGAACGACGACAAGCTCAACCTCATGGTTGACAATCTCAGCGAGGCATCGACGGAGATGCGCAGGGCCTTTGCGACGCTCAACAGCATCGTGGAGAAAATCGACAGCGGACAGGGGACCATCGGTCAGCTGGTTGAAAATAAGGATGCCTTCGACAATCTCAATGAGACGCTCGCCTCGCTCAAGGATATCACCGACAAGATCAACCGGGGGGAGGGTTCGGTAGGAAAGCTGATCAATGACGAAGATACCGTAGACAACCTGAACGCGAGCCTGAAAAGCCTCGAAAAAAGTATGGACGGAATAGACCGGTACGTGTCGAAGTCCGAGCAGTTTAAGACCTTTCTCAGTTATCGGGGGGAATATCTCTTCGACGGCGGTGACAGCAAGGGGTACTTTGACGTGACGATACGGCCGAAGGAAGACAAGTTCTATGTCCTCGGCCTGGTTGCCGATCCCCGGGGCAGCCGGACGGTGACCGATACCACAGTTGGAGGTGTAACAACGCAGACCGAGACGTGGGAGCGGGACGAGCTCCTGTTCACCGCGCAGATCGGAAAAAGGTTCAACGATATAGCCCTCAGGGGAGGTATCTTTGAATCGACGGGCGGCGTCGGGATAGATTATTTTGCCTTTGACGATAAACTGCAGATGACCTTCGAGGCCTTCGATTTTGACAGCGACCGGAACGCCCACCTCAAGACATACGCCGAGTACCGGCTCCTGAAGCATATCTACCTGTCGGCAGGATGGGATGATTTTATCAGCAATGAGGGCCGCGAGTCTCCCTTCATAGGGTTCGCGATAAAATTCGAGGACGAAGATCTGAAATACCTCCTCGGAAGCGTGCCGATACCGAAGTAATGGAGCTGGTAAGTTGATGAGTGAAATAGAAACAGCGCCCTTTTTTGAAAGTAGGTGTAATTACTCAGGTACGTAAAAAGGACGCTGTCCCTATTAAAAGAAAGGAAAGGGAGGGTCGATATGAAAAAGAGAATATTCATTTTCTTCGTTCTTTTGCCGTTTCTGCTCCTTATATTTGCAGGTATTGCCTGCGCGGCCGACGCTCAGGCTGAAGCAATGGCCCCTGATCTTGAGATGCGGTCAGTTATCCAGTCAGTAGATGTTTACACGTATCCCGGTGAAGGGGAGGGGGCGAAACAGATTCGCGGGAAGTTGCTCTCAAGGGCAAGAGGGCGCATTCTTGAGGGGGCAAAGAGGTGTCTTGATTCCAGAACAAAGATTACCGGTATCAACCTTGAATACGAACTCATCAAAAACAAGGCAGGTCGGTTTGTTGACATTCTGAAAGTGGAAGATCATGAAGCTGATAATAAGGGTCGCTACCACACGCGGATGCAGGGGGAGGTAAAATACCGGTTGAAGAACCTGACATATGGGGATGACAGGCTGCGGGCTGGGGCTGTGCTGATGAAGCACGCGGCGCCTCTTACCGTGGATGTATGGACGGATAAGAGAGAGTATGGCGAAGGCGAACACGTAAAGATATTTTTTAAGGGAAATAGAGATTTCTACGGTAAAATAGTGAGGGTAGGTGTAAAAGGGAAGGTCTTCCAGCTGTTGCCCAACAATTACAGGCAGATTTCTTTCTTTGAGAGGGGCAAAATTTACACTACCCCGGATGAGGGAGACAGGTTTGATCTTGAGGTTCGCTCTCCATTCGGGGTGGAGAAGATCATTGTATACGCCTCCGATCTGCCGCTCAGTTTGAGAAACATGAAAACCGTGGCGAAGGGAATCTATGCTTACAGAGGTAAAGAAACCTCCCTCGGCAAAAGTGTAAGGAAAAGTATCTCAATCCCTGAAAACGGAACTGCAGAGTTCTGCGAGTCCATCTGGAAAATAAAGAAGGTTTTTTGACGGCATATTGTGATGGGCTGAATTTCCGGAATCCGCGGAAATAATTTAGTATTGTGTCCCCGGAATTGGTCCCCGGAATTGGTTCCAGTAATGGAGCTGGTAAGCTGATGAGCTGATGAGCTGATGAGCTGATGAGCTGATGAGCTGATGAGTTTATGAGCTGGTAAGCTGGTAAGCTAATGAGCCAACAGCTGATGAGCTGATGAGCTGATGAGCTGGTAAGTTTATGAGCTGATCTGGCATATTGACATTTTCCGGTTTATGTATATATTAGCCTCGAATTTACAGGAGTGAATTCGAAAAATGTATTTCAGCCCGCCAGAGATATCCCTTATAGGGAAGATGTTTAGCCATGCCGGAGATCTTGCTGAAGGGTATTTCCGTCTTGGCAGGAACGGGTTGAAGGACCATAAATATGAGGTAAAGACCCTCGCCCACCTCGATGATCACGAGGTAGATAACAAGGCCTTTGCCCATCTGTGCCGGTATCAGTATCAGAAAGAGAACGACGCGGAACATACTGACAATTTTTATTTTTTCAAGATCTGTCTCCAGGACGACCGAATCCTGGACGCGGTGAAGAGAAGCGGGCCTTTTGTTAAACTGGCCCCTCTCATGCTGTACATAGCCGCGCATGAGATTGTTCATGTCGTTCGGTTTGACAGCAGAGAGGTCAGTTTTGATGCGTCCCTGGAAGAAAAGATCGTGGAAGAAGAGAAGGTACATTCAATTACCAGAAATATGCTCCAACCGGTGGCTGAAACGGGGCTCGATCTTGTGATCGATTGTTTCAGCAGCCGTTATCGAATAGGAGATATCTGTAATTGATGCCAACTCGAAATGGATAGTTAACGAGGTGAGCCGAGTGATTTGGTTATTGGAGGTTTTAGCTGTATGCCTATTTATGAATATCAATGCAGGAAATGTAACAAAAAGTTCGAGATTTTTCAGGGTATCGCAGATGGAGAGGTCAAGACCTGCAAGTTCTGCGATGGGTCGGTAGACAAGCTGATATCCCTTTCTTCTTTTCAGCTCAAGGGATCGGGGTGGTATGTGACCGATTACGGCGGAAAGAAACCCTCCGCGCAAGAAGAAGCCAGGGCCACGTCGGGGGACACGAATGATGCTCCAGCCTCCACAGGCGAAGCGGCCTCCGTTCCAGATCCCAAACCCTCTTCTGAAAAGGATGAATAACAGAGGCGTTAGCCTCTGTCTGAGATATGGCCGGGTATCCCGTTATCACCAGGATGGGTCCCGGCCTTATTATGTGACAGTCCCCCGGTGTTCATCCCTCAGCAGGTCTTCCACGGTCTTTACAGGATTGAAGGTTACGGAGGGTACCGCTATGAAGACGGTGTTCCACCCCGCCATGGAGCCGTTCCACAGCCCCGGGAGCTCGAGGACCTTCAGAGACTCTCCCTCATAGGATTTATGTGAGACAGTCCAGGTGTTCCCGTCAACGTAACGCTCGAGATCGAACTTCTCCCCCCGGTAATCTCTTGTTCCGCACACCAGGTCAACGGGATTAAAATAGGTAGATGATTCCCAGATCGCTCTCTGCCGTTTCGATTCCATGTCGACCTGTGTCTTCTCCACGATCTGGAGTGATCGTGTTCCGTCCTGTTCTTCCACCCAGAAGGGTCCCCCCCCCGGTTCTCCCTCGTTTTTCACCATGCCGCACACGCGCAGGGGACGGTTCAGGATATCGAAGATCAGGGTTTTCTTCCGTGCGGCAGGGAGTGCTTCAAAATCGGGAGGCAATCCGCGGGAGAGCCTTTCCCGGCAGAAACCGGCTATTTCAGAAAGCTGTTTTTCACCCTGCGTATTGCCGCTGAGAAACCGCAGATGATGGAATGTCTCTTCCTGTAATTTGAGAAGGTAGCCCCCGAGGATCTTCTTGTACAGGACCGTTTCCGGCTTCAGACGATCAGGGACGACGTTGTCGATGTTTTTGACGAAGATCACATCTCCCTCAATCGCGTCCAGATTTTTCAGAAGAGCGCCATGCCCTCCGGGCCTGAGGACGATCCTTCCATCCTCGTACCGAAAGGGTTTGCCCTCTCCGTCAATCGCTACGGTATCGGTTGACGGAGACTGTACGGAGGTGGTGATCTCGAATATCACGTTGTATTCGGTTTCGTACCGTTCCCGTACGCTCGAAATGTAGTCTTCGACATCCTGCCGGTGTTCTTCGGAGAGGGTGATATGTATCCTGCAGATATGCCGCCCGTCACGCACGTACAGGGCAGCCTCAACCAGGTGCTCTTCGAGGGAGGTTCGGCTGCGGTCCGGATATGTATGAAACTTGAGGAGCGCCTTGGGCAGATAGGCGTAACCCAGTCCCTTCGGGGTAAGAATATATTCCAGTATTCCACGGGTATCTTCGCGCAGGAGGCCGCGGATATCACCGCCGTCGCGTGAGACCACACGTGCCAGATCATCATAAAAGGCAAACCGGGGGATCTGCTTTGCAAGCATCCCGGCATCTTCGGTCTTATTAAACCCTTCCGTTTCATACCATTCAAACCAACCGCGAAACATGCGGCTGGCAGCCCCCGAGGCGGGCACGAATTTTGTCATTTTTCCCTGCGCGGCAGCCCGGTCGTGTTCCGATACCAATACCTTTCGGGCAGAGTCCGGGATGGCGACTATCCCGTCACCGATTGAACAGGCCCTGGCCAATTTGAGGGGGATTGTTTCGCCGCGGAGGATCTCAAACTGGGATGACACCCCTTCCACCGTCAGGCCCTCTTTCTCTATTATCTTCAGGTCGCTTTTTGTAAACAGTCTTTCCGGCATCTGTATCTCCCGACCGATTTCCCCGCTGATTATATCTGATGGAAGAGAGAAAAACAAATGAAGCTGCTGTTTAATGTGCTATTTATAGTGAAAATATGGTAGATTTCCAATCTGAGTATATCTGATTAGAGGTTTTCTTATTTCTTGACAACGATCACCCTTTTTCTATATTTTGAGCACCGGGACTAATACAAATTTGCGTGTTGCGAGAGGGGAGCAGGTATGGCGAGGATAGACGCTTTTTTTAAACTGATGAATGAGCAGGGTGCATCGGATCTCCATCTCGTTGCCGGACAGCAGCCCGCCTTGAGGATCAGGGGTGAGGTAGAACGGGTAAAATACCCCCCGCTGGAGAGTGACGCGTTGAAGGCTATGCTCTATGAAATAACGCCTGAACATAAGATTAAGCAATTTGAAGAAACGGGAGATGTAGATTTTGCGTATGAAATACCAAACCTTGCACGGTATCGTGCCAACTTCTTCCAGCAGAGGGTGGGGGTGGCGGCCGTTTTCAGGGAAATTCCCAGTAAGATTCTTACGACGGCGCAACTTGGTCTTCCTCCGGTTACCGCCAAACTCGCGTCGCTTCCGAGAGGACTTGTCCTTGTTACGGGGCCGACAGGGAGTGGTAAATCCACGACACTAGCCGCCATTATTGATGAGGCAAATCGAACGCGCAAAGACCATATCATTACCATTGAGGACCCTATTGAATTTGTCCATCAGAGCAAAGAGTGCATCGTTAACCAGAGAGAGGTGGGGCTGCATACCGGGTCCTTCTCCTCGGCCCTTCGTGGCGCTCTGAGGGAGGATCCGGATATCATTCTGGTTGGGGAGCTGAGAGACCTTGAAACAATCTCTCTTGCCGTTGAAGCGGCATCGACCGGACACCTCGTATTTGGGACCGTTCATACGTCGAGCGCGCCGAAGACAATAGACCGCCTTATAGAGGTATTCCCTGCCAGTGAACAGATGCAGATACGATCAACCCTGGCAGACGGCATACGGGCTGTCCTGGCACAGGTCCTCTTCAAACGAATAGATAAACAGGAGCGTTGCGCAGCGCTTGAAATAATGATCGCTACCCCGGCGGTACGCAATCTTATCAGGGAATCCAAGACCTTTCAGATTCCCTCCATGATACAGACGGGGAAGAAATTCGGGATGCAGCTCCTTGACGATTCCATTATGGATCTTCTGCGAAAGGGGTGGATCAGCAGCGAGGAGGCCTATATCAAGGCCAATGACAAGATGAAATTCAGGGAATTTTTAAAGGCACCCCCGACTGATTTTACAGAGGTATAAGCCGGAAGGTGGAGGCTGCGTGCCTGAAGAGTTGCGATGAACATGTTCGATGAAAAGGGAGGGCCGTCATGAGAAAGCAGGAAATAGACTACATACTTGCCCGCATGCTTGACTCCCATGAGGATATTTCCGATCTGAACATCACGGTGGGGAAACCTCTTCAGGTGGAAAGCTCCGGTGAGCTGATGCCCGTTGAAATGGAATTTTCTCCTTCCGAGATTACTCCCTTTCAGGCGGAGATCTTCGCGCTGAATCTCATCAATCGGGATCACACGCTTATGCGTACCCTGGTTGAGGATGGCTCCTGCGATACCTCCTACGAACTGCAGGGCAAGGCACGATTTAGGATCAACATATTTTCCCGGGGCAATACCTATTCAACCGTTCTGAGAAAACTGACGGACAAGGTTCCTACCTGCGAAGAATTAGACCTCCCGAAGGTGCTGCACGAGATACCGGAGGAGAAAAACGGATTTGTCCTGTTCGTCGGCGCGACCGGAACCGGCAAAACCACATCTCTGGCAGCCGTACTGAACGAGGTAAACGAGAAGCGGCCCGTTCATGTCATAACCCTCGAAGATCCCATTGAATACAAACACCCGTTCAAGAGGGCAACCTTCAATCAGCGGGAGCTCGGCGTTGATTTCGTCAGTTTTTCGAGCGGACTTCGTGCCGCGCTGAGACAGGCGCCCAAGGTTATCCTTGTCGGAGAGATGCGTGACCGGGAGACGATGGAGATCGGTCTCAGCGCCTCTGAGACCGGACATCTCGTCTTAAGCTCCCTCCACACGATGAATGCCGGGCAGACAATCAATCGTATTGTAGGTATGTTTTCCCAGGAAGAGAGATCTCAGATCAGGGCGCGACTGGCCGATACGATTCGCTGGATTGTGTGCCAGAGGCTTCTTCCCCGGATAGGTGGGGGGAGGGTTGCCGCCTTTGAGATCCTTAAAACCAACCTGCGGGTCAAGGATACCATCCTTCACGGGGAAAAGGAGGGGAGAACCTTTCAGGATATTATAGAGGCGGGAAACGCCTTCGGCATGGTGACCTTTGATGATTATATCATAGGGCTGTACAGGGAGGGTGTCATCACAGAGAAGGCGGCCCTGTCATACGCGACAACGAGAGGGGCTGTGGGACGCGGGATTGATTCGATAAAGAGCGCAAAGGGTGAAGCCACAACGGAGATAGAAAATCTTGAGGTGGATTGGTAGGGGAGGGGAGCATGGGTAAGGAGAAAGAGTTCTCTGATACAGTAGGATCTGGGTCATACGACGTATCTGACAAACCGTTCGATTTTGCCCTGGAGGGGGGGGAAACGGCCCTTGTCTGTGAATCTGACCGTGCTGTTCGGGAAAATCTCGGTACCGTCCTGAAAAAGATGGGGTATTACGTTACGGAATCCGCCACCGTTCCTGATGCCCTGAAGAGCATGCGGTTTCACCTCTATGAACTGATCGTAGTGGGGGAGAGCTTCGATGAGAAAGGCCCGGATGAGGGCGGTGTCCTGGATTATATCCGGCAGCTCCCCATGGGGATCCGGAGAAATATCTTTGTAGTTCTTCTCAGTGCAACTGTTCGCACGATGGATAATATGGCCGCCTTTGGAAAGAGCGTCAACCTTATTATCAATCTTGAGAATATCGGCGAAGCGGATGGTATCATAAAAAAAGGTATTGCCGACAACAAAGCCTTTTACGAAACCTTCAGAGAGGCCCTGAGGAGAACGGGGCGCCTGTAGCTTATGCCGTTCACGGTTGCCGGTTCACAGTTCACGGTTTTCTCAATGAACTATGTGACGATTAAAGCATGTTGGATATTAACTTCAACTCCTGGATTATTTTTTTGCGTCTAAATCAGAAAATATTTAACCTCTCGTGAAATATAAATCTCTGTTTTCAGCTTCTAATCCTATCCCTGCGTACATCCTGTTTTTTAAACCGTCACCGATGACTGTAAGCTGTAACCGTTATTCCAGTGAAGACTTCAGGTATCCCTTTGCCAGAGAGGTGTTAACATGAACGACACCTCTGTTCATATCCTTCATCGGATAGTCTTCCGTGATTCCGGGAAGTCTGTCCGCATCCTCCTGTGTCTTTATGATTGACCCGGCGGGTACATACCGGTGCTTCGGTACGGCAACCCCCATAAGAAGGCAGCCGGGTTCTATAACACACCCCGCCGCGCCAATCTGAGATTTAAACACCAGGGTCTTCATCCCGACAAAGGTATCGTCGTGCACCACGGCCGGGCCGTGTATCTGAACCTGATGGGCGAGCGAGACCCTCCTCCCCACATAGACGGCGTACCGCTTCCCATCGACCGTGCAGATGTTTCCTTCGACCGTCTTCCCGTTCATCTCCGTCTCAAGCGCGTGTATGACGACACCGTCCTGGACATTTGAATCATCTCCTATGAAGAGGGGCTGTCCTTCATCGCCGCGAATGGACGCCATCGGTGATACCAGTATGTTCTTTCCGAGGATGACTCCGCCTATGACCGAGGCCAGGGGGTGGACATACGTTGAAGGATCAATCTGTGGTCTCGACACTGTGGCATTGAAATCAGTAAGTACATTCTCCCCTACCATTCTTTCATCTCCTTA
>Ga0075124_10001298_pt1 | contig 11697 bp, 8 predicted proteins | sample AntAceMetag02UKS_FD_69809 | JGI IMG/M metagenome (GOLD analysis project Ga0075124, IMG submission 69809) | Saline lake microbial communities from Ace Lake, Antarctica - Antarctic Ace Lake Metagenome 02UKS | ecosystem: Environmental > Aquatic > Non-marine Saline and Alkaline > Saline | place... | reverse complement strand
GGCTCATCAAAGGTTAAACGGACACCTTCAATATGATCAATAAAATCTATAAATGCCTGGAAATCTATCTGCGCATAATAGTGGACGGGGACGCCCAGCAGTTCTTCAATGGTCTCCGACGCCAGCGCAGGTCCGCCACCCGGCACGTTATAGACCTCGCCCAGGTAATAAGCTGTGTTGATCTTGCCGTATTCAAAACCCGGGATGCTGACCCACAGATCGCGTGGAATGGAAATGATCCCGGCGGTGTTATTGAGTGGATCAAAAGTCAGCAAGATCATCGTATCTGTGCGAGGCGTTTCTCCAGCTTCCCAATCACGGTAATCCAGTCCCATCAACAAGACATTCACCCGGCTGACACCATCCCACGGCTCTGGTGTAGGCAGGCTGGCTTCAAGGACCTCGGTTGGTTTTGGGGTAGCTGTAACCTCCTGGTCTTCATTATTCTCCGGTTCTGCCTCTTCTCCTATTACCGGATCGCCAGGGAGGGAAAACGTTTCATTGGTCGCCACAATCTGCTTGACCAGACGATAGCCTGAAACAGCCCCAACCAGTGCCAGCACAACCATGATTGCCAGAATGATTTTCGTAGGCAAATCTTTGGGAAATTTTGCAATAATATTCTTAATAAAACTCATAGTATCGTCTCAATAATGTGACCGGGTGATTTTAACAAGATTAAATCCTGAATATTTATTCAGTCCCAGAAGACATTTTAACAGAAAGGATATCAAACCATCGAAGGGGGTGGGACGGGCAGATCCTCTTTACGGGTTTCAATCCACTTATCGCCCTCATCAATCAACATCACCGGAATATCATCCACGATAGGATATTTCCGGTCGCAATCCTGACAAATCAACCAGCTCTCTTTGTAATGTTCCAGCAGTCCATCTTTTTCCTGAACACAATGGGGACAGCGAAGCATATCAAGCAATTCTTTGTCAACCATCTTACCTCCAATGAAACGCCCCAGACATTCGATAGGGCTGAATTTCTCTTATTCTCTTCCACAGTCTTCGAATCATACCGCAAAACATGGCTGATGCAAACGCGATTATTTTACCATAGCAGGTTTAATCGGAGTCCGTCTCGGGAATATCCTCGGTCCCGGGGCCATATTCAAAAATTGCCTGCCAGGGTTGGAAACGCGTGTAAAAGGAGTCAGCAAAATAGACTTTCCCATTCATATACACTGTCCGGGTAACGGTGATATCTGCCCCATCCGCTGCATAGTCCACCTTCTCGATCACGCCCTTCTCAAGGTCAGGGTTTTCCCGATAAAGTGGCTCGGGGGCGAGGACAACATTGGTGGGTCCGGTCGTCTGCCATTCAACCGTACGCCCATCTTTGGTGGAATAGAACTTCCAGGTCAGAGAATAATACTGTCCCATATAGGTTTCCATCAGCAACCAATGGTCCGTATCATTCGTGAACTTCAAGTCCACGATAGGCACATAGACCGTCGCATCCAAGCCTGCCAAATTGGGGTCTTTGCTGCCATCCCGCTTCATCTCATAATATCCAACCCGGTAAGCATGGGCATACCGTTCTACGATCGGGAATCCAGCGAAGAACGCTGTCCGAAAGAGCGTGGTGCTCACCTGGCACACACCGCCGCCCACACCTTGGATGGTTTGATCGCCATAAATGATCAGGGCTTCTGCGTAACCATTCTCCAGGCTGACATTCCCCAATGCGTCCGCCATCGAAAAAGTCTCTCCGGGCGCAATCAGCAGACCGTGGAATTGCGCTGAAGCCGTCTCGATATTCTGAACACGCGCCTCATCCGAACCATAGAAATAGGAGGTCTCCTGATACACAAGTTCGGTGATTCCCAATTCTTCACCCATCATCTCATCGATCACCTGGGGCTGCAGCAGTTCAAACTGCAGGGCGATCTCATGTTTGCCAGCTTGCAGCTGTTCACTGATGAAATCCATACTTGCCTGAACATCCAGGCTGCGTCCAATCACAGCCGGCTCAATAACTTCCAAATCAAGTGTGTCATCATTGAAAATGAAACAGGTGTTGACCGGTGCAACAGACAATTCAAGCGCCAGGCTGTTGAGATATACGCCGAAAAGGTCTTCATTCAGAGAAATTTGATAGGCAGCGTTTTCAGCCTCACCATTCTCCACCCGGGTGACATTAAGCATGGCTGCCAAATCCGCCGGCTCGATTGTCCAGGTATTTTCTCCGCCATCGGTAAGGACCAGGGGGTTGCTAAGAATCTCTGTCGCCAATTCAGCCTGAGCACTGGCATCTAAAATGGCAGGGTGAGTCTCTTCCACCACAAGGGGAACTGCGCCATCCTGCATTTGATTCAGGTAAACCTCAAGGACTTCCAAAGTGGTCGCGATATCCACCTCAAGACCAACCTGCCCGCTCCTGACAATGACTTCCGCATCTTCCAAAGCGAGTGACGCTTCGACAACCGGTTGATCAATCTCAGAAGCGATTGTCTGCAGGTAACCTTGAGCGAGCCGTTCATCATAGTAAGCCACGGGTGAAAGCTGTACGCCTTCAAACCATGCCCGCCCTTTCTCGGTGAGGTTCGTGACAAGCCAGCTTCCTCTCCCAACATCGAGCGCCTGCTGAGCGCTGAGCGTTGGTTCAACCACATAGCCAAGGTCAACAGGTTGGACTTCCCAGATTTGTTCCTGGTAAACCAATTGCAGAGAACCCTCACTCGTAAAGGGGAAAGCTTCAGATAGCACCTGACCAGCTTCTTCCAGCGCCATACCGGACAAGTCCTGGTCGTGAACATACACACCGGGATAGATCCGGTTGGCATAGACTGAATTAAAACCCAACAGGAGCAATAGTGCCAACCCACCAAAGGCAACCAAGCATACCGGCACGGCTAATACAAACCGAATGAATTCTGTTTTCCCTGAGCTGGCCTTCATTTCATTATCCATCACTGCAACCGATTATACTTCAAGGGAGAAAAGCCCATGTTAATTGATCCATCTGCACTCCTTAGACGATTCATGACCGAGAAACGTTCCCCATGCCAGCACTGTAAACTTTCAAGGGCGTGCTTTTCAGCCTCATTTAACTATATAATAAGACATAACTGCCCATGACCCACTAAGGCTTTAAAATGACCCTAACGATCACCATTCTGATCATTATTATCATTGCTGCTTTAGTCCTGTTTTCTATTGAGACCCTCCCAGCAGATGTTGTGGCGTTGGGAATCATGTTAGCCTTGATCCTGACCGGTATCCTGCCTGCCGAGGCTGCCTTTGAAGGATTCGGGAGCGACACCGCGATCATGATTCTGGGACTACTCATCCTGACTGCGGCATTGGTCCGCACCGGTGTTGTCCAGATCATTTCGCGGTATATCCTGAGATCGGTCGGTGAAAACAGCACCCAACTGTATTGGGTCATCATGGGGACTGCCGGAATCCTGAGCGCTTTCATGTCCAACACAGCCACCTCGGCATTCTTCACGCCGATGACAATCGGACTCGCTAGAAAATTCAAGATCCACCCTTCAAAGCTGCTGATGTCGCTTGCCTTTGCTGCCGTTCTTGCCAGTTCTGTCACACTTGTCGGCACCTCGACCAACATCGTCGTCAGCGGCTTGATGACCCAGCACGGGCTGGAACCCCTGGGCATGTTTGAATTGACGCCTGTTGGGGTCCCTATCCTCATCGTTGGTCTGTTATATATGTTTTTCATCGGACGACACCTGATTCCTATCCGTGACAAAGAAGAACCCGGCCTGACCGAAGAGATCCTCTCCTATTGCTCGGAGTTTAAAGTGACAGCCGATTCTCCCTGGCAAGGCAAGACCCTCAGTGCGATCGGGGTCGGCAAGGAATTTGACCTGACCATCCTGCGGATTCTGAAATCGCCCGGTTATCGTGTGGAACCCAGAGCTGATACAGTATTGCAAACGGGGGACAAAGTCCTGGTTGAGGGCAACCGGAATGACCTGATTGCTTTACGGGAACAAAAAATAGTTGAATTCACAGGTGAATTTGATGAAGATACTGCGGTTGCTCGTGGATTGTCCCTAGCTGAAGTGATTGTCCTGCCGGGATCGCCTTTTGTCGGACGCACGCTTTGGGGGCTGAATTTCAGGCAGCGGTACGGCCTGCAGGTGTTGGGGATCAACCGGAAAGGCGAGACCCTCCGCCGGCGCATCAGCCGCACTCGGTTGCAAGTTGGAGACCAACTCCTGCTGCAAGGCAATTCGAATACCATTAAGGGGCTGGGAAAGAACAGCAACTTCAGGGTTGTCTCTGGGGAACTAGACATCATGCGCGAGACCAGGAGAGCACCCATTGCCCTGTCCATCTTCCTGGGTGTCATCGTTTTGGTCTCATTCAATGTCCTCTCCCTGCCCGTTGCAGTGATGCTGGGTGCGCTGATCGCCTTCATCACTCGCTGCATCACGCCGTCTGAAGCCTACCGGCAGGTGAACTGGAATGTATGGCTGATGATCGCCTGTATGCTGGCGTTGGGTCGGGCAATGGAAATCTCGGGATTAGCTGACCTGATCGCTGATCAAATCATCCTATGGGTAGGCAACACAAATCCCATCTTCCTCCTGGCTGCATTCTTCATCCTCTCATTGATATTGACTCAGCCGATGTCCAACCAGGCAGCAGCCGTCGTGGTCATTCCGATAGCGATCCAGACTGCCGCACGCCTGGGATTGAACCCGCGCACGTTCGCAGTGATGATCGCTGTCGGGGCAAGCTGTTCCTTTATCACCCCATTGGAACCTGCCTGTTTAATTGTTTATGGTCCTGGTAATTACCGTTTCTTTGACTTCGTTAAAGTCGGCTCCATCCTGACCGTGCTGATTTTCATCATCGCAATCCTGATGGTGCCCTGGTTGTGGCCTCTCTAGGAGCCTAAGACAGGGCATGCGAGATTATCATGTCACAATTCCTCCGGTTCACCCTTTTGAGTTTTATCTCAATCAGCTTGATCCTCTCACCTGCAGGATTTACCTGCGAGTATGACCCACTGGTCGCTGAGATCCTCAGTGCTGGGGATCAAGATCACTGGGTTGGCTGGATCGCGGCATTATCCAGCGCGGCACCTATCCCCTCTGATTCGGGTGAAACGATCATCCGCACACGCAGCAGCTATGTGATGTTTGAACTGGATCAAACCCCAAGCGCATTCACTTATCTTCAAGAGGAATTGACCGCGTTAGGGTTTACAGAGGGGGAGGATTTCACAATCCACACCTATGCATACCCATATGGAGACCGCTACCCCGAACGGAACTGGAAGAACCTGATCCTGACCTTCTCAGGCGAAGACCCCCGCTTAAGAAATGAACGCATTCTCATGGTCGCCCACCTGGACAGTACCTCAGGGCAGAAAATGATACTTGCGCCCGGCGCAGATGACAATGCAAGCGGCTGCACGGCTGAGGCATTACCATTTTGACCGCACGATCCACCTGATCTGGTTCAGTGGTGAAGAACAATCCCGTGTCGGCAGCGAGTACTTCGTTCGCGATTATAAAGACTGGCTGCTGTTCCAACTCCCATGCAAATTTGTTCCAGCCAATTAAAAGGTTTCTCAATGCTATCTACTACTCACATCGGGTAGAAACATTTCTTTGTAAACCAACAACCTTCGCTAGATTTTTACTTTTACCCTATCTCCAGTTTTTCCAGATTGAGAATTACTCAACCAAAACATGCATGATTTCCTTGCCTGGTACTTTAAGACTGATTGAATTATTCGCAATTTCTACAAAGCCATCGCCAAGGATCAATGTTGCTTTTGATTTATTTTCTCCAAGCAAGCCCAAAGATTCAAGGTAAACGGCATCCTCGTTGTCATTGTAAAACGAATATATCTGCTTGCTTGTTCTATCCATCTGGAAAATATTGCAGTACAAGGATTCTGTGTATGTTGGATAAAGCGGAATGGGTTTCATTCCCTGATAAATTTCTCGATATTGCAGGTATATTTTCTTCCAGTGTTTAATTCTTGCTTTCTGCGTATCGCTAAAAGGCAACCACCGTCCAAATATATCTTGCCAAATTACGATCGGAGCGCCATTAAACACGACCCGTTTAATCAACAAGTCCTTATCTTCATGCCGGAACCACCTGGATATAACCGGCGCAATATGGATTGGACAAATGAACCGCAGGATATCCACTTCGGGCATAGGGTTAAAATTCCAAAACTCATTCCATGAAGTCGTGATTATTTCGAGTGGCAAATTTTTTATGGGATGGAATTGTGATGTGAGAACAATACCAGGTCGAACCGCATCCAATTTCTTTCGGAATGATAAGGGGATATCATGCAATGTATCCAATTGGTACCCGTCGGCATCAGTGTCTTTTACAATGCGTGCAAATTCATCCCCCATGGAATTTGTTGATTCATTCATACCCTGATCCCAGGGAATATAGGGCAAGAACATATAGATGTTGTTCTTATGTAATTCATCAGCAGCTTCCCTGATCGCTTCGCGCCCACCCGGAAAATCATCATAGAAATCCCATTGTGTACGTGAATCTATGCCTAAGCGAGGATATTGATTCCAAATCGTCACGGTATCATACCCACCGAATTCTTCGCCCTGCTTCATTAATTTCTCAACATCAATCTTTTCTTGATCGTGGTTGTAACCTTCACTGCCGAATAAAAATGTGAAGTTGTGAACTGCACATTCATTGAACCACTTTAAATCTTCTTTTTCATACTCAGAAAAATCATAATTTGAAGCCCAGCATTCTCGATATTTATCAAAGGCTTCAACCCACCCATTGTTGATTCCTGAGATCCTTATTTCAAAAGTATCATTAAATGATGGGTCAGGATTAATATGCAACCGATGATTAACAAATTCTTCCTTAGTCTTAAAAAGGGACAATAATTTATTATTGTTTTGGGTTGACCCAGCATCATTAAGATCACTTAGAGTTGGAAACGCTATACTGAATCCAAATTTATTCTTCGAATCACATACAACCAGAGGTAGCCTGATATCCGATGCATAATGATATTCTCTTACTGGCTTAATAACTTCTCGGCCATCCGGTGTACTTATCGGCTGACTGGGACAATAAAATAAATCGTCATCCCCATTTATTTCAATCCCCGCAAGTAATGGGATCCTGAAATCCGCATTATATGGATCCCCGAGTTTATAGGAATCAAACACCTGATATAAAATGCTGATCGTCTCCTTGTGTTCAACAATGAAATGCACTTTTACTTTTAGGCAGTCAACATCGCGTATAAGTAAAATGGAGACCATTTCTTGTTTATTATCTTGTGCAGTTGCAATGTCAACAAGGTCAAAGTCTTTACTTGAATATTCCTTGTTATAAATGTTCAGCAAGAACAATTCACGATCTATATTCGTTTTCCGACCAAGTCCCTTATGAGTGAAATCTTTTATGAGCACCCCATTTGAGTAGTCCAAGGTGCCAGACAGAATGTCATTAGCAAATTCAATCACTTGTTTCTGCTTATCTACCTTTATCATCTTAGTCAATCTCCTTTACGCACCTAAATCCAACAGCCTCATACCTGTTCATTGCATCGCCTAATTGATGGACTTTTAAGTGACTGTCGTTTGGGATAGCACCACCTTCTGTATGCCAATAGTTGGGAGCAGTATAAAAAGATCCTCCCCTCAGAACAATGAAATGGTGATTATTATCGCCATCGATGAAATGCTCGCTTGTAAACTCCCAAACATTTCCACACATATTAAATAAACCAAAAGGAGAAACACCATCGGGGTGGCTATCCACAGGCTCCAACCCTGAATCATATACGTTGCACCTGGAATAATCTTTTTGATTTCCCCACGGCCATTTGAGTTTTTCGGGACCAGCCGCTAAATATTGCCATTCTTGTTCAATTGGTAATCTCATCCCATAATATTCAGCGTAAGCCTTCGCATCATCTTGAGAAACATTCACAACAGGGAGGTCTTCTTCGCCAGGTAAGAATTTTCCGTTTTTCCAATGCTTTAGAAAGTTTTTTGAGTTCTTGGGCTTATATAAGGATTCCTGTAAGAAATCAAAATACATTTGATTTGTCACAGCATATCTCTGTGCAAGCAGCGGCCCAACTTCAACCAGACGCGGGCCATGATCCATTTGGCAATCCCCCTCCATGATCCTATGAACAACACGGAATATATATTTATCTTGCTCAATACGAATTAATTCTTGCTCAACCATAGAATAGACTCCTCTTAAATATTAGAGTTCAATAGAGACTTGACATTTTTCACTAAGCAGACAAGTCTGCTGTCCCTTTGAATGAGCGTAACCCCGCAGATAGCAGGACAATTAGAACCATTAAATAAGGAAGCATGCTCATCAATTGGGTCGGAATACCATATGTGGACAATACCAGAGTTAATGAAATAGAATACGCAAACAACAAAGCAACTAGAGTAACTTTAATTGGATTACTTCTACCGACAAGAATTGCAGTAAGGACCAGGAAACCTCGTCCCACAGTCATATTTTCTGCAAACATTGAAAGACCTGATAGGGGCATATAAGATCCCGCCAAACCCATGAATACACCCATAATCAGGAGGCAAATCCAACGATATCTATGAACATTTACACCCGCTGCTTGTGAGGCTTCCGGATTAATCCCAACGCCACGTAATCGCAAGCCAAAAGGTGTTTTATACATGACTATGTAACCGATAATGGCTATAACATAGGCCAAGTAGACTAAAATAATATTACCGTTGAACAATACGTCGAGTACATGATTGTTTTCAAATGCGCTAATTGTGATATTGGGATAACTGACAATCTTTGGGTCAACATAGATTCCTCTTACACCCCAAATAGATGTCAAGAGTAAGGTCGTCAAAGCCCACGCCCCACTATTGTAAGCAATACTGACGATCATCGCATTGCAATTGAATTCGAAAACAAGAAGCCCATAAATGCCGGCTAAAACCAACCCAGAAACCATTGCTGCCAAGGATCCATAGTATGGTGAGCCAAATAAAAAGCTTCCATAAGCACCAAAAAACGCGCCTGTCAACATAAAGCACTCATATGCGATATTGCCTGTACTTGTGCTTTCATTAAAACATCCGCCTATTGCCCCTATGATTAATGGCGCAGACAAACGAAAAGCAGCAGCGAATGTGGTTATATTTACACACCATTTCAATACTTCTGAAAACATTAACGTTTCTCCTGGTAGACCTAAGTGTCTCTTTTCTCACATCAACTTTGTTGAGTTGATTCTTGTTCGTGCATCAATCGCTTAACTTCTTTTTTCTTCATAATTCTATTCTTGATGGATGTATAAATCCCCTCGTAATCTATCGCAATAAATAGAACAAAAAGCATTTGAAGGAGATTTACTGTCAATCGGTTTAGCGAAGTAACACGTTCCATACTCATTGCACCTGTTTTCAAGGCCCCCCAGACGAGAGATACAACCACAATGGCAATGGGGTTTTGTGCAGCAATTCTGGCTATCATGATGCCTTCCCATCCCATTGTCGCACTGAATCTTGATATATACCTGTTATATCCACCCGTCACCTCAACACCTCCCGCGATGCCAGAGATGAAACCTGAAATAATGAAGATGGATAAGAATGTCTTGATAATATTGACGCCGCCGACTTTACCGAACCGAAGGTTTTCTCCCACCTGTTTGAGTTCATAACCTTTGATTGTAAATTTAAAGATCACATAGATTATAAGTAAAACCAACAAACCAATAAAAAAGCCGTAGGAAGACGACGTACCTTTAATAAGGTTCGGCAGCTTAGCGGAATCCAAAATGCTTGGTGTCCTGATTGTGGTTGTGGTCTCCCCAGTTTGAGGAATAATGATCCACAGGACAATGAAATCAGCCAACAAAGTTGCGACAAAATTTAACATCATCGTTGTGATGAATTCGTTGATATTGAAGAAAAGTCTCATTAATGCTGAAGGAATGACCCAAAGAATGCCTGCGATACCCGCTAATAAAATACAGACTACTTGATGTACGCCATTTGGCAGATCGAGGGAGTATCCAATAATTGCAGCGGTTAACGCACCCACATACATCTGGCCCTCAATACCCAGGTTGACAACACCCGACTTGAAAGCAACAAGTGCTGCCGCTGCAGTAAGGAACGATGGAGTTGCCCACCTGATTGTATTTCCTAAAGCCGTCATACTCCCAAATGCCCCTTTAATAATTGCTTTAACAGCGTATATCGGATCCTCACCTTGAGCCGCAATTAGAACTGCGCCAACGATCATAACCCCTATAAATGAGAAAACATATCGGATAGCGGAGATTTTTACTTCAGGGTTGAATATTTTATTTATGACTCTTCCAACCTGATTAATTTTTTCTTTCATTGTGTCCTCCAAGCATTAATAAACCTATCTGCTTCTCATCAAGCTCGTTATACCGTCCAGCATCAACAAGTTTTCCATCGTAAATGACTAATATTCTGTCAGATAATTGCATGACTTCATTTAATTCATGACTAACGAGAAGGATTCCTACCCCCGAAGCCGCTAATTCAATTATTTTTTTCCAAATAAACTCGATTGCGCCAACATCTATACCCCTTGTTGGATCCTCAATGATTAGCAATTTATTTTCCTGAATAAACTCACGACCGACAATAAGTTTCTGAATATTGCCACCGGATAGAGATTTAACTTTGTCATTGATATCTTGAAGCCTCACATCATATTGATCCACCACGCGGTCTGTGAGTTTAACAATCTCCTTGTGATCCAAAAAAACCTTATTTTTAAAACCATGTGCGATGTGATAACCCATGATCGTGTTTTCCCAAATACTCGACTTGGCATTCACACCTGAAGTCATTCGATCTTGAGGTACATATCCAATGCCCAAACATCGCCGCTCTCTGGTCGTCTTATCCGTAATATTCTCACCCTGGAAATAAATCTCGCTATTATCTTTTGGTGCCCTCAACCCATATAAAGCCTCAACCAGTTGTTGTTGACCCGATCCGGCCACGCCGGCGATGCCAACAATTTCTCCCGTTTTTACTTCAAAATTCACCCCTTTGACCCTCATCACGCCATCTTTATCCGTCACAAACAGATTCTTTACTTCTAGTAAAGGGGCTCCAATTTCTAGTGGAAGCTTACTCGCTTTGAGAATAACATCCCGTCCAACCATCAAACTGGCCAATTGTTCTTCAGTGACCTCGCTTGGTGAAACATTTCCCATTACCTTGCCATTCCGCAGCACGGTTATAAAATCGGAAATGGTAAAAACTTCTTTTAATTTGTGGGTGATAAATATAACCGTTTTCCCTTTGTTAACAATAAATCGTATGGCATCGAATAAACCCTCAATCCCCTGGGGAGTCAATACAGATGTGGGTTCATCGAGGATCACAATTTCAGCCCCCTTATAAAGAACCTTCACAATCTCCACCTGTTGAAGCATTGAGACTGCTAAATCCTCAACTTCTGCATCTAAAGGAATGTTAAAATGGTATCTTTCACAAATATCCTCTACCATTTCCCTTGTTTTCTTTTTGTCGATAAATATTCCTGCCTTTTTTTGTTCAAACCCCATCATAATATTTTGAAGAACAGTTAATCCCTTAAAGAGCATGAATTCTTGATGAACCATGCCAATACCATGCCTAGCGGCGTCAAGCGTATCCCTTAAGTTTACTTTTTTACCATTGAGAATAATTTCGCC
>Ga0075124_10001297_pt1 | contig 11698 bp, 10 predicted proteins | sample AntAceMetag02UKS_FD_69809 | JGI IMG/M metagenome (GOLD analysis project Ga0075124, IMG submission 69809) | Saline lake microbial communities from Ace Lake, Antarctica - Antarctic Ace Lake Metagenome 02UKS | ecosystem: Environmental > Aquatic > Non-marine Saline and Alkaline > Saline | place... | reverse complement strand
TTTGTTGATTTTAATTCGATAACAGCAATTGGTTTTCCATCTTTTAAGATTGCACCGTCAGCTTTTTCTGCATCTGTTTTGTTTTTAAATTCCGTAGTTAGATTAAAATTTTCATCAGGATTTATTGTATAATTTAAGCATTCAACAAATAATTCTCGTAAAAATCCTTCTTGATATTGTTCTTCTTTGAGAGCTCTGATTCTTTCAGCTCTAGCAAAATCATTAAAATAATTCGTATATTTTTTATAATTTTCTTCTATCAAATCTGAAGGTAAATTCTGCAAATATTTTTTAACGATTACTTTTTGAAATAACGACAATTGCATCCTCCTATGCTGTTGCCCCTAATGTTCTTCGGGTAATACGAAGTACTCGTTATTTCGTATACCCGCTGTTAGGCGATGTTGCATCTCTACTTTACCTCCAATATCTTTTTTAATGTCTCGCGAATTTCTTCTTTTTCTGCTGGGCCAGGATGACCGAACATAGGTTTACCATTAAAAAATATAGTAGACCAAGATGTGAAGGGATCGATCCCGTATTTCATCAATATTTCTCGATTATCGGTGCAGATATCATTTACTACCACCCTATCACCAAATTCCTCAGCCACGTCTTTCACATTGAGAAGCTGACGTGGCCCCAAATCCGGACAGATTGAAGACCAGAAAACATCTATTACAAGTTTATCAGGTACTTGTTGATACTGATACTTTTTCTCATAATGTACTGGAGATGGAAGCTCTACAGGTTCAAACCTTTTTATGAGCATTTTCAGTCCTTCGTTCTCGAACTCCTCAAAACCAAATTTAGTAAAGAAACCCCTCATATCCTCTGTATAAGCAAAACCAAAAGGGGTTATAATTCCCTTGCATTTGTCTTTTACGTCTTCTATCATCGCTTGAACAAGAGCACTGCCACATCTGGGAATTCGTTCTTTATAAGTTTCTCCCCACGGTGGAGTATGTGGGGCAACCATACAATTGATAATGTAAAGAGATCTTCCTTTAAAGAGATTGGCAAGTTCAATTGGCATGTACTCAATAAAACCAACGGCCTCTTCTCCTTCATAAGCTATTTTAGCAGAAAGCCCTTTGGGTATCATCTTCTTGAGCCATTCTACTTTTATTTCTGCTGCACGGAGTCTATTGTGTTCTTGTTCTGCGAGTTCTGACTTCTTCGACAAATCCCCTTCCCCACAACAAGCCTCGGCAATCATTGTATCTTCGACTAATGATTTGATTTCCATTTTATCCTCCTTTTATTTTTCTGACACCAACAATTTCGCCTAACGTTCCGCGTGTTTGCGAAGTGCTGAAGGCATTTGGGTGAGCGAAGCGAACCGCAAATACGTTGTTAGGCGAAGTTGAAAATTTCTTTTTCGTTCTGTAGATATTTTTTCCATCCCCTTTCAAAATTCCTAATTGTTTCTCCAATTATCTTAAACACATCACCGTCAACACAGTTTGCAACAATATTGAGTATCGTCTTCCGTCCGTAGCAGTAGTCTATATATTTCACAATAGTCCAACCCCATTGATAGGAAAGTTTTACATCCTTTTGAATCTCCTTAATTTTAGGGATGTTCTTACTTCTAAATCCTTCTAAAACAGGTGCTCTGAAGTCATCTTCATATTTCCATTGTTCTGAAAGATAAACTGCTAATCCCTCACTCCACCATCTTGGAGTTAATTCTATATTAGGTGAAAGGTATTCTTCAAACATATGGGTCACTTCATGAAAAAGAAGTCTTTTGTATTCTTTAGCGGAATACCTATAGATTGAGTCAGTTGAATATGCTGAAGGAGCAAGAAGGACTAAATCTGTACGTTGCGGTTGAGCTATTCTACTCGGATTTGAGGGCGTTTCTATATTAACTTTAAGTAATTCCTTTACAAGAAGGTCATATTCTTCTCTACTTGGCGTTAATATTGACCTGATTGATGGAAAATCCTTTTCCAAATGAAAATACACTGATAGGAATTTGATTGCTTCTTTTAAACCAATGAACGTCTTTTTAACAAACTTTCTATCTTTCTCGGTGAATCCTACTCTTATATTCTTGCCGTCAAACCATAAATAACTTTCTAACATCTTAGATATCCTCTTGATTCAATTTCGCCTAACATCTGTATCCCCGAACAAGTTCGTGGATATTCATTATATATTTTATCATAACGTTCGTATAATTTTAAGCAGTTTGGCATAAGTGCGAACTTCAATAATTTTCATTTCTACTTAATATTTATATTAATCCAACTTTGCACTGATTTCTGCCAAATTCTTTTATATCTGTCAATAAATTTGCCTAAAGACTTTCTAATAATTCTTTGATAATATTTACCATTATCATAATAAAAAGCCCCATCCGCCGGTTAATAACGGAAAGGGCTATTTTACAATCAGATAGTTCGCTCTATTTTATTTCATCAGGACCTGTCCTGTGAAATGCCTGCCCCGTAAGGAAGTTTACCCTGTGAAATGCTTGCCCTGTGTAATCCACGAAGTGGTGCAAAGCAATTACACAGGGCGGGCAATATTTAACAGGGAATGACTGTATCGGGGTGTTCTCTGTTTATATATTATTTTTTATCTTTCTCTGTGCTCTCTGTGTTCTCTGTGGTGAATTCTTTTTGGTTTCTGTTTACCCGAGTTAGGACAGCTATGGCGGTTGCATTCTCAGGCAAAGTATATGCCGGAATAAGCCACCCGCGGGTTCTCAGAAAATTAGAAACATCATAAACAGAATAATTTACGTCAGCATCAGCATGGATAGCAAGGGCAGAGCGTTCAACAACATCATAGCCGAACAGCTCTGCCGTATTGCAAATTATAATGAATTATACTTGAAGGAATATCTTGATTACTTCTCAAGCAGGAACAGCATGATAAAATACTTTGAGTTCTACGGCACCGAGAGAAGGTATATGAGTATTGGAAATAGAATACCATTTGAGATTTGCTATAAAAACAGAAAGCATCTGAAGATGTTTAAGAGTGCTTGAAGCCGCCGGCTTCCTTTTCGGTGAGAGGTTTGCTGACAGGATGTTTTCCGAAATGGTCAAGGCAGCTTCTGATATCGTCAAGGAGAAGATTTGCAAGGTCCATACTTGTTCCATGACGGACGAGAATTCTCTGTACCACGAGGTCTTCTCTGTTTGCAGGCATGGAATAAGCGGGAACGAGCCACCCCCTTGAACGAAGCCTGTCTGCAAGGTCAAAGAGAGTAAAATTGTATTTCTTGTCTTCTTTGAGTTTCCAGCAGAGAGCAAGTATGCCGCCCTTACCGTCATAAATGATCTCAAAAGGACCAATCTTGCCGATCTCTTCCGAAAGGTAAACAGCAACATCCTGACAGGCTTTGTGTATTTCTCGGTAACCTTTTTTTCCAAGCCTGATAAAGTTGTAGTACTGCGCGATTATTTCTCCTCCCGGACGGGAGAAGTTCAACGCAAAGGTAGGCATGTTACCACCAAGGTAATTCACATAGAAAATAAGATCTTCGGGAAGGTCTTCTTTCGTTCGCCACAATGCCCAGCCGACTCCAAGAGGAGCAAGACCGAATTTATGACCGGATCCATTTATGGATTTTACCCTTGGCAGGCGGAAGTCCCATAGTAGTTCAGGGTGAAGGAAGGGGGCAATAAAAGCACCGCTTGCTCCATCAACATGAATGGGAATATCCAATCCTGTATCCTGCTGGAGTTTATCAAGTGCATCACTCACTTCCTTGACCGGTTCGTACTGACCGGTAAAAGTTACGCCAAGTGTCGGAACAACACAGATCGTGTTTTCGTCACAACGCTTGATAACTTCTTCCGGTGTCATTATCAGGCGGTTGCCTTCCATCGGGATCTCTCGAATTTCCACATCCCAGTAACGGGCAAACTTGTGCCAGCATATCTGAACGGGACCGCAGACCATGTTCGGTTTATCGGTAGGTTTACCCTTGGCTTTCATTTTGGCGCGCCAGTTCCATTTCATTGCCATTCCGCCCAGCATTGCCGCTTCGCTTGAACCGGTTGTGGAACAGCCAATGGTAGAAGCTGTTTCGGGAGAGTTCCAGAGATCTGATAGAATATGAACACATCTGTTTTCAATCTCCGCAGTCTGTGGATACTCATCTTTGTCTATCATATTCTTATCAACGCAATCGGTCATGAGCTGCTGGACTTCGGGTTCTAGAAAGGTCGTGCAGAATGTAGCAAGATTCTGACGAGAGTTTCCGTCGAGCATGAGTTCATCATGAACAAGGCGATAAGCATCACGAGGCGGCATATCTTCTTCAGGCATCTTGTATTTTGGAAGTGATTTTGCTGCGAATTCTGAACCATAGGTTGGAGCGATTAACTCCTCTAGTTTTTCTTTCTTCTTTTTATGAAGCATTTTTTTATCTCCTCTTCATTTAGTTATTGAGTCTGTTTTTTGCTTGGGCATCCAACTGGGTTTCTTGAAGTGGTTAATGATAATAGGAAGAGAAACGAAGACTATCACTCCTATAGCTATGAAGAGTGTATAGAACAGGGGACTTCCCACTGTGAGGTTACTCGGTGGAAAGAACAGGATGATGAAAGCGAACAGCACGGCAAGCATGCCGATCCCGGCTATTATACACATGCCAATGTTTCCTCCCGGAACCTTGAAAGCCCTCGGCACTTCCGGCTTTGAAAAACGCAGTTTGATTGCAGCTGCATAAAGAAGGATATACATAAACAGATAAAGGCAGGCGGTAAGAGCGGTCAGAAGAAAGAAAGCACTGCTTACATTGGGCATAAGGAGATAAACAAGTGACACCAGAGTAACGATTATTCCCTGAATCAAAAGAATGTGTACCTGTATTCCGTTCTTATTTACTTTTTGAAGAAATGGAGGCAACTCACCCTCTTGTGCTGTGGCGAGAAGTCCTTTGCTCGGACCCGCAATCCATGCAGTTACTCCGCCGATGGCTCCAAAAGCAACAAGAAATCCCATTATCGGAAGTAGCCATATGATGTTAAATTTCAAAAGAAAATCATTTAATCCCTGCATTATTCCGGATGTCAGACTTATTTGATTTGCCGGGAGGACTGACGCTATTGAAAATGATCCCAGTGTGAAAATACCGATTATTATGAACATCGCCATGAAAATAGCAGCAGGAAACTGCTTCTTAGGATTTTTCAGTTCGTTTACATGAACCGCACCAACTTCCATCCCTGCGAAAAGTAAAACTATACCGCCCAGAAATGCAAGACTATTAAGGTTGCCAAAATTAGGAAGGAAGGATTGGGCTTCTCCCACAGATTTGAAAGCTAGGGGATTCCCACCTAATATCCAGATGATACCAAGTACAATAATAAAAACACCTGGTATTAAAGTTCCACCGATTACGCCTGTTGTAGTTAGCCAACCAGCGGATTTCATGCCACGAAGGTTGACAAGAGTGGCACCCCAATAAACTATTATTATTACAGCAACACTGAATATTTTGTTGGTTGCCAGTGATTGATCCATGAAAAGATATGACAGAGCCCCTGCAGCAAAGGCGAGAACAGTCGGATACCAAATGACATTTTGAATCCATTGAAGCCAGATTGCGGTGAAGCCCAGTTTTGAACCAAAAGCTTCTTTTACCCAAATGTACACTCCACCATTTTTTGGCCATCCGGTTGCTAGCTCTGCCGATACGAGAGAAACCGGAATAAGAAACAGGACCGACGCAAAAAGAAGGTAGAAGATCATGGACATACCTTCCTTCGCCATCATCGGAAGCCCGCGAAGACTCATAACAACGGCAACATTCATCATCGCAAGTACAAATACAGTTAGTTTACTACGATTATTCATAGTCTTACCGCCTATAGATTTTTTAGTTTTTTTCTTTACTTGCTTGGAAAAATATTTTTTATGCAATATCTATGTCAATAAAAAAGTATTCCTTTCAGAGAAATGTTCATTTAATTTAATTTTCAAAATACTCATATCTCCTCCATTCCATATAACTTGACTAATATGAGCCCAATTTAATTTAGGTAAAAATTGTTAATTCCGGAGGTTGTATGGAATACTTCTTAACTGAAGAGCAGCAGGAGATCAAAGCGCTTGCACGTCAACTTGCTGAAGAAAAAATGAAACCTGTACGAGAAAAATATGATGAAGAGGGAATCTTTCCATGGGATATTGTTAAGCAGATGGCACAGACCGATCTGTTCCGTGTTCTGCTTCCCGAAAAGTATGAAGGATTCGGTGGTAAGGTCATGGATCTTGTTATTCTGATGGAAGAACTGAGCCGTGTGGACGGCGGAATTGCACTTGCACTTGGTGGAACTGGACTCGGCATGTACCCGATCCTTCTGAGCGGAAATGAAGAGCAAAAACAAAAGTATCTCCCTCCTATTGCAGATGGAGCAAAGTTGGCTGCCTTTGCACTTACAGAAGCGAATGCCGGATCCGATGCGAGTGGAATTCAAACCACCGCAGTCAAAGATGGAGATCATTATATACTTAACGGCACAAAGCAATGGATCACAAATGGCGGAGAGGCAGATATTTACACCGTTTTTGTGCTTACAAATAAATCAAAAGGCGCTCGCGGTGCATCAGCATTCATCGTGGAAAAAGGAACAGAAGGATTCAGTTTTGGTAAAAAAGAAAACAAAATGGGTATCCGCGCTTCTTGTACACGCGAGCTCATATTTGAGGATGTAAAAGTACCGGCAGAAAACCTTATTGGTAGAGAAGGCACCGGCTTCATGACAGCTATGAAAACCCTTGATAAATCTCGTCCAATGGTGGCGTCTCAGGCATTGGGAATCGCACAGGGAGCTATGGAAGAAGCAGTGAAATATTCCCGCGAACGACATCAATTTGGCAATCCTATTTCATCCTTTCAGGGAATTCAATTCATGCTGGCAGATATGGCAATGAAAGTCGAAGCAGCTCGGGCACTCATTTATGCCACTGCCAGAATGATCGACTCGGGGGAAAATAAATTCAGCAAGGAATCCGCAATGTGCAAAACCTTTGCATCCGATATAGCAATGGAAGTAACCACAGACGCCGTGCAGGTGCTTGGCGGTTACGGTTATATGAAGGAATACCCCGTAGAAAAAATGATGCGCGATGCAAAAATTACCCAGATCTATGAAGGCACAAATCAAATCCAGCGGCTGGTAATAGCTTCCCATCTTTTGAAGGAATATAAATAGTTTATGTTTAACGGATAATATAAAATGTTAAATTTATCAATATTGCTAATATCCAGTATTTATAGTTATGAATTACTAATTTCAAATTTCTAATTTCCAATGAAACTTCTTTTCCATATCTGCTGTGCACCGTGTTTCATCGCACCATACGAGCATCTAAAAAAAGATTTCGATATCACGGGCTTCTGGTATAATCCGAATATACATCCATATCAGGAATACCAAAGAAGATTGCAGGAAGTGCAAAAGTTCGAGAAAAATCATGAACTTACAATTCTCTACAATACTAAATATCCGCTTGAAAAATGGCTGCAAAATGTTGCGTTCCGAGAAAACGACCGATGCAGGTTCTGCTATCATGACCGGCTGGAGCAAACAGCGAAATATGCAAAAAAAGGCAAATTTGATTATTTCACAACCACACTGCTTTACAGCAAATTTCAGGATCATGAACTGATGAAAGAAATGGGTGAAGCACTCGCAAAAGAATACGGAGTTCCCTTCCTTTACAAAGACCTACGCGAGTTCTGGAAAGAAGGCATCGAACTCTCGAAAACCGAAGATATGTATCGGCAGCAATATTGTGGCTGCATCTACAGCGAAAGAGACCGATACTACCACCCAGAAAAGGAAAAGAAATAGTAAAACAAGATTCCAATCTTGTTTATAAAAAATAAAATCGCATATGAATACATATAATTCCATGTTTAAGGAAATAATCAATAATACTCAACATCCGTCTTCTTTTCATTTCAGTCTTCGCTACGCTACGCCCAGACAGGACGACGTGACAGGTCGGAATGTTGAGTTACAATGTAAAACAAGATTCCAATCTTGTTCTGTATAAAAAAGCAAAATGGATAACTTAAAATATAAAGAATTTTATACTCGAAACTTGCCACACTTCCAACCAGAAAATGCAGTATTTGCAGTAACATTTAGGCTGGCATTTTCTTTACCTTACAAAATAAAAGAAAAATTAAAGGAAGAGAAAAAGGAATTTGAAAGAATATCTTCAAGTTTAACTGGCTCAGAACTACAAGTATATATAGATGAATTTGAACGGAAGTATTTTGAAGAATTTGATAATTTTTTAGATAAATACTCAAAATCACCAACATGGTTATCAATTGACATGGTCGCTAAGGAAGTAGCAAACAGTATTCATTATCTTGAAAAGCAGCTCTATGATCTTCGTGCATATTGTATTATGCCCAATCATGTGCACACGATATTACAGCCACTAAAAGATCAAAATGAAGAATTTCATTCTCTTTCAAGAATAATGTATTCTTTGAAAAGATATACAGCCACCTCATGTAATAAACTGCTAAAAAGAAAAGGGCAATTCTGGCATCATGAAAATTATGACCATTTCATTCGTGATGAAAAAGATCTTGCTTATCAGTTAAATTATTTGAAACAAAATCCCGTTAAAGCAAGATTAATAGATAAAGCTCAGAACTGGAAATATACCTGGACGAAAGAAACATATGATTCGGATTTTGATTAAATTACTCAACATCGGAATGTTGAGCTACAAAGTAAAACAAGATTCCATTCTTGTTCAAAAAAAAATGATCGCTTATGAATACCTATCATTCTCTGTTTAAGGAAATAATCAATAATACTCAACATTGGAATGTTGAGCTACAATGTAAAACAAGATTCCATTCTTGTTTGAAGGAACGAAATCATGCCCGAAAATATTAAACAGGAAATATGTTCATATTTTAAGGAGATGCAAACGGTTTTCTCCTCAACCTGTGATAATGAAAGACCCTTTGTACGATGAATGCTGCTCCTTTATGTGAATGATAAATTCTGGACTGCTACCTGAACCGAGATAAATTAGCATAACAGTATGCCGATCAATCTATATAATAAGGAAACATTATGTCTAAATATGAAGAGATCGATTTAAGCAACATTTCGACTTATTCTGTCGAAGATCGTCCAAGCAAAGTGCATGTGAAGGATTTTGTGTCCGATGAATTTATAAAGACAAACGAGTTCATAAAAAGTCTTCCAAATATCCTTGCTGCAAAGGATCTGAAAGAACTGATTCGACATGCAAAAAAAGCAATCATGGATCAAAAACCCATCATTCTTATGTTTGGTGGGCATCTTATCAAATGTGGACTTTCTCCGCTTATTAACAAAGCAATCGAGCAAGAAATTATTTCTGCTATTGCAGTGAACGGTTCTGTCGGCATACATGATTTTGAGATCGCATTCTTTGGAAAGACCTCAGAGGACGTGGAGACCGCTCTTGAAGACGGCAGCTTTGGAATGGGAGCAGAAACAGGCAGGATAATCAATGAAGTAATTTCCGAAGGTTTTGAAAATGAACTAGGCTATGGCGAAGCTCTGGGTAAATTCATCTTTGAGGAGCGTCCACCTTACTGGGATTACAGCGTGTTTGCCAAAGCTTATGAGTATGATATTCCAATCACAGTTCATGTGGGTATAGGCACAGACATAATTTATCAACATCCGCAAGCAGATGGTGCTGCACTCGGCGGTTCCAGCTATAAGGATTTCAAGATATTCACGAATATTGTGAAAGAACTCAATGACGGCGGCGTGCTTCTCTCTTTCGGCTCCGCAGTTATCTTGCCGGAAGTATTCCTCAAAGCACTGACCATCGTGCGCAACCTCGGCTACGAAGTAAATAATTTTTATACCGCAGTTTTTGATATGATAAAGCATTACAGACCCATGATGAATATTGTCAATCGCCCGACAGCTTGTGGCGGAAAGGGCTTTCATTTTATCGGTCATCATGAGATCATGTTCCCCCTGCTTCTGGGAAGTCTCTTAGAAGAATAGGTTTGTGAATGGAACGAAGAATAGAACACAGATTGTCGCTGATGCAACGGATAAACGCTGATTAAGAATAAGAAATAAAATGAAAATAAAATCAATATATTCATCTGTGCAAATCCGTGAAAATCCGTGAGCTATTTCATTATGTTAAAAAAGAAATCCACCCTCGTTTTTAAGATCATTATCAGTATCCTCTTCCTGATATTTCTTTTCTTCATCATCAAACCTCAGCATATACTTGCAGCGCTCAAAAATGCAGATATGCTTTGGGTTGTCCTCGCATTTCTACTCCTCCCTCTTAACCTCTTCCTGCAGTCTATGAGGTGGAAATTTCTTGTCACTTTGAGTAAAGAAAAAGTTTCTAATAAAGAGATCATCTTATCGATCCTCTACAGCTTTTCCTATAGTATCTTTACACCTGCCCGTCTCGGTGAGATCGGAAGGGCTTTTCATATTTCGAACTCTAAAAAAGATGAAATGGTCGTGCTTGCATTCTATGAAAAATTCTTTGCCTTTTGCTCTCTCTTGCTTTTCGGAGTTATTTCATTGAGCTTTTATCAAAGTTTTTATTATTTGATCGCAGTGGTTGCTGTGCTGCTTCTCATATTCTTTTCAAAATACATTGCACAGCATCTTCCATACTTTAATAAATTTACAACCATTTTAAAAAAAGTATACATAGCAAAGATATTCCTGATCTCTCTTCTTTTTGTTTTTGTGTATATCTTACAATTTTATCTGATCTTGAATGCTTTCCAACGAGTGAATATCTTCAGTTCATTCTTCTTCATTTCCATTGTGATGCTGGTGAATGCCATTCCGATCACCTTCAGCGGACTTGGATTGCGTGAACTTGCATCAGTGTATTTCTTTAAGCAGCTTTTAATAAGTCCTGGACAGGCGGCAAGTGCGTCATTGCTTCTCTTTGCGATCAACATACTCATTCCAACCTTTTGCGGATTTTTCCTTCACCTGAGACCGACGCATGTAGAAATAGCAGAAAGTAAAGGACAATGAAAAAGATCTGCCTTCTGACAATTATAATTATTCTATTCTCCTTAGATATTACTGCAGAAGAAAAACCCTTTAATACCGGCAGAAGCTCCGCAAAAGCATTGCTCTGGTCCATCATACCTGGCGGCGGGCAGATATATAACAAGCAGTACGTGAAAGCAGGCATAGATATTATGGCTGAATCGCTGCTTCTTGGCACGGCAATTCAATATCATATCCAGATGAATGACGCCTATTCATTATATAAGCAGACACACAACCAGGCATATTATGATGAGTATAATTTCTACTATCAGCAGCAGCAGAATATGCTCTGGTGGTGGGCAACAGTTAAGTTGCTTGCTGTTATCGATGCCTATGTAGATGCGAAAATGTTCAACTACAATGAGAAAAAGAAAAAATTAGACCTGGAATTTGAGGGATTGGGAATGTCATTGAGGTATAATTTTTGAATTCAACAGATTTATCTTTTAACCACAGAGAGCACCAGTTTTCGTTTAACTTCAGTCTTCTTCCTGACTAGTCGGGACGGATACGCCCCGACAGGACGCCTTGGCATGCAGAGAACACAGAGCAATTACCACTTATGAAAATGTGATTCCCAACAGAAAAGTATGTCATTCCCTCGAAAGAGGGAATCCAGTATTTTCGTATAGATGATCAACTAA
>Ga0075124_10001295_pt1 | contig 11714 bp, 11 predicted proteins | sample AntAceMetag02UKS_FD_69809 | JGI IMG/M metagenome (GOLD analysis project Ga0075124, IMG submission 69809) | Saline lake microbial communities from Ace Lake, Antarctica - Antarctic Ace Lake Metagenome 02UKS | ecosystem: Environmental > Aquatic > Non-marine Saline and Alkaline > Saline | place... | reverse complement strand
CGGGATCATAAGCAATAATCTCAGCACCTTCGGAACAAAGACTGGAAACAACAGGTATGGCCCTGCTTTCTCGGATGTCATCAGTATTGGGTTTGAAGGCGAGGCCGAGAATTCCGATTGTCTTCCCTTGGAGATCGGGGAGGTGCTTTTTGAGGAGACTAAGAAGTTTTAGTGGTTGTGCCTCATTAGTCTCGATCACCGCATTAAGGATGTTCAGTTCTTCTCCATAGTCCCTTGCTCCTGAAAGGAGGGCGTGAACGTCTTTCGGGAAGCACGACCCACCAAAGCCTATGCCGGTTCTGAAAAATGCCGGGCTAATGCGACTATCCATGCCCACTCCGTCAAACACGTCTTTTGAATCAACTTTCAGTGTTTTGCAGAGATTCCCTATTTCGTTTGCAAAGCTGATTTTTGTGGCAAGAAATGCATTACTGGTGTATTTGATTAGCTCAGCTGTTCGACTTGAAGTTGAATAAATCTGAGAATTAAGAGAGTCATAGATGCCCATGAGAATGTCAGCAGTTCGTGGGTCATCAGCACCTATTACAACCCGATCCGGAGACAGGAAATCCTGGATTGCATTCCCTTCCCGGAGAAACTCAGGATTTGTGCCGATCCCGAAATCAATTCCTGCCTTCTTTCCCGAATGTTCTTCCAGTATTTGGCGAACTTGGGTGTCAGTTGTTCCTGGAAATACAGTGCTTTTGATAATTACTGTATGAAAACTGTCTTTTTCCCTGAGTATTTCAGCAATTCCCTTACATGCATTGAATACATATGTTAGATTGATAGAATTATCGGCATTTGAAGGAGTGCCTACGGCGACAAAGGTAATGTCTGTCTCACGTATTGCAGCCTGAAAATCTGTTGTTCCCTGGATTCGATTCCGATTTTTCAGGATGAGATCTTCAAGACCAAGCTCGTAGATTGGAGAGCGTCCTTCGTTGATGGAATCGACCTTACAAGAGTCAATATCAACAATAGTTACTTTGTGGCCCATGTCAGCAAAACATACACCAGTTACACACCCAACATATCCACAACCGATTATCGAAAGGGATTTACTCATTTAAAGCTCCTGGAGAAATCATTGTTTTTCATATTAGCTACACTGTCTGGATAATTTTCAATAAACCAAATCATAAATGCGGTAACATCGATTTTATCGCTCAGTAAATGTTCTTGCTTTATTCGTCCTTTTTTCTTGAGATCTGGATCCTGCAATAACTCAACTGCTTTTTTTATCGATTCTTCCTGACCAGATTCATCCAATTTGAAGTTATAGACAAGATCATAGATTTTTTCTTCCTCGTCTGTATAACCACGACCGGCAAAATCACAGAAGATTGCATGTGTCCCCAAAACAGCACATTCTGATGCCATGGTTGAGCTTTCACCATACAATAGAGTAGCATAATAGAGCAGATCATGCATTTTTTCAGGGGAAACTGAAATCCGATATTTCTCGAATTCCTGGGAAAGAGGTTTTTCTGAAGTGATAAAAACACGACCATATTTTTCAAATTCATGAATCGCTTTTCGCTTGTTGTCTAGCGTAATCCCTGCATGACCAACGTCGTGGCTCGCCTGCCATGAGACGAAGCGGACAATGATAAAGGGGTCATCCTCAGTGAGGCCAATTTCATCGAGAACAGCAGGGTTCGGAGTGAAGTAGCTTGGATGGAGATATGCGAGTTCAGTATAACCATCATATCTGATTTGTTTTTTTCCAAAATCTTTTTTGAAGCATTTTGGGGTTAATATTGCATCGGTAAATGGAACATATAACATATGTTCCCATTTCGCATGCTCTGTGTCATCAAGAGCGATACAGGGCTTTCCTAATATTTTTGAGACATGTGCCGCTCTTATTGAACCAAACCCTAAAAAAATATCTGGATTGAATTGTTTGACTGCTTTATACATTTTCCAGTCTAATATAGGAAGATTAATTATTTTTCGTGCTATGCCTTTCCCATATGAACCAATATTTGTGTAAGGAATATTGTATATTTTGAGCAACTCAAATGAAATGTCTTTTTCACTTGCTGTGACTAAAATCTCATGCCCTTTCTGTTCCATCTCCCAGATGAAATTTTTAAAATAATGAACATGGGCCGGATGATTAATGTCAACAACAATTTTCATATTATTCCCTGACTCCAATGTATTTCTCATAGAAAATGTCTGGAAGAATGTTCATCCTGCATGCAGTTTTTATTGGCAATTTTAGTGATTTTATTAAGGGATAGTGTGTGGGATAGTCATGGAATGTTTTTTTGGGAAGATTGAGAATTCTTTCATATTCTTCTTTTGAAATACCCAGTTTTTTTATTGTATGCTCTGTAATTTGTGAATCTTTTATTGGGGGAACATTGATTGTTTCCAATGCTTCTTGACGGTTAATTTTTCCGGAGCGAACTGCCCCTGAAAGTTGAATTTTTCTTTTGTCAATTCCAAACTTATCCCATAGTATATCTGTAATTATGAAACGGGTGTAAATTGATTCAAAATGATGACCCCCATAGTATTCCCAGTTGAGCTCTTTCTGGAGTATTTCTCTTGTTTCTTCTTTACTATAATCAAGATATGCTAAAATTGGAATGACCTGAATTTTATTAATTATGCAATAATTAAACATATCCAGTATTGTTAAATTTGGGTAATCATTTAGATCTGTTTTTCCAAATTTCTGGATGATATTTTTAACATATTTTCCATCCATATAACTCCATTCCAAAGGCTGAATACCTTCTGTTCTGAAATTCATTCCATTCAGGATATAGTGTATCCCTTCTTCGGCAGCTGTTTTTTGGAGAATTGAATGTATTGCAAGATCTGTTGGGATTTCTGCATCCGGTACGGATGCATTTAAAAATGCTATTTGAAGTTCTTTAAATTCATCAAAATCTGCTTTGATAACTTTTAAATCAATATCCAGGGCTGAAACAGCAGACTTTACATTTTTGTCAGAAATCTCTGAATTCCACCCATTATCATAATGAACTGCGAGAGGCCTGAGACCATATTTTTTTGCTAAATATAAAACAAAAGTACTATCAGTACCACCACTCACACCAATTAGACAGTCATATTTTGAATTTCTTCCTCTAGATTTTATTTTTGTGATAATTTCTTCAACTATTTGTTTTCCCTCATTTCCAATCGGAAATAACTTTTCAAGCCTATCGTGGGCTCTGCAGTAATTGCACATTCCTGTTTCATCAAAAGAAATTCCCGGAATTTCTGAATCACATGCACATCTTTTGCATATTTGCTTATTTTCCATAATTCCACCGAATTTAGTGTTAATGAATATTATCCTCTAAAAATTAATCACATTGCAATACTGAAATATCTCAATACCACCCATTCGTATTCCGATCCTGCTCCATGTCATAGAGCATTGCAAACAAGAGGAACATCATTCCCATCATGAATACCAGGAATGAGAGGACTCCATGGACGACGAGGACGGGGTATCCTGCTACGAACTTTTCCCATAGGGTGCCGATGCCTGCTATGATGCCTATTGCTGTCAGTATTGCTCCGAAGAAGTAGAAGAATACCAGCGGGTGGAAGCCGAGGACGACGTACTTCATCTTCAGGCGCCAGAGAAACTTGCGCAGGAGGAGCCAGGAGAGTTTTACGATATAGGATGAGTAATGTATCCCGGATGTCTCCTGTCCGTAGCGGGCCGGGTGGGGAACATTTCTCATCTTAAATCCCCAGACATTGAGCTGGATCAGAAGGTCATTGCAGTAGCCGTAGCGCGAATAGATGCGTGTGAAGCTGAGTCGTTCCAGGGCCCTCTTGGATATGGCCGTGTAGCCGTTCTGGGGGTCCATCATCTGCCAGTATCCGGATGCAATCTTGGTGAGGAGGGTCAGTATTGAATTGCCGAAGAAGCGCCACTTGCTCATCTGGTGGCGGTAATCTGCGCTCAGAAGACGGTTTCCAACGGTGTAGTCAGCCTTTACATCAATGATGGGGTCCAGAAGTTCGGGGAGGAATTCAGGATCCATCTGGTTGTCACCGGCCATGACAGCAGCAATGTCTATCCCCTCTTCGAGGGATTTCCTGTATCCGGTGACAATCGCTGCACCAACACCTTTGTTGACTTCATGCGTCAAGGGGACAACTCTTGCGTCATGTTCAGAATATTCTGCGATTAGTTCTCCGGTGCGATCTGGTGAAGCGTCATTTATAACATAGACACGGTCCACATAATCAGGTACGGATTTTAGTGTTTCTTGAATGAGGAGTTCTTCTTTATATGCGGGTACAACAACGCCTATTTTTTTATTACGATACAAATTTGGAAATCCCCCTTTTTTTTAAATTCTCGTATGTATTAATATTTAGGAAATTGGATGAAAGCCCTCTATGTTATATTAGTATAATATTTATAACAACTAGCCCGAGTATAAATAAATGTATCTGTGTTATTAAAAAAAATACATACATGTATTTATATGGCGTTTACTTCCGCCTTCCGCATCCGGCTGACTTCTTTAAGGATCATCTGACAATTCTTAGATCCAGTAATTCTCTAATTTTTCTCCATAAGACAAATCACCATTCGCATCCACCCGAATCTTGCAGAAAAATATCCTGCAACACGATCCCGGAGAGCAGCTGCCGGAATAAAGATTTCCGTTATGCTGAGTGTGGTCAGTAATGGTCTCAGGTCGGTGAAAATGTATTCAGAGAAAACGAACGATGCAAAAACCCTGAACAGTGGGTTCACATCTTCCTGGAAAAAAATATATCAAAAATGGCCTTAATGGGTTGTTGAAGGGACTAAACCATTGGGATACGGCTTTGAATAGGTGACCGAATATCCGTCGGGGAATGTAACGATCGTTTTACCCGGGGCTATCATATCGGCACTACAATCAAATGATCTCAATATAGGATAACTCCCCAGAGTTCTGTCCATATACTCTCCCACCTTGTTATAAGGAAATTCGGGTGTTATGTACGTATAAACACCAGCATTAACACCAGCCTTAACACCAGCCTTTACACTATCATTTAATGAGACACGGGCAAAGGAAGGTACAGTTATTTTCGCCTCTCTGGCAGTAATAGTATTGACAATTATATCCTTACCCAGCATCTTTCCAATGACATTTTCTGCCAGAGTTTCTTTTTCGGGAATGAGGCTATATGCAATGAATTCGCCCCAGCCTAGTTCATAGGTTCCTTCAATTTCTGCACTTCCGTCCGGATTAATGCTTATTGAAAGTTCTTCTGCATTATATGCTGATACAGGGCTAATCAGGAATACTAACAGTAAAACTCCAATAGATAAGGTTCCTGAAGATTTCCTCATATATATCGCCAGACGTATATTATGTAAACCGATCTATATCAAATTAGGAGGAATCTTTAGGAGGAATCTTTATTCTACTCTTCACTTTATCGGAATCTAATACTAGCTAAATTAATCAGTATGTACAAAGTATAAGTACCTGCTTGATGAATCAGAATAAAAAACAGATCATTATCCTGACACTGACCACCTGGATTGTCATTTTGTTGACATTTATGTTCCTGTCATCAACAATAAATCTGGAAATATTCTTTGTTCTCTGGTTAATAGGTCTGCTTGTAATCTTAGAACTGGCGGATTTCACATATCTGCAGCCAAAATATATAACATACATTAAAATACTGAGTGCCGCAGGTGTTTTTGTATTCGGTTTCATTGTCGTATTAAAAATTCTGGAGATTATCGCTAAATGAACAAAAAACAAACAATAGCATTTTTTGTTCTTGTGTTAGTCGTTTTTCTGCTGTTGTTTGTCCCATATACCAACAATACTGAACTCTTTACGCCAAAAGACATTCCGGGAACGGAAAATAGTATCAACCCTGATGCACTGAAGCAGATCTCAAAAGAACAATCAGGCGTTGCACTTTCCATGATGCAGGACTTAATTGATATATCTGGGACAATTATAATTAATATCAGATATGAGAATATTGATGATGCCAGGGAAGATCTTGAGGAATACAAGAGCTCTCTTGGAAAATTTGACAATATGGTAATCAATCTCGATATGACAGAATCCGAGATTGATGAATTCCAAAAGAATAACAGAGAACAGCTTGAAAACCTGGAGGACCTGACCGGGCAGATCGAAAGTTTATATGAGCCTGAAAAACTCCAGATACAATACCGTGATTCAGACGAACAAGACAAATATTATTCTGTCACGTATGATATCGAAAAATTACAAGAAAAGATTGAAGACAAAAAAGATGATCTGCAAAAAAGCACCGCTAAAAAAATCGAATCCAGTAAAAAATATGAGCTTCAGACAGAAACTCTGGAAGAGTCCGGAAAAGAAATAGAATATATAGGGGTTAAAGAAGTCACAGACATCACTCCACCACTCACTCCACCACTCACTCCATCGACCACTCCACCAATAGAAACCATAAACTCAAAGGAACCCGGGAGACCTTGGGATTATCTTCATTCAATCGTCCGAAATGTACGCAACATATTCGGAATGAAAACCGATACAACAGACAACGTAACGGGCGAAAAAAATGATTCACTTTTCATACTGGCCCTAATTGTTCTGGTATTTTGTCTGTTGGCCATTGCAGGTTACCGGTACTATTCCAAAAAATACCGTTCCAATAAATATACCCGGGCAGATTCACGTTTGCATATAGCCATTAAAGAGGATAATAAATGGGACCAGTATAAAATAACTTCAATACGAAACGAGTACTCGGGAATGGTATCAGAGGGCAAAGAAAACGAAGCATTCAGGTTCCTTGCAAAAAAATTGTTTTCCCTGGTATCAGTCAGAGAACATGTTCAATACATCCCCTCAATGACAAACAACGAATTGCTCTCAAAACTATCTTCAACAGAAAACATCAGACCTTTTACCATTCTGTATGAAAAAATAGTGTATTCAGGAAAAGCAACCACTGATGACAAAAATAAGCTGTATGAAATTTTTAATGATTTAATTGACCAGTACCTGGGGGTTGAAACATGAAACCCGTCAATTATTTGCTGATTATATTCCTGCTGCTCTCTTTTTTTGCGGTTGATGCGTATTTTTCCTCCTCAAATGAGGAATACAGCATGTATAATTCAAACTGGAACGGTACATCTCTGTTTGTAAATGATGCCCTTTCAGGGGGTGCTGTGCCTGTTACCGACTATGACGAGCTTGCCGGAATTGAAAATTCAACACTTATAATCATTGAACCGGACGGACTATTTTCTCCCGGCGAACTCCGTGCACTCAGGGATTACAAAATAAATGGAAATATCATATTAATATCAGATGAAAAAGGTCTTTCAGGCACTCTTCTAAAACTTTTGGGGACAGACCTCTCTGTTGAAAAGGTCAATCTTTCCAGTGTGGATCGGGAATATGATAATCCCGGATTCATTATATGTTATACCTCTGATGAATACCTGATGCTGGATAAAGACCAGATGGTGAATGAAATCAACAGCATTGTCCTTAACAAACCCTCGGTAGCAACCGGAGGAAATGACCTGATCAGCACCTCATTTATGAGCTGGGTAGATACAAACGGAAACGAAAGGGCCGACAAATCAGAGTCTCTGGGAAAACGATCCGTTTTTGTAACATTCGAAAATATCTATCTCCTCTCGGATTCCGGTATATTCCAAAACGCAGTCTATAAGGATGTAAATCTGAAAGATAACAGAAAATTCATAAAAAATATGCTTGAATCATCAGATGTCGTATATCTGGATAGCGCACATTCAAAAATAGCATCTGAAGAAGGAATGTTACGATACTTAAACTGGATCCGCAATAATGAAACGGTAAAAGCGGTAGCAATAATTATCATAATATTACTATTATTGTCAATATACAGGGGCAGATATGACAGATAACGAACGTACAAAAGATCTTCAACCTATCTTAGAGAAATATACATTAATCCGCAAAACATGCTCTGAGTTTATTGTAGGAAATGAATTATTAACTGAGGCTCTTTTAATCGGAGTTTTAAGTGAAGGCCATGTCTTAATAGAGGGAATCCCTGGAACAGCTAAAACATCTGTTATTAAAATAATTGCCCACCTGCTTGGATGTAAGGTGAAAAGGGTGCAGTGTACGGTTGACATGCAGCCTTCAGATATCATAGGCATACGAATATGGAATTCTGAAACCAAAGTTTTTGAATTGAAAGAGGGTCCGGTTTTTACCAATATATTGCATATTGATGAAATTAATCGTCTGCCTCCACGAAGTCAGAGCGCCTTCATAGAAGCAATGAGCGAAAAGCAGGTAACCATAGACGGGATTACTATCCCCCTTGAAAAACCCTTCTTCGCAGTAGCAACACAAAACCCATTCGAACTGGAAGGTGTATTCCCATTAATCGAGGCTCAGATAGACCGTTTTATGCTTAGCGTCAAAGCTAAATTTTTAAATGAAGATGAGGAACTGGAGATCATTAAAAGAGAACAGGAAGATCTTTTGGATATTGACCATTTCTTTGCGACAACAAAACCGATATTAACACCTGAAGAGTTACTGAAAGCGCAGGAAAGTACTAAAAAAATAACTGTCTCAGAGCCTCTCCAGAATTATATAAGAGATATCATTGTTGCTTCAAGAGAACATGGGGATGTAAGACTTGGAATCAGTTCAAGAGGTAGCATTTCACTGTTAAGAGGAGCAAAGGCATTTGCATTCCTGAATGGACGGGATTATGTGATACCTGACGATGTAAAACATCTGGCACGAATTGCCCTTCCTCACCGGCTGATTCTCAATTATGGAGCGGAGATCAGCGGATCAGAACCTGATCTGATAATTGAACAAATTCTGGACACCATAGAGGTGCCATAATATAATGGAGAAAAAAAAAGAATTCCTGACTATGATGATATTCCTGCTTCTTGCAGCAGGTATTTTTTTTCGTGATGTAAAAGCAGTATTCGCAGGATTCTCCATAACTGTCCTGTTGCTAACAGATCTTTTTGTATTACATAAGAAAACTGAAAAAACAGCATCACTGTTCCAGTGCTCCAGAATGGCAGACAAAACAATAATCGTCAGAGGAAAAAACATTGGAATAAGGACAGAATCTGATGTAGAAATATCGCCGGGAACAGAAGTTCAGATTGAAGATCTGATTCCTAAAGGATCTGTTGTTACCAGTGGGACCGCAATAAGCACTATTCTAAAAACATCCGGAAAATATACCGGAAATTATGATATCCTCTGCTTAGCGCATGGAATAAACAGATTTGAAGGAATTGGACTAAAAATATCAGACACCTTTTTTTCAGAATATCTGATTCTCAGAAAAAATAGCCTTCAAAAACCGGAAATAATGGTATTTCCAAAACCTTCTTTCGTAACAGGAAGGGCAAATCCTTTTTCCGGACAAAATACTGAAAAACCAACAATCGCTAAAGGAGACCAGGTGAAGGGGATTCGCGAATATATTATAAATGATGATCTGAGGAAGATTGACTGGAAAGCCTCAGCAAAATATGACAGGCTCTATACAAAAGAATACAGCGGGATCGAAAGGGACATGCAAATGCTTTTTATTGACCTCCCTGACAGGGAAGATCCTGCATCCAATGAAAAGCTCGAATTGATAAAGGGTGTTGCAGCCTCCATTTTGATGAATGAAGACAAAAACAGACCGGCGAATATTATCGAGATATCCGGACCAAATATAATAGCTGTTATAAAATCCGAAAAACTTCATTCAGAGGCGTTTGATCTGATAAACAGAATTAAACCTGCTACCAGAGATAAATATCTGTACAAATATTCCCCAAAAAGCTATAGATACGAGAAAAGAGGAAAGTCCTATTTTATAAACGTATTATCAGAGAAGGCAGGCCGTTTTTTCAGTCTTCAGTCGCCACACGTATTCGTAAAACAGGCCTACAATGTCCTTGGTACTATCAGTGCAGGAAAGGAAATATTCATCATAACATTGCCTGATGGTGACATGAGCCACCTGAAGATCATCGCTCAACTTGCCAGGCTCAGAGAATTAAAATCGGTCTGTTTCATACCTCGTGATGAAAACATGAAATCTATCAGATCCCGTATCTATTCATGCGGATTTGACGAGGTGAATCTCATATGAATAATAACAGGATTTTAATCATTGCATCGGCACTCATTGCACTAATCTATATGTTATCTCTCTCTCAGACGGGGTATCTCTCTGCATTTGTAATTTCATTCATTGTGTTTTTTGCAGGAGTCACATTTGCACTCATAAAAAGCGAACCCTTCCTGATTATAATCTGCGGTGAGATCCTGGTAATTAACAATCCTGCAATCCTCTCTTCGCTTGCGATCCAGTTTATAGTGGCGATTCTGTTTTTCATTCTCTATGTATCAAAAGAATCCCGCCTTCTTGGGGGTCTCTGCACCGCATATCTGGTGATAACGTCAGTATCTGCATATGGGGCTTTCACAATGCAGGCTTTCGGATACCTGCTTCTCTGCATTACCGCATTAATCTGCGGATATATAATCATACAGATACACTGGAGAAAAATGAAACGAAAAACCACGGAGGGCCTATGAACAGAAATATAAACACGATACGGGAAAAACTCACTCTTTCAGGAACGTACAACACATTTCCAAAAGTATCGATAGTCCTGATAGCAGTTTCAGTAATGCTCCTTATCATTGTCCTTTTCACAGACCGTAATGATTTCACTACAGCAGTACTTGTCGTTGTGGCACTGGCAAATTTCCTTACCGGCATGATATTCATCGCATTTACCGGATCCAAAGGGATAGATCCGGCTTTTTCTTCCATGCTCTACCCGTCGCTCGTAACGGACAGAGCAGGGATGTTCGCAGAACTGAATGTCTTCGGCGATGCACACTTTATCCCAAAGATTATGACACATTCAGATGATACCCTGCAGTTCAACCCGGTAGGGGAGTATGAAGGTATTGCGTATACCCATTCAGTCTTTGCACTGGAAAACGAAGAAACTGCAGGAATATTCTCAAAACCGGCATCATTTTCCCTGATAAACCATCTTGAAAGAAATTACGGCCTCACCATTCCCTCAATTGAAGACTCTCCTGAGGCAGTTGGAGGGATACTAAAAGAAATTCTATCAGAATTAACTGGCTTTTGCGAAGATATTGAGGTAAGTGAAAATGAAGGGGAAGTTATTGTGAATCTCAGAACGTTCGCCATGATAAACGGGTGCAAAGAAATCCGGAAGGAATCGCCGAAATGTTGTACTGCAGCACCATGTCCGGTATGCAGCCTGATAGGGTCGATTGTTGCAGAATGTTACGGAAAAGCAGTTGGCATATCGGCGATCAGAATAAATCATGCAAAAAGCGATGTGATGATTATTGTAAAGGTTCTCTCACATCAATCCAGAGATGAAGATCCCGGTAGTTTGCATTAATCCTTTCTTCACCCCAAACCTCATCTCCGGGATAGTCATCTTCGAAAAGGAGCAGCTGGAGTTTATTATACGAAGATGACGGAATTTCAAACTGGTAAAAGATTTCCTCTGTTTCATTATCAGGCACATCAAGATAAATCCTGTCGATAAGGTCCATGCTGATAATCGATGATGTATTCGTCGTTTCATTGAAAACCTGATCTACTGCATATGTCTCGATAAAATACCCTACATCCCGGTATTCATGGTTTCCGACTCCAATCGTTATTTCCTG
>Ga0075124_10001294_pt1 | contig 11715 bp, 11 predicted proteins | sample AntAceMetag02UKS_FD_69809 | JGI IMG/M metagenome (GOLD analysis project Ga0075124, IMG submission 69809) | Saline lake microbial communities from Ace Lake, Antarctica - Antarctic Ace Lake Metagenome 02UKS | ecosystem: Environmental > Aquatic > Non-marine Saline and Alkaline > Saline | place... | reverse complement strand
GGAGTAAGATTAAATGCAGGAATGAGATTGACTTTTGGTGTTCTTACTTTACATGCCGACTATACCAAGGCAAATTATTCTGTTATAACTGCCGGGCTGGGTATTAGCTTCAGGTAAGTTTTGTATATATCAGTATTATCCTCGTACTCCGACTTCAGTTCGGGGTACGAGTTTTGTTTTACTTATACTCTAAGAAATATCTTCTTTTTATAAAGATAATACATGAATAACCATACAACTGCAAGGTAAGCAATACCCGCTAAAACCGGTCCAAAGCCCCCCAGGTGTTTTGCAAGTCCCCCAAAAAGAAAATCTGAAGTATGTCTGAAATCAATTACCTGAACACCAAGGTAGATAGTAATCGAATTCACACCAATTACCTTAAAATAGAATCCCCATTTCCTGTATTTCCATACATCGGCAATAAGATAAAAAAGAGCTACAAGGATAAAAGAAATTCCTCCTGCATAAAGATTAAATGTTGTGGTCCATGCCTTCTTAATAACAGGATACCAGTTTTTCAGTATAAGTCCGAGTATTAACAATCCCGCACCTGTGCAAGCAAGAATAATTACTTTCCTGTACTGATCAATGTCCTTTTTTCTCAATATTATACCCGCAATAGCGCCCATAAGGGTGATCCCGGTAGCTGAAACGATACATAATAAACCTTCAGGATCAAAACTTCCTCCGTGTAAACGTCCCGGAAGCAACATACGGTCAATATACCCGTTAATAACACCTTCAGGGGTCAGAACACCTGCACCAATACCCGGAACATTAATAAAAAGTTGAATAATACCATATCCAACAAGTATGCCCGCGACCCATAAAATTAATGATTGGAATTTCTTCGCATTTAAAACTATCAATGATGCAAAAAAGTAAGCAAAACCAATTTGACCAAGAACGCTTGCATACCTCATATTTTCAAAATCAAAACGTAGAAAACCGTTATAAACAAATCCTAAAACCACGAGAAGTATAAGTCTTTTTGTAACCTTTTTATAGAGAGTGAATTTTGGAACTCCTTTTTCCCGTTTTGACAGAAGTGCATAAGGAATTGCAACACCTGCAATAAACATAAAAAGCGGAAATATGAGATCCCATGGAGCAAAGCCTTCCCATTCAACATGTTCAAGCTGGTGCGAAATAGCTTTAAAAAATCCCCAGTTTGTAAATTTTGCCAGTTCGGCAAAAAGATATGCTCCACCTGTTATCCAGAACATATCAAATCCCCTGAGAATATCAAGTGAATAAAGTCGTTCGGATGTAAGGTCTGATTTATTTTCTGTTTTCATAAATAGAATGTGGTTTTAATTAAATCCGTTAAAATTAATATTTATTCATCATTCATGCATTAAATGAATAAAATACTTTATGTAAAATTTTCAACTGTCATCAAACAACAAATGATTCGGTAGCACAGGGCGTGCAACAGCCTAATGTACAGACGCAATATTTTGCGTCTCTGTACGACATTAAAGGAAAAATAACAACACATACAACTAAATAAAATCTTATCTAACCTATTTCATAGATATGACAGACATTATCAGAAAGAAAAGAGGGTACATAGAGGCTACATAAAATCTGTCCTGAATTATCTGTGGAAGAAAGAGCTTAGAATTTGTTTAATTGAAGAAAACTATTTATTTTTGCTGACATAATGAACTTTATAAATGGAAATAACAGCTGGTGGGGTTGGTGGACCTGGATGAATATCCGGGACAGGTCGACATTACACTGTTAATTTTTTTGTTAAAGTAATTAATAGAATAAAGTTTACAGACCTCCCGGATATCCTGGAGGTTTTTTTATTGAAAAAAACTTACAATGAAGACAATAAAACTAAAAATAAATAAAGAACTGTTCCTTGCCGATACAACAACCCCGGTTGGACTGTATTTGAAGATGAGGGACGTATTTCCTAACTCATTTATGCTGGAAAGTTCTGATTATCATGGTAAAGAAAACAAGCATTCCTATATCTGTTTAGACCCTTTAGCCAGCATCGAAGTTCAGAATGACCGGCTAACACTCAGGTATGGAAATGAGTCACACAAATCAATAATTAAAAACAGGAGGGATGTGATAACCATTCTCAATTCTTTTATTCATTCTTTTAAAACAAGTGATACAATCCCTGTAAACGGGATTTTTGGTTATACCTCCTATGACTCAATAAAATACTTTGAAACATTAAGGCTTGATCATAAAAACAAAATTCCCGATCTTCATTATACCTGTTTCCGGTTCATCATTCAGTTTGATCATTTCAATAATACTCTTCTTCTTATTGAGAACCAGCCTGAAACGGATACTTCAAAGATCGAATTTGTTAAAACACTGATCAATATCAAAAGCTATCCACATTATAAATTTTCAGTTTCAGGAAAAGAGAGCTTTAATATTGAAGAAAAGGATTTTAAAGAAATGGTGTCAAAGTCTAAAGAGCACTGCAAAAGGGGAGATGTTTTTCAAATCGTACTTTCCCGGACTTTTAACAAGAACTTCAAGGGTGATGAATTCAATGTGTACAGAGCTTTGAGAGCCATAAATCCTTCACCCTATCTTTTTTATTTCGACTTTGGCAGTTTCAGGATATTCGGTTCTTCTCCTGAGGCCCAATTAAAAGTTACGAATGGAAAGGCAATAATTAATCCGATAGCGGGAACATTTAAACGCACAGGCAATGATCAGGAAGATTATAATTCTGCAGAAGAACTTTTAAAAGACCCAAAAGAGAATGCCGAGCATACCATGCTTGTTGATTTGGCAAGAAACGATCTGAGCCGTCATTGCAAAAATGTTAAAGTTGCAAGCTATAAGGAAATTCAATTCTACAGTCATGTTATTCACCTTGTATCGGAAGTAGAGGGAGAGTTAAACGATCCTGAAAATCCAGTGTTGATATTCGCAGACACCTTTCCGGCAGGAACCTTATCGGGTGCTCCAAAATATAAGGCAATGGAACTTATTGACCTCTATGAAAAGTCCGGCAGGGGGTTTTATGGAGGGGCTATCGGTTATTTCGGGTTTAACAATGAAGTAAATCATGCCATAACCATACGAAGTTTTTTAAGCATGAATAACACACTAACATACCAGGCTGGCGCAGGAATTGTTTCAGATTCACAAGAAGAAAACGAATTGCAGGAAGTAAACAATAAACTGGAAGCTTTAAAAAAAGCCATAATTATGGCAGAAAAAGTTTAATTACAATGAGAAAGATACTTGTTTTCGACAATTACGATTCCTTTACATACAACCTTGTACACTGTATCAGGGAAATTGGATATTCAGATGTAGATGTGTACCGGAACGATGAGATCGCTCTGGAAGAGATCAATAAATATGATTTGATATTACTTTCACCGGGACCCGGACTTCCTAAAGAATCCGGAATTCTGAATGAGTTGATCAGAACCTATTCAAAAACAAAAAAGATAATGGGGGTTTGCCTGGGACAACAGGCCATTGGAGAGGTATTTGGAGCTAAATTGATAAATCTTGATAAAGTGTATCATGGAGTTTCAACTTATGTGAATATTTCAGATAGTTCGGAGCCCCTTTTTAAAAATTTACCTGCAAGATTTAAAATTGGAAGATACCATAGTTGGGTGGTCGATCAAAAAAATTTCCCTGAATGCTTAAAAATCACCGCTGTTGATGAAGAAGAGCAAGTTATGGCTTTAAGACACAGGGAATATGATGTATGCGGAGTCCAGTTTCATCCTGAATCCATACTCACTGAATACGGTAAAGAAATTATTACTAACTGGTTAAATTATTGATCCTTATGAAAAGAATACTTAACCACTTACTTGATCATAAAATGCTATTAAAAGAGGAGGCATATGATGTGCTTTTAAATATTGGGAAAGGCAATTATACAAATTCTCAGATAGCTGCCTTTCTGACTGTTTATTTGATGCGACCGGTGTCTGTAGATGAATTGGCAGGTTTCAGAGACGCCCTGCTCGACCTATGTTTAAGGATAGATCTTAAGGAATTTAACACCATAGACGTTTGTGGTACGGGAGGGGATGGAAAAAACACTTTTAATATTTCTACTTTAACTGCATTTGTGGTTGCCGGTGCTGGTTACAAAGTTGCCAAGCATGGGAATTATGCAGTTTCATCAGCTTGTGGATCATCTAATGTATTAGAACATCTTGGGTATAAATTCACAAACGATAATGATCAACTCAGGAAACAGATTGACAAAGCTGGTTTCTGTATGATACATGCACCCTTGTTTCATCCGGCAATGAAAAATGTTGCTCCGGTAAGAAAAGAGTTGGGTGTTAAAACTTTTTTTAATATGCTGGGCCCTCTGGTAAATCCCAGTTTCCCCCAAAATCAGATCATAGGTGTTTTTAATATGGAGCTGGCCCGTATCTATAATTATCTGCTTCAAAAATCGGATAAAAACTATCGTATTCTGTATAGCCTGGATGGGTATGATGAGATTTCATTAACAAGCCCGTTTAAGGTTATTTCCAATAATTCAGAAAATCTATTTTTCCCGGAAGATATTGGTGTAGAGATGGTTGGGCAGGAAGAAATATTCGGGGGAAATACAATTGAGGAAGCTGCCAAAATATTTCTTGAAATAATAACAGGGGATGGTACACTTGCACAAAACAATGTTGTAGCAGCTAATGCAGCATTAGCCATACAATGTTTTGAAAAAGAAAAATCCATCTTTGATTGTCTTGAAATTGCAAAGGAATCTTTAATGTCAGGAAAAGCATATAATTCCTTCAAGGCGTTGATAAACCAGAATTAAATGAATATTTTAAACAAAATAACAGCGCATAAAAGAAAGATCCTGGCAGAAAGGAAAATCTTATTTCCAACAAAACTGTTGGAAGGCAGCACCCATTTTATTTCTGAGCCGGTGTCTCTTAAATATTCTATTGACATGAACCCCATACCCGGTATCATAGCAGAGTTTAAAAGAAAATCTCCTTCAAAGGGGATCATTAAAAAAGATGCTGATATCATTGAAATATCAAAAGGTTATATGAAGGCCGGTGCTACCGCGTTATCAGTGCTTACAGACACATATTTTTTCATGGGGAAAAATGATGACCTTACAGCAGCAAGGAAACATAATGATGGCCCCATACTCAGGAAAGATTTTATAATTGATGAATATCAGGTCATTGAAGCAAAATCAATTGGGGCTGATGCGATCCTGCTCATTGCTGCTATTTTGACCAGGGATGAAATAATAAAATTCACAGACCTGGCACATAGCTTAAACCTTGAAGTTTTACTGGAGATTCATAATGCAGGGGAGTTGATAAAAATGTATGATGAAGTGGATTTGGTAGGCATAAATAACAGAAACCTTAAAACATTTAAGGTCAGTCTTGATCATTCTGTAGAACTAGCCCATAAATTACCATCCGGTACTATTAAAATTGCAGAAAGCGGAATATCGGATCCGGCAAGTATAATAAAACTTCAGGCCAGTGGATTTAAAGGATTCCTTATAGGTGAAAGTTTTATGAGGGCGGCATCTCCTGCGCTTGAATGCAGGAAATACGTTGATTTTATTCGTAAAGTATATGAAACTGAACAGATATGAAACTGAAAGTATGCGGAATGCGTGAACCTGGTAATATTGCTGATTTGATTAATGTCAATCCAGATTATATAGGCATGATCTTTTACAGTAAGTCCCCCAGGTTTGTGAATTTACTCAACATTGAGATTAAGGCGAATATCCTGAAGGTGGGTGTTTTTGTTAATGAAAACATCCCTGAGATATTAATCAAAGTTAAAAACTATAAACTTGACCTGGTACAATTGCATGGTGATGAACCTGCCCGAACCTGCCATGATCTGTTTAGGAAAAACATTAAGGTTATTAAAGCTTTTTCTGTGGATGGATCATTTGATTTTGACAGACTTAATGAATTCGAACTGTACTGTGAACTGTTTCTGTTTGATGCCAGGGGAAAAACTCCGGGTGGAACCGGGAAACAATTTAACTGGGACCTTTTAAAGCACTACAGGGGGAACACAAACTATTTTCTTAGTGGTGGGATAGATATGTGTGATGTACCTGCTTTACTAAAACATAGAGAAAAAGACAATCGAATGACAGGTGTGGATATCAACAGTAAATTTGAAATCAGACCGGCATATAAAGACATTGAAAAAATAAAAAATTTCAAAATGCTTCTAATTAATGAAAAGAATTAAGCATATGCATTACCAAATAAACGAAAATGGCTATTACGGGCAGTTTGGGGGAGCCTACATCCCGGAAATGCTGCACACTAATATTGAAGAGCTCAGGACACAATATCTCACGATAATTGAACAGGAAGATTTTCAGAAAGAGTATAAGGATCTACTGTCTAATTATGTTGGGAGACCTACACCCCTGAGCTACGCAGGAAGGCTATCAGAAAAATACAGGTCAAAGATCTACCTTAAACGGGAAGATCTGACCCATACAGGGGCACATAAAATAAACAACACTGTTGGGCAGATCCTGATTGCAAAAAGAATGGGTAAGACCAGGATAATTGCGGAAACCGGAGCCGGACAGCATGGTGTTGCATCTGCAACGGTATGTGCTTTAATGGGAATGAATTGCGTTGTATATATGGGTGAGGTCGACATCAAACGTCAGTCACCCAACGTGACAAGAATGAAGATGCTGGGGGCAGAAGTGAGAGTGGTGAAAAGCGGCAGCAGAACACTCAAGGATGCCACAAATGAAGCCATCAGAGACTGGATAAACCACCCTATCGATACATATTATATAATTGGTTCAGTTGTAGGTCCGCATCCATATCCCGATATGGTTGCCCGTTTTCAATCCGTTATCAGTGATGAAATACAAAAACAACTGAAAAGAATGGAAGACAGGGAATTCCCGGATAAGGTTATAGCATGTGTGGGAGGCGGCAGCAATGCAGCCGGGGCTTTTTATCATTTTCTTGATAATAAAGAGGTTGACCTGATTGCAGTGGAAGGAGAAGGCCTGGGAATATCATCAGGAAAAACAGCTGCAACCATCAGAATAGGTGAAATAGGTGTTTTTCAGGGTAGTAAAACACTCCTTATGCAGGATCAGGATGGTCAGATCGTTGAACCATACAGCATATCGGCAGGTTTGGATTACCCGGGAGTTGGGCCCTTCCATGCCCATCTATTCAGGAGTGGGAGGGGAACTTATCTGGGTGCAACAGATAAGGAAGCCCTTACCGCAGCTTTTGAATTAACCGAACTCGAAGGCATCATCCCTGCTTTGGAATCTGCTCATGCCTTGGCAGCCTTAAAAAAGATTGTACTTCTCCCTGATGATATTGTAGTCGTTAATCTGTCCGGCAGGGGGGATAAAGATCTGGAAATTTATTCTAAAAACATGAATTATGAGTAGATTAAAAACACTTTTTAAGCATAGGAATTCAAATATTTTAAACATCTATATTACGGCCGGGTTTCCAGCTCTGAACGACACAATTTTAATTGTACAGGAACTTGAAAAGGCAGGAGTTGATATAGTTGAAATAGGTATGCCATTTTCCGACCCGCTGGCTGATGGGCCAACAATTCAGGCCAGCAGCCAGAAGGCCATTGAAAACGGGATCACCTTAAGCAAAATATTTGAACAGGTTACAGAGATAAGAAAAACCGTACAGATCCCCCTGATTTTAATGGGATATTTTAATCAGGTATTGAAATTTGGAGTGCCGCAATTTTTCGAGAAAGCCAGAGAAACGGGGATTGATGGTCTTATTATTCCGGACCTGCCCATTGATGTGTATAAAAATGAGTTTGCAAGCCTGGTTGATGAAATTGATCTGGATCTGATATTCCTGATAACTCCACAGACTTCAAATGAAAGAATTAAAATGATAGATAAATTGAGCAAAGGATTTTTGTATCAGGTTTCAGCTCACTCTACTACCGGATCTCAACAAGATCTGCAAACCTCTCAACTTGAATATTTTAAGAGAATTAAGGCCATGAATCTGGAAAATCCGACCATGATAGGGTTTGGGATTTCCAATCATGATACATTTGCCGCAGCCTGCGAATACGCCAACGGTGCCATAATAGGAAGTGCATTTATTGATGCTGTAGCTAATTCCACTGATCTGCCTGCAACAATTCATCAGTTTGTTAAAGATATTCTGGGTCGATGAATTCCTGCTCATTACGAAAAGTGACTTTCAAGAGATCAGTTTTGAACTATTTTCGAATTTGGAGGAATATCCCTGGTAATCCATACATTTCCCCCAATTACAGAATTACATCCAATCTTTACACGCCCAAGGATAGTTGCTTCAGCATATATAATAACATTATCTTCAACAATTGGGTGCCTGGGAATGCCTTTAACCAAATTCCCATCGTCATCAACCGGGAAGCTTTTTGCTCCAAGAGTAACTCCCTGATAGAGTTTTACATGATTACCAATAATACAGGTTTCTCCAATTACAACTCCGGTACCATGGTCAATCATAAAGAATTCACCAATTTCAGCTCCGGGATGAATATCTATTCCGGTTTCTGAATGGGCCATTTCAGTAATAATTCTTGGAATTAAGGGAACCTCCAGATTAAGTAACTCATGAGCTATTCGGTAATTGGTTAAAGCACGAATTGAAGGATAACAAAAAATAACCTCCCCATATCCTTTGGCTGCAGGATCACCTGAATAAGCAGCCTGTACATCTGTAGACAGTAAATAACGAATATGAGGTAATCTGGAAATAAATTTTAAAGTTATTTCTCCCACATTTTTTATGCAAGCTTCACAAGAGAGATTCGTTTTTTCATTGCAGGTAAAACATAAACCACGCCTGATCTGTTCGGAAAGAATATGGTAAACCTTATCAATGTTTACGCCCAGGTAATATGGCATGTTTTCCTGATTTAATGAAGAATTACCAAAATACCCCGGAAAAATGATCTTGCGAAGGAGATCAACTATTTCAGTTAAACTATTATTTGAAGGCATCAGTTCTTCGTGATCCGGAACATGAAAAACCATTTTTAATGATTTTGCATCCGATAAAGCTCTAACTACACCGGCAAGCTGATTTGATATGGGCTTATTTATTTTTTTCATTTTTGGTAAATAATGTAGTACTTAAATATCTTTCACCTGTATCGTTTATCATTACAACAATTAATTTTCCTTTTTGTTCTTCTCTCCGGGCAATCTCTAAAGCAGCATAAACAGTTGCTCCGGATGAGATTCCACATAATATGCCCTCTTCTGCAGCAAGCTTTTGTGCTGTACTCATAGCTTGTTCATTTGAAACTTGAACAATTTCATCTATCAGGGCTGAATTTAATATTTCAGGGATAAATCCGGCTCCAATTCCCTGAATTTTATGAGTACCTGGTAATCCCCCTGATAATACCGGAGAACCAACCGGCTCGACAGCAATGGTTATTAATCCCGGCTTTTTTTCTTTAAGAATTTCAGATGTGCCGGTAATAGTTCCACCGGTACCTACACCTTGTACGAAAATGTCAATTTTCCCATCTGTATCATTCCAAATTTCAAGAGCAGTAGTTTTTTTATGCATTTCAACATTTGCATAATTTGTAAATTGTTGCGGAAAATAACTATTAGAAGTATTAGCAGCCATTTCTTCAGCCTTTCTTATAGCACCTTTCATGCCTTCTTTTGCAGGTGTAAGAACCATATCTGCTCCAAATGCCCGTAATAAATTTTTCCGTTCCATAGTCATATTCTCAGGTAATATAACTTTCAGTTTGTATTTCTTCACAGCACAAACCATGGCAAGGCCAATGCCCGTGTTTCCACTGGAAGGTTCAATTATGACCGTATTTTTATTAATGAGGCCTTTTTTCTCGGCATCAGTAATTAATGCAAGACCTAATCTGTCTTTTATTGATCCACCCGGATTCATAAATTCCAGTTTGGCAGCTATAGATGCCTCAATGCCTCTGGAAATACTATGAAGATAAACCAGGGGTGTATTCCCTATAAGTTGAGTGATGTTTTTTGCAATTTTCATTTTCAGATGTATTTTCACTACTGTCCGGTTAACAAAGATATAAAAGTTCTGGAAGACTGAATATATAAGCGATAGAAGTTCTTTGAAATATTTTTCGATTTGAAATCAAAATACTCAAAAGTGTTGAGCTTTGTCAATAAAAAGGATTATGAATATTGGCAAACCTGTATTAGCTCAAATCATGGATTTTGTATCTAAATATGAATTTAACAAGTGCGTAGACAAATACAACGGGAACCACAAGGTTAAAACGTTTACCTGTTGTTGGAAACAGTTTATAGTAATGAGTTTCGCACAGTTGACTTACAGGGAAAGCCTTAGGGATATAGAAGCCTGCTTGCAAGCAATTTCTGATAAGCTTTATCATTGTGGTGTAAAAAGTAAGGTGGCTAAATCTACTTTAGCTGATGCAAACGAGAGTCGTGATTGGCACATATATGCGGACTTTGCGCAGAAGCTAATAATTGAAGCACGAGGACTATATAAGGACGACAATGAGTTCAATATTGAGATTGATGAAATTGCTTATGCTTTAGACAGTACTACAATTGATCTATGCTTGTCCTTGTTTCCTTGGGCAAAGTTTAGAAAAAAGAAAGCAGCTGTCAAGATGCATACGTTATTGGATTTAAGAGGTTCAATACCAACATTTATTGAGATTACAGACGGCAAGGTGCATGATGTAAATATATTGGATCTATTGTTAATTGAATCGGGTTCTGTTTATATAATAGATCGTGCTTATGTAGATTTTAAAAGGCTATATGACATGCATCAAGCAAAAGCATATTTTGTCACCAGGGAGAAACAAAATTTCAATTTCAAACGTTTGTATTCGAGAAAGGTTGACAAGAAAAAGGGTTTCAAATGCGATCAGATTATTGTTCTCACCGGTTATTACACATCAAAAAAGTACCCGGATAAACTGAGACGGATAAAATACTATGATGATGAATTGGGAAAAACCCTGGTGTTTCTGACCAATAATTTTACCTATAGCTCTGAAATAATAGCGCAATTGTATAAAGAGAGATCGAAAATGATAATTTTAACCAATTGAAACTGTTCGACTTATAACCGGACAATAGTGAAAACTAATAATTATTCACAATTCATCCGATAAAAGAACAAAATACTTAATTTTAAATTATCAATATTGTAAATATTATGCCCAATAATTTCTATTATTCTATATTAAGTGCGACTTTTCATGTATTTTTCATTGGGATACCCGGTTGAGCAGATGAAATACCAATCTATTGCCAACCTACACCTGTTCTTTAAAGACGAAGCGGAAGTATCAGAGTATAAGCGATGGTTAGATCTTGAAACGGCTACTTCAGGTGTTGAATATATGGCACATGGGGTTACGTATAAGCGCGAAATTTTTTCTTCGGAACCCGACCAGGTAATCATGGTTAGACTAACAGCAAGTGAGCCCGGACAAATATCTTTTCGCGCTGAACTTAGAGGCATTCGAAATATGGCTCATTCTAATTATGGTACGGATTATTTCCGTATGGAAGGTTTAGAGAATAATGGCCTGATGCTTAACGGTAAATCAGCCGATTATCTTGGTGTAGAAGGTAAACTAAGGTACCGTGCCCAACTCAAAGCTGTTGCTGAAGGGGGGACTATGAAGGTTAAAAGATCTGAGCTTTATATTGAAGAGGCCGATGCAGTA
>Ga0075124_10001292_pt1 | contig 11718 bp, 12 predicted proteins | sample AntAceMetag02UKS_FD_69809 | JGI IMG/M metagenome (GOLD analysis project Ga0075124, IMG submission 69809) | Saline lake microbial communities from Ace Lake, Antarctica - Antarctic Ace Lake Metagenome 02UKS | ecosystem: Environmental > Aquatic > Non-marine Saline and Alkaline > Saline | place... | reverse complement strand
AAGCCATTATATTCGAAGTAAGCTGTTCCGCTATCAATACAGGGTGAATCGCTTAAAAGCTGATAATTTCCATTATATTCATCAAAAAATCCCGGCTCTTCAGCAATGTTACCTTCCAGCCAGTTGATAATCACATTATCAAAATCAGAATACTCTATTGCTCCGTATCCACCCTCAATATTCGAATATGCCATAGATATTTCACATTGATGTGAAACACTTAATCCGTCCAGATATATGGCTTGTGGATAATTATTCCACATTACACTGTTGATCAGCTTTGTATCATTATTTCCGTAATTACTAAAAATTCCTCCACCATCTCCATTGGTTGTATTACCTACTATCGTCGTATTTACAAGAATAACTTCAGACCATGAACTCAGATGGATACCTCCACCATCTTCTTCCGCTGTATTACCGGCTATTAGCACATTTTTCAGACTCACATCATAGCCATTCAAACTGAGTCCTCCACCATTTACGCCTGCTGTATTATCTACTATTTCCGAATTTTCTATTGTTATTTCATCACCCCAGTAATAGTATAATCCGCCCCCTGAGTTCGATGATTCATTATTCCTGATTACAGAATCTATCATATTCAGCGATGACGAACTCTTGCAGTAAATTCCTCCTCCTGATCTGGCATAATTACCTTCTAATAAACAGGATTCCATGTTGATCTCGGAGTTATAATAATTGGATATTCCACCACCTTTACCGGAGTTTGAGGTTGCAATATTATTGATAAAAGAAACATTTTCCATGTTCAGTTCAGAAGATATACAGAATATACCTCCTCCTTCTGAACTACATTCATTGTTCTCGATCACTACGTCTTCCATGATCAGGTCACAATAATACATATATGCTCCGCCGCCGTTATATACCGAATTATTATCCCTGACCAGAATCGAGGTAATATTTGTGGAAGAATTTATCCCAAAATATAACCCGCCTCCGTTGGTAGCCTGATTATTGATGATCTTCAGATTATCCAATGTCGGACGGGTATTATCATCACAGAATATGCCTCCCCCTTGCGTACTTGTTCCGTTTGTGATTGTAAAACCGGATAAAACTGCATTGCTGGTTTCATTGCTATTGAATGTGACCACAGCGCCATTTTGATCGCCATCGATAATTGTCTGGGAAATATAACTGGTATCCTGAGTGGTGTAATACATGGAAGCCACAATAATTTCTTTTCCCAGAAAATTGATATTCTCATAATATGTTCCCGGTGATACAATGATCACATCACCGTCAGCAGCTTCATCAATTGCTTCTTGAATAGTTTCTACATCTTCAGGTACGTTAAAACTTACCCTGGTATCATCTGCGAAAATATTAAAACAAATAAGACACAGTATTAGCAAAAAAAAGTAACTTGTTTTCATTGTTCCTCCAGATTTCAAATATCCCCCACAGATACGTACTAAAAAATCGGACAATGACTTTATTTTTGTCAAGATAAAAAAATATTATTTCTTCTATTCCTTGTGAGATTGTTCAGTTGCTCCCAGTAAAACACTTTTCAAATGGTTTGTAACTCTCCTGATCGGAGAAATACACAGGTGTTAACAGCATTTGTCTGCTCTTTAACAGGGAAACTGGTAATTTAAGGTGTAACAACTCAACTCGGGAAAAGCTTTGGGGCAAGGTGAGTAAGCAATGCAGAAATTTAAGAATTTTACTACGGGGTATAAAAATTACAACAGGAAATAAAATTTCTTGAAAAATAGAAATAAATTTTTCTGCTTGACAAATAAAAAAGAAAAGTTTGAATTTAATAGTTTGCAGATTATCACTGGGTGTAATAAAGGGAGTGCTAACAGTTAGGGAGAAAGGAGACTGATATGGAATCATCTTATGGCAGAAATCTGGAAGAATTTCAAGCAGGAGAAAAAAAAATCCATGAGCCAGCAAAAACGATAACTGAGAGTGATAAAAACTTACTTGTTTCCGTATTTAGATATATCAGTGCGATAGAAAAGGTAAGTAGAGTACAATGTTGTACTGCTGATCATGCTATATATATCTTAAGAACTTAACTGAAACAGAAAAAAAACTGGGAAAGATCGAGAGAGTAAATTATGGAAAAATCAATCTATCAACTGCCGTTGCAGGTTTTAGCCAGGCATATTTTTTATAGTCGGTCACAGTATTGGAATGTTGCAAAATTAAGAAGGTATCAGAATGAGCGATTGAAGGAGTTGGTAAGATATGCTGATAAACATGTACCTTATTATCATAAACTGTTTCGGGAGATAAAATTTGAAGCGGAGAAATTCAGAGGTATTGAAGATATGGATAAAATACCGCTACTGAATAAAGAAACAGTGCGTACAAGAAAAGAAGAATTTCTATCGGATGAAGTTAGCAGCAGGAATATCATCTGGGATTCTACCAGCGGATCAACGGGGACACCTCTGCATTTTGCCTTGAATAATTCCGTGCAGGCAAATAAAATTGCTGCTCTTTTGCGCAGCTTTCACTGGGCTGGATACCGTTTGCGAAGAAGAACACTTATGGTTCAAAGCTATTATTTCAAAGATAGAGAATTTCAGTCTGATCCGTTCTATAACATAATTCGCTTCGATTCCAACAGTTTGAGCAGGACTTCCGCCCTGCAACTGGTGGAAGAGATAGTAAAAAAACCCGTGAAAACCATAATCGGATTTCCTTTTGATATTTTGACGATTGCCCGGTTTGCTGCAGAAGCCGGCATAAAAATACCGTCACCCGGTTCGATAATCACTTATGGAGAAAAACTATCTGGAGAGAGGCGCAAAATGCTAATAGATTATTATGACTGTCCGGTTTTTGATTTTTATTCAATGCACGAATGCAGTGCCATGATCTCACAATGCGAAAAAGGGAGTCTGCACTTGATAGAAGATTTTGCATATATGGAAATAGTTGATGAAGAGGGGAAGCCGACAGAGGGAAAAGGAATGCTGGTAGGGACAAATTATTATAATTATATGATGCCGTTGATCCGTTATAATACCCGTGATAAAGTACAGCTTTCAAAGGCGGAATGTACTTGTGGCAGAGCATTCAGGATTGTGGAAGAGATATTCGGTAAGGAATGTGATGTGATCTGGACACCGGATGGCAGGATACTTGGAGCAGTGATGTCCCATTCCGTGGATCGGGCAAAGGGAGTGATCGTGTCTCAGTGTGTTCAGGATGCATTGGATCATCTCCTGGTTCGGATAGTTGTGGATGAGAGTTATAACAGCAGATCGCAGGAAGCACTGGAAGCAGGATTGCGTAAACGGATAGGCAATGAAATGAAGCTTGATTTTGAGATAGTAACCCAATTGGAGAAAACACCCGGTGGCAAAACACCCTTCATTATTTCAGAAATCGCAAGTACAAATATATAAGGAGTGTCGATGAACCGGACAGAACAAATTGATGTTGCCAGATTAAAAGAAAAAATTCTCTCGGTAAAGCAGGAGAAGAACTATTATATTATTACTCATAACTATGTGGATACTGACGTACAGGATATAGCTGATTATGTTGGCGATTCATTGCAAATGGCATTAAGGGCATCGGATTCAGATGCCAGCAAGGTTCTGGTGTGCAGTATCAGGATCATGGGAGAATCGGCGAAATTGCTTAATCCCGCTAAAAAGGTGTATCTGGTACACCCTTCAGCAGATTGCCGGCTGGCAAATCTTAATAAAGCTGAGGAACTTCGGGAACTCAAAAGGAGATATCCGGAAGCAGAAGTGGTCTGTTATGTAAATTCAGCAGCAGAATTGCGTGCGGAAAGCACAATAACCTGCACCTCTGCTAACTGCGTGAAGATCGTGCAGGCATTACCTGATGACAGACAGATCATTTTCATACCGGACAGTAACATAGGAAAATGGGTAGAATATCGGACAGGCAAAAAACTGATCATGTTCGACAGTAATTGCTATGTACATCACCAAATCAGTCTTGAGGAAGCAAAACAGCAAAAAGAACGATTTCCCGATTTTTCACTGCTGGTTCATCCTGAATGCAGATTGGAAGTCTGTAAACTGGCAAATGAAGTATGTTCAACCAGTCAGATGATAGATTACGCTCAGGACCATGACAGGTTGATATTGGGAACAGAGACAGGATTATATGACCAGTTACGGAAGCTTTTTCCCCGTAAAAAATTGACCCCACTCAGTCCACGAATGATCTGCGAAGATATGAAGCTGATCAATCTGAAACTGGTTGCAGAAGCTCTGGTTGAAGAACGGTATGAAGTAAACCTTGATCCGATCATTGCAAAAAGATCTCTGAATTCTCTGAAGCGGATGTGGGAGATACTCGGGTGACCGGCAGAAAAAAAATCCTGAAATTACTGCAACTGGCAGTTACGATAATACTGCTTTCTTATCTGATCATTCACTGGGGATATTCAATAAATTCGCTAATATTAGATGTTCGAGCACCTTTCTGGCTGCTACCATGTATCATCAACGCTGCGCTTCTTACACCGTTTCTGGCTGGCTGGCGCTGGAAAACTGTGCTGAAAGCGGTCAATGTTACAATACATCTATTTGAATTGATAAAGATCAACTTTTTGTCTATCTTCTGGGGAGCAATGCTGCCTTCATCGGACGGTTTTGCCTTTATCAGAATGGCTCTGGTGGCAGGCAGTCATCCTGAGATCAAAGAAAAAACGATAGGGTCAATTGTGCTGGAAAAATATTTCGGAGTTTTGATCCTTCTGACCACAGCACTGGCAGCGGGATTTTTTATGGATCATCCGCAGACAGGCAAATTGCGAATAATACTGATCGTTTTACTGCTGATAATGCTGGGTCTGGTAGCTTTGGTTGCCTTGATGCCTGGATTAAAAAAGCCTGTAACCGGAAACAGTATCTTCCGGCGTGTACAACGTTTTGTTCAGATGCTTCTGCTTTCCTGGAAGAATGCGCACAAGGGTAAGCTTGCATCAGCATGTTTACTGATCCTTTCTGTGCAGGTAACGGGCTATTTTGTGGTTTATTGTCTTTTCCGGTTTATGGGTTATAATCTGCCGATGATCAATCATCTTTGCCTGATCCCCATTATTCAGGTAATCTTGTTGTTGCCCTTTACTGTCAGTGGTTTTGGAATACGAGAAGGTGCATTTCTTTATTTCTATCAGCAACTGGGAATACCGGCTCATTCACTGATAACTCTTTCACTGCTAAATTTCTTCATCCAAACCGGAATTCCGGCTCTTATCGGGGGAGTTTACAGTCTGGCAGTTCACATCTCACCCCCTGGAAACAGAGAATGACATCAGGTATTGAATTATCAATTGTAGCTCCTGTATTCAATGGGGCTGATATTATTGAAGAATATATCTTGCGGATGGTAAAGACTCTGGAAACTCTGAATAAGCCGTATCAGATCATTTTAATAGATGACGGTTCCACAGATGGTTCACTATCATTGATGAGAGAGCTTCAAAAAAAACATTCGGCAGTGATAGTTATAAAACTGACAAGAAATTTCGGACAGTCAAATGCAATAGCAGCAGGTTTCACAAAGGCAAAGGGTAATTTCATTGCAGTAATGGATTCCGATCTGCAGGATAAACCCGAAGATATAATCCTGCTCTATAACATGATCAGACAAGACAGTGCGGACATGGTCATTGTAACCAGACAGCAGATAAACAGATCGGTATGGCGGAATTTCTGTTCATTCACTTTTTATTTTCTTACCATTCTATTAACAAGATTAAGATTTCCCTGTGGCTCCGGTGTTTTCAGGATCATGAAGAGAAAATGTCTTGATCAGTTGAACAAGGCTTTGCGGACCCCCGGAACGATACTCAGCTATATTCATGCTTCGGGATATACATGGAAGACAGTTTCTTTGCCACGAGAAAAAAGCAGATCAAAGAAAAGTAATTATACTTTCGGGAAAATGCTGCATCTCGCCCAATGCCGGATTCTTTCTCATAATCTTCTGTTCCTGAAACTGCTGGGCGGTAATTTTCTCTTGCGTTATATTCCCGAATTTTCGATTGATAAGATATATGCGGAACAGCAGAATGAATGAGAATATTATAATCATCGGAGGGGAAGGTAATGGCAGCGTTATTGCTGATGCTATCACCGATACCTGTCTGCGAGGTAACAGTAATGCCCGGATCTACGGCTTCCTGAACGACAGGAAGAATAAAGGAGACCTGATATCCGGTTATCCGGTGTTGGGCGCCCTATCCGACTTGCAACTTTTTCTGGATCAGGGATGTAGATTTGTATATACTATATACCATATAGACGGGCAAAAGGAACGTATTGACCTTTTCCACAATCTGAAAATACCTGTAAAATCTCTTTTTACTTTTGTCCATCCCATGGCGTATGTAGCTCCTTCTGCCAGAATAGGACGAGGGGTGATTATCATGCCCCAGGTTTCAGTATCATCAGAAGCTGTGATAGGAGATTGCTGCCTTTTGATGGTGAATTCCTCTGTGGGGCATAATTCTATTATAGCTCCTCATTGTCATCTGGCTGCTCAATGCTGTCTTAGCTCTCATGTCCTGCTTGAAGAAGGAGTACATATAGGTCTCAATGCTACGGTGCGTGAGCATTTGACCCTGAAAAAATATTCTACTCTGGGTATGGGATCAGTATTATTGAATAACATTGACAAACGGGAAATCTGGGCAGGAAATCCTGCCCGGTTTATAAGAAGATCAAAATGAGCAGCGTGGCAATCATTCAATCAAATTACCTGCCCTGGAAAGGATATTTTCATATCATCCAGTCTGCGGATCATTTTGTCTTTCTGGACTCAGTGAAATATACAAGAAGAGACTGGCGGAACCGCAATCAGATTAAAACTCCGGAAGGAACTGTCTGGCTGTCAATACCTGTTCACGCTCGAAAGAATACACCCATTAATAAAACAGTAATAGCAGACTATCGCTGGCAGAAAAATCATCCTAAAACTCTGAGGCAATTCTATGGTAAATGTCCTTATTTCGAGGAATATTATCCCCTGCTGGAAGAATTATATTCCCGGGACTGGACATATCTATCTGAGCTTAATCAGACTTTCACCAGGGAAATTTCACAACTGCTGGGCATTAAAACTCAATTTTATGATGACAGGCAGTTTTCTACATCGCAGGATAAAAGCAGGCGGCTGCTGGACATTGTGGAAGCTCTGGGAGCGGATACCTATATAACAGGACCTTCCGCCAAAGCTTATCTGCAGGAAGAAATATATCGGGAGGCAGGAATAAAGGTGGAATTTTTCAAGTATCCGCAATATCCTGAATATGATCAGGTCTGGGGTAAATTTCTTTCGCAGGTTTCTATCATCGACCTTTTATTTCATCAGGGAGATAAAAGTGGAAATTATATCTGGGAAAAACAGTTTTGAAAATATTCAATGAACCGCTGCAGACAGGTACAGAGCAAAAATACCTTGATCAAGTGCTCAAAAGCGGGTATTTTTGCGGGAACGGAGAATTTTCCAGCAAGTGTGAAGTAGCTCTTACCGAAATCTTTCAGGCAAAAAAGGTTCTATTGACCTCTTCGGGAAGCTCTGCCTTAAGTATTGCCGCAGAGCTGCTCAATATTCAGCCGGGAGATGAAATAATCCTGCCTTCTTTTGCCCATGTGGGTACAGTATCTGCATTTGCCCTGCGGAAGGCAAACCTGGTCTGGTGTGAGATAAAGCTCTTAACCAGGAATCTGGATGAAAATAAGCTGGAAAGACTGATCACTCCCAAAACGAAAGCTGTTATTGCCGTTAATTATGCCGGGATGTCAGATAATATTGATTTGATAAAAGAAATATGCAGGCAACACTCATTGATCCTGATTGAAGATAATGCTCAGGGTATAGGAGCTATCTATCAGAACCAGGCTTTAGGCTCTTTTGGTGATCTGGCAATTGTGAGTTTTCATCAAACCAAAAATGTTCATTGCGGAGAAGGAGGCGCACTGCTTATAAATTCGCCACAATTTATGGAAGCAGCGCAAAAGATTAGAGACAGAGGAACGGATCGGAAGGAGTTTAACGAAGGGAAGATAAACTGCTGGACATGGTGGATAAATGGTTCAAATTATTATGTAAGTGAATTACAAGCTGCGTTTCTCTATGCTCAGCTCCAGGAATTGGAAAAAGTTAACCGGCATCGGCTGATACTTTTTCAAAGATATATCAAAACACTCAAAGAGAATCTACCGGAAGGTTCTCTGCCTGTGGTTGATAAAAACTGCCAACTAAATGGACATTGCTTTTCTATATTGACGAAAAGTGAACTGCATCGAAAAAATATAATTGATGAATTACACCAGAAAGGTATTCAATCGGCATTCCATTACCTGCCACTGCACAGGGCTCCATATTGGCAGGGATTGTATGAAAACCTGAAGCTTCCGGTAACAGAGCAAGTGGCAGATACAATTTTAAGGTTGCCGATGCATTATAATCTTAGTCCTGATGATGTGGATGAATGCTGTATAAAACTGGCAGACGCCTTTATATCAGGAAATAAAGAATGAGTAAAAAAGAAAAGAAAACAATTCCGGTAAAAAGTTGTGAAGAGTTTTCAAGAACAGCATTCTGGAAATTCCTTGATAATCCGAAAATTGTTCTCTGGCTTATAGTATTATTATTCATTTTCTATTTCCTGCCGTATTTCATCAAAGGCGAGGATGTTTTTATCCCTCAATTCGACAACCTTGATCAGATGAGTTACCTTGGTCACTTCGATGGAAGATTCCAAGGTCATTTCTTTCTGAATGATAAGATGGAGGAATACTATTTACCCGGAATGGAATCTGTTTTCAGAATAGCAGTTCTGTCTCTACCTAAACTAATCTGGCTGTTGGGATTTTTCTGGGGATTTGTGGTAAACGAATTTTTTTACAGATTACTGGCTTTCCTCGGATTCTACCTGCTGCTCAATCACTATCTGATGAAGGGATTGCCCCGGTTATATCCGGCATTGATCTCTCTCGCCTATATATATCTGCCTTTCTGGTCGCAGGGAGGTTTATCGGTTTCGGGATTACCCTTGCTGGCTTTAATATTATTAAATATTTACCATAAAAAGAATGTTTTCGCTTCCTATATTGTTCTGCTGGTATATGTCACTTATTCTGGATTTTTCCTTACCGGAATTTTTGTAATGGCAATTTTCGGTCTTCTGATTTTGATCAGGTTAATCTGCGGATTGAACTTTAAAAGACTAATACCACCTTTATTGTTGATGGCAGTGATATATGTTGTGACTAATTATTCTTATTTTCTGATTAACTTTGTTTATAAAATTCCAACAAACAGATCGGAAATCCAGATATTATCTAAAAATCTGGCGAATGTCTGGAAAGACCTGTTCCTGAACTATTTTGTCACTTCACATACACATGCTCCCTCTTTTCATCAATATCTGCTGCTGCCTGTTGCAATAATATCAGGAATCTTTATCATACGTAACCGTTCTTTCTTTCTGCGTAAACTGACAATCCAACTGCTTGGATTTATTATACTCAGTGCACTGTTATTCTCACTTTACCGATTTGAACTGGTTAATGAGTGGTACACTAATCTGAAGTTCGGCTTTGATTATTCCCGTTTATTCTTTTTGAACCCTCCGGTCTGGTATGTACTTGTCAGCATAAGCATCACATTTTTTTATCGGAATTATAACATGAAAAAGACTACCCTGATCATTGCTCTCTTTATTTTATTTACTCAGATTACAATAAATTATTATAATTCAAGTTATAAGACCTGGACAGAAAACCCCACTTACCGTCAGGTAGTGTCAGAAAAGCAGTTCGATGATATCACAAAATATCTTAGTGCACATGAACCGGGATTTTCCAAATCTGAAACACGCATCGGTTGTGTGGGATTTCAGCCAGCAGTAGCTAATTTTAATGGTTTCAAGACGCTGGGAGCTTATTGTCCCATTTATCCGCTGCATTTAAAGCAGGAATTTCTGGAAATACTCGAAGGTGAAATGAATAAAAGCCTGAGATTGAAAATCTATATGAACAAATGGGGGTCACAATTATACCTGTTTGATGATCAGATATTCATTGAAATGCTTGATCAGAAATATTTGAGAAGTAATTTCAAGACCATTACCTGCGACCTGAATACTGCCAAACTTAAAGAGCTGGGAGTTGATTACCTTTTCTGTACTGCAAAAGTCATCAATGCTTCTAACAAAGGCTTAAAAGAAGTTTATCGTGAGAAAAATCCCTTTAATTATTATCGCTTCTTCATCTATGCCATAGAATAAATACTACCGCTGTAACAACAAGAATGTGCTTATTCCATAATCGCATTTGAGTTTTATTCTCCAAATTCCCAACCCATATAATTAGAGCTAATATTTCCGACTTGAGCTAATTGATAAAAATCTTTTTGGCTAACTCTTATTTTTTAGTAATTTATCTAATAACCTGGTCTTCTTAGGAAAAAGGCTGTTAAAAGAAAAGTCAAACATGATTCCTGCTTGATCCAATTTATTAAATCTCAACTTTCTGGCTAAAATGTAAGGAAATGTTAGGAAAAGTAAGGAAATTGTTAGGCCGTAAATACTTGCTATTATTATTGTTACAGCAAAATCTAACATTTTTGCCCCTTTTTGAGAATATATATGCCCATAATTACATATTTAACTTTTAAAACCAGTATTTCCCTAATATAACCACTAACCATCAAATAGATAAACCACAAAATGACAGTTGTAAAGTGAGCTATCTATATATGGATTATGCTATTAGAGCATTATTTGTTTTGGCGTATATGTTTTAACATACTGATTTTCAATTAGTTATCATCAATTCGGAAAAATTGGTTAGTGGATTTCTTCGGCCCGGAATTGGTATTTATTATGATCTATTGCGAATGCAGGATTCTTTAATTGAATTAGATTAAATAACTGAAAGTTCTTTTATATGGCTATTCAAAGGATTGGCGCCCCAGATGCGATTCGAACACATGACCTTTTCCTTAGTTAAGTGTCCTGTGTCTCGTAACTACTTATCATAGTGGCAACATACAGGTCAGACATTTTCATGAGTGACCAAAACGTGACCAGAGATTGTTTATAGTTGGTTCTCATTCCTAAGTTATTGATGAAAATTGCTAATGCACGTTTCTTCGCTTCTTTTCTTGGCATATTCCCATGATATTCCATAATGCCAGCTCTTTCAATAAATATTTCAATTAGAAATCATAGTCTAACTTCTATAATGCTTAGTAAATTTTTTCTGGTTCTACCCCACCAAATTACATTGCTACAATTCATAAGAGAAAGGGCTTTAAGTAAAACTGGGATAGCACCCATCTTATCTCCAGTTTTCAGAAGACATTCGCCTTGCATTGCTAAAGCAATATCTCGCTTTTTTGCATATTCATAAGCGAGAGCTATATAGGGTTTGTACCTTGCAAACTGCATATGATATATTTCATCTGGAGTAGCATTATGATATGGATCATTAGATAGGGAAATTACATTTGCTATCCAGTTTGCCTTTTTTGATAATTCAATAAGTACAGGAATTGCAGCTTCATAATTATCAGCGAAGAATAAAGTTTCTGCCTTTGTCTTTAAGGAATCAATTTCAGATTTAGTTACTATACCAAATTCCTCTACTTTAGATGCTGCAGAGGTACCCCCGAAATTCAAATAGCATCTAAGATTAATAATATCAATAATATAAAGTTATCTATACTAAT
>Ga0075124_10001291_pt1 | contig 11720 bp, 15 predicted proteins | sample AntAceMetag02UKS_FD_69809 | JGI IMG/M metagenome (GOLD analysis project Ga0075124, IMG submission 69809) | Saline lake microbial communities from Ace Lake, Antarctica - Antarctic Ace Lake Metagenome 02UKS | ecosystem: Environmental > Aquatic > Non-marine Saline and Alkaline > Saline | place... | reverse complement strand
GGAAGAGGATCAGGAGGAGATCGCTGAGCGGAGGAACTACATCACCGATCTGAGGGAGAAGGCCCAGGATCTGTTGAAGGAATTCGACCAGGTCCATGAGGAAATGGCCAAACAACTCAGGGCGAGGCTTGTCAGCTTTAGTGGTGATCTAACCGCCAGTGTAGCCGGGTTAATGGGCGAGTTCGAAAAAGATCGTACAGAGGCAGCTAAGGCCTGGAATGATATTTTGTCATCCATACGTTCTGCCGAAAAAAAGACAGTCATTACTGGTCCGGCAGAAGTAGTGGCAGCAGTAGAGGTCACCACGGTTGAGGAGGCCATTGAGACAGAAACACCTGAAGAGGAAGAAGAGGACATAGAGAATAAGATCATAGGGCTCCTTCAAGACCAGCCCGATGGTTTGAGGATGGTCGAGATTGCAGACATCCTCAGTGTTGAAAACTGGAGGTCCCTGATTCCCCTCATGAAACAACTCCTTGAGGATAGAGAAGTCACAAAAGTGGATTCGACCTATTATGCTGCTTAAATAGGCGCTGCGATGGAGGCCGGGACAGAAAAGTGAAGATTGAACAGTTAAGGACGGTCCCAAAAACCGTCCACCGTCAATTAAATTGCCCGGTCTCTACGCATAAAAATCAGCTCTTTTCGATCTAAACAGGAATCGAATAACGGGGGAAACCAGTATAATGAACTCGGAAATATTGAAAGGAGATGGGGAAAAGGTCATTGGGACATGTGCCTTCTGCGAGGGAAAAGGGGTTGATCCATTTGAGCTCTTTTACAAACAGTCCGTCTGTCAGGTCTGCAGCGGGAGAGGCCGGGTAACCGTCCATGGGCCGGTTACGACGTGCGCATATTGTAACGGTACAGGGGTTCACCTTCATCGTCGTCTGGTCTGCACAGTTTGCGGCGGAAAAGGAATGGTCAGCATCAAGGAGCCAATGGAAATATGCCCCCAGTGCAAAGGGAAGGGATTAATGCCTGGCCAATACCTCCCCTGCCTGACATGCCACGGCAAAGGAGTGATAAAAAAAGTGATCAGTGATCAGTGATCAGTGGGCAGTAGTGGAAAGTGAGCAGTGCTCGGTCAGTGGTCATAGGGTAGTCCAAGGTCCAAGGTCCAAAGTCGGAGAGAGATGTGAGGCATTTGGCTTCGCCGTCATTCGGTTGTCTCCGATTCTGTCCACTTACCACTAACCACTAACCACTGTCGTTTTAGAAAAAAGGAGAATTTTATGTCAATCGAGGAAAACACAACGGTTCTTGAGCCTCGCTCACTGCCAAACTTTGTAGAGACACCCTATGTAAAGGACATCACAGAGAGGGCGATAGCTTATATCCGTGCCGGGTTCCCGATCCATTTTCGAGGGATCTCCGGGACCGGAAAAACGACCCTGGCCATGCATGTAGCAGAACTGATCGGACGGCCGGTGGTCATGATCCATGGGGATGAAGAATTTTCCACGTCGGATCTCGTAGGCGGGGAAACCGGTTTTCGCAGTAAAAAGGTGGTGGACAATTATATTCACACTGTCCTCAAGACCGAAGAGGATATGAACAAAAGATGGGCGGATAATCGCCTCACCACTGCCTGCAGAAACGGGTTTACACTCATTTACGACGAGTTTACCCGATCAAGACCCGAGGCCAACAATGTGCTCTTATCGGTCCTCCAGGAAAGGATGCTCGATCTGCCGGCCCCAAGCCAAGGCGAAGGGAATTACCTAAATGTGCATCCTGACTTCACCGCTATCTTCACCAGCAACCCGGAGGAATATGCCGGGGTCCACAGAAGCCAGGACGCCCTGCGGGACAGGATGATCACCCTGGACATTGATCATTTCGACGAGGAGACAGAGGTACGGATTACCCGCTTCAAGTCAGACCTTGCCAATGGTGATGCCACCAAGATTGTCAGGATTGTAAGAGGGCTGAGAGATTCGGATTCCTATGAGTTTGCCCCAACAGTCAGGGGCTGCATCATGATCGCGAAGACACTCGCTGTGCGTCATGCCTCGGTGGACAGGGCAGATCCGGTCTTCAGGCAGATTTGCATGGATATCCTCGCATCCGAGACCAGCCGGATCGGCACCTTAGGAAGCCAGTCACGAACAAGGGAGGTCATCTCAGAGTTGATTGACCAGATCTGTCAGGGGGAAAATGGAGGGGGTCAGATGAAAACAAAGACCTTACCCATAACAGTCCATAAAGATACGGCCGCATTGTAAGGCGACGGAGGGATTTCATGAACAGAGAGATTCGGTCACTTGGTTCCATAAAGACACTGATGAGCATGAAACACCGCTCACTACCCAAGGCGGAGCGGTCCAATGACGCGGAGCTTTATCTTCTGAAGAACAATTTGGCCCTGGCTCAAAGGGAATTGATCAGCGTAAGTCGGAGGAAGGAGGCTGTTGAGCAAAAAATCAGGGAGGTCGAGCAAAGGATTGCGGAGCTGGAGGCGGAAGAGGGGATCACAAGATCGAAGAGCGCTGCCGATTCACACGCAATAAAGACCAGGCCGACGAGCAATGTAAAGGTCATGAAGGTCAATTATTAACACCTTGGAGTTCTTGGAGGAACTGAGATCGCTATGGCCAAAGAGGGAAAGTACGTCTATTGCATCATCGGTGGCAATGAAGGGAGAAATTTTGGACCAGCAGGGATCGGGAAAAGGGGGGATATTGTTTCCACCATAGGATTCAACGACATCAGCGCGGTCATAAGCAGCTCTCTCGTAACCAAATACGTGATTAATCCGGAGAACCTCACTGCCCACGAGAAGGTCATCGAAGAGGTGATGAAGGACTATACGGTATTGCCGGTAAGGTTTTGCACCATTGCAAACAGCCCTGAAGAGATCCGCACCTTCCTGAGGAAGCGGTACGGAGAATTCAAGGGGATGCTGAAAGACATGGACAACAAGGTGGAATTAGGTCTGAAGGGCAGATGGACGAACATGAGAAAGATCTTCGCAGAAATCGCCGAGCAGGACCCCCAGGTAAAAGAGAGCAAAAGTGTGGCGGCAGAGCAATCCGACGATCGTGACACCGGCGAAAAAATAGCCTTGGGCAAGGCTGTAAAGGCCTCTCTCGATGAAAAGAAGGCCCATGAAGGGGAGAAAATCTTAAATCAATTTAAAAGGGTCGCCCTGGATATCCGCAGGAATGATCTTGTTGGCGATGATATGTTCCTCAATGCCGTGTTCCTCATCGACAGGACCCGGGAAAAACAGTTCGATTATCTTGTGGAAGATCTGGCTGAAAAATACAAGGAGCAGGCCCATTTCAAATATGTGGGACCAGCCCCCCCGTTTAATTTCGTGAATATTGAGATGGAATGGTAAAAAGGCAGTGATCAGTGATCAGGGGTCAGTGATCAGTGGGCACCGCAGAGGCGCAAAGAACGCAGAGAGAAGATGTTTTTTCCTTTCTGTTGAGAGAACAGAAAGGAAAAAACCTGCCACTTGGTAACCTTTTGCATGTGCCTGTTATGCGGGATGGAATAGTGTGAATTGTAAACAACCTAAAGGGATGGTCAACGAGATCTTTCTTTTTGTTTTTCGTCCTCTCAACGAAAAACAAAAAAATAAGTACCCTCTGCGTCCTCCGCGCCTCTGCGGTGAGTAATGATCAGTGGTCAGTGTTCACCGCAGAGGCGCAAAGAGCGCAGAGATAAATGATTTTCTCTTTGCCGTTGAGAGGACTGCAAAGAGAAACCACTCAATTTAGTCAGTCGTATCAACATGGCGTTTAGTTTCGCCTTACTTGAGTAGCTAATATAAAGATTGATAGAGGTAATATTCAGTTATGGGAGCTTTTTATAGATGTCTATCTCTTTTTGTTTTCCGTCCTTCTCAACGGAAAACAAAAAAAATCAGTCTCTGCGTCCTCTGCGCCTCTGCGGTGAACAAATACAAAAGGATAATGTGCTATGACTTCTGACAAAAAAACACAAAAGGCAAAAAAGACACACAATGATAAATCCGTAACCCTGAAGGTCGCCGAGGCCGGGACCAAGGATGTCGGTCGGGGGATTGTCCGATTGGATCCTGCTGACTTCAAGAAGATCGGCATCGAGGTGGGGGATGTGATCGCGATTGAGGGGAAACGAGAGACCGTGGCCAAGGTCCTGCCCGCCTATATGGAGGATCGCGGCAATAGCTTGATTCGATTAGACGGGATCACCCGCGACAATGCCAGGACAGGAATTGACGAAAAGGTGGATGTCAAAAAGATCGATTTCAGCCCGGCGCAAAGCATTGTTGTCGCCCCTTTGACCGTGATGCGGTCTCACGATGCCCGCTACATAGGGAGTCTCCTTGAGGGGTTGCCCCTTGTGGAGGGAGATACGGTCAGGGCAAGACTTTTCGGGACCCGGACCCAGGACTTCAAGGTTGTGTCCACCAGACCTTCGGGAGTGGTGATGATCCACCCCAAGACGACAATGAAGATCCAGGAAAAGGGTGAACCGGGGGAGGCCAGGTCCCGGATAGCCTATGAGGATATCGGGGGCCTTGGTAAAGAGATCCGGCGGATCAGGGAGATGATTGAACTCCCCCTGAAATACCCCCAGATTTTTGAACGTCTTGGCATCGATCCCCCCAAGGGGGTCCTTCTCCATGGCCCTCCAGGATGCGGCAAGACCCTGATTGCCAGGGCCGTCGCCAATGAGACAGACGCATACTTCGCTCAGATCAGCGGTCCTGAGATCATGAACAAATTTTACGGCCAGAGCGAGGCGAATATAAGGAAGATATTTGATGATGCTTCCGCGCATGCCCCCAGCATCATATTCTTCGATGAGATTGACGCCATTGCCCCGAAGCGTGAGGAGATGGGCGGCGAAAAACAGGTAGAGAAGCGGGTGGTGGCACAGCTTCTGGCCCTGATGGACGGGCTTTCTTCAAGAGGACAGGTCATTGTGATAGGCGCCACCAACATTCCCAATGTCCTTGACCCGGCCCTGAGAAGACCCGGTCGTTTTGACCGTGAGATCGAGATCAGCATACCGGACAAAAATGGTCGGCTCGATATCCTGAATATCCATACAAGGGGGATGCCCCTTGACGAAGATGTAGATCTTGTTCGCCTGTCAGAGATCACCCATGGGTTTGTGGGAGCCGATCTCGAGGCCCTTTCCCGCGAAGCAGCCATGACAACCCTCAGGAAGATCTTCCCCAATATCGACTTTGAGCTTGAAGAGATCCCGTACGAGGATTTGATGAAGCTCCAGGTTACCATGGACGATTTCATGGAAGCCCTGAAAGAGGTGGAGCCCTCGGCTATCAGGGAGGTGTTTACGGAGGTCCCGAATGTCAGATGGGACCAGGTGGGCGGTCTTGCAGAAGTAAAAAGGGTCTTAATGGAGACCATTGAGTGGCCCCTGAAATACGGCAAACTGTTCGCGCACGCCAATACCAGTCCCTCCAAGGGAATCCTTCTCTATGGGCCTCCCGGTACAGGGAAGACCCTGCTTGCCAAGGCCGTGGCCACGGAATCGGAAACAAACTTCATTTCAGTGAAAGGTCCGGAAATCCTATCCAAGTGGGTGGGAGAGAGTGAGAAAGGCGTCCGCGAGATCTTTAAAAAGGCCAAGCAGGCATCTCCCTGCATTATATTTTTCGACGAGATAGACAGTGTGGTGCCGAGGCGAGGTTCGGAGGCCGCATCCCATGTGGTTGACAGGGTCATCAGCCAGTTCCTGACCGAGTTGGATGGCATTGAAGAGATGAAAGGAATCGTTGTTCTCGCAGCCACCAACCGGCTTGACATCATTGACCCGGCATTACTCAGGGCAGGCCGGTTTGATTTTCATTTAGAGATGCCTGTCCCTGACGAGGAGGCAAGGCTTCAGATATTCCGCGTCCACACAAGAGATAAACCCCTCGGGACGGACATTGATCTAAAGGCCCTCGCTAAGGCCACAGAGGGGCTTGTCGGCTCTGACATAGAATCGGTGTGCAGGAAGGCCGCTATGATGGCCATAAGAGAATTCATTGAAAGCGGTAAAGAAGACTACGCTGATTTCAAGATTTCGGACAAACACTTTCAAAAAGCAATATCGACGGATATTGGTCATTAGTCATTATTCACCGCAGAGACGCAGAGAACGCAGAGGGAACATATTTTTCTTTTCTGCTGAGAAGGCAGAAAAGAAAAAACTAATGCCTTCATAATCTTGAAACAATCGCATCGTGATGGATGTTACCAAATTTGATGAGCAATCACTCAGATGGTTTTTTTGTTTTTCCCCCTCTCAGGGGAAAACAAAAAAAGGCAACTCTGCTTCCTCTGCGCCTCTGAGGTGAATCATTACTGTCAATCGATCAGCTTGTAGAATCACAATGGAAATTAATCAGTTAAGCAGCAAAATCATCGGTGCGGCAATTGAAGTACACAAGGCCCTTGGCCCCGGACTCCTTGAATCAGCTTATGAGGAATGCCTATCACATGAATTAGGCCTGCAATGTTTATCACTTGAAAGACAGAAACCGCTATCTATCATTTATAAAACAAAAAAACTGGATTGTGGTTACAGACTCGATTTAGTTGTTGAAAAGGCAATTATACTTGAATTGAAATCATGCGAGAAGATTGAGGAGATTCACAAGGCACAGCTTCTCACGTATTTAAAATTATCAGGTCTTATGTTAGGGTTGCTCCTGAACTTCAATGTGCCTGTTATGCGGGATGGTATAGTGCGAATTGTAAACAACTTAAAGGGGTAGTCAGGTAGATGTTCCTTTTTGTTTTCCCCCCTCTCAGGGGAAAACAAAAAAAAGACAACTCTGCGTCCTCTGCGCCTCTGCGGTGAAAATATACGAAAGTTTGGAGAAAAGATAATGGGAGACGGAAAATTCATCTACGGTTTTGTCAGTACAAATAAACAGCAAAGTTTAGACCTTATGGGTATTGACCGGGGAGAGGTCAGCATCTTTCCCTGCCGGGATGTTGCCGCCGTTGTCAGCGATCTGCCGTTTACACAGTTTGATTCCCTACCGAGAGAGACCCTCATCCTTAATCTAACCGTTTATCAAGCCGTCATCGAAAGAGTAATGAAAGATCATCATATTATCCCGGTGAAATTCGGGACCATGATTGCGGGAGAAGAAGAACTCAAGATGGTTTTGGGAAATGGGTATGACCAAATTGACAAAAATCTCAGGCAGATGGAAGGGAAGATAGAGTTAAACGTTGCTGCCGTTTGGAGCGACTTTGAGACAGTTTTTAAGGAGATCGGAGAAGAAGAAGCAATCAGCAAAATAAAGGAAGATGCCGTATCAACAGCACCTGACCAGGTGCTTGAAATAAAGATAATGGTTGGCAAACTCGTTAAGGAATCGCTTGACAAGCGGAAAGAAGAATGTGCTTCTCATATTCTAAATGTCCTGAAAAGGGAGGCCGAAGATCACCGGCATCACGCTATGATGGATGATTCCATGATTACGAATACAGCGTTCCTGATCAATCAGGAGGAACACACAGGATTTGAAAAAAAGGTGGAAGAACTGGACAGTCACTACAAGGACAAAATCAATTTCCGAATTGTGGGTCCCCTTCCCCCTTACAGCTTCTGTACCTTCGAAATCACAAAGGTGAAGTTTGCTGAGTTAGACCGGGCCAGAGAAATGTTAGGTCTAAGTAAAGAATTTGCACCTGTTGAAATCAGGGATACCTACTGGGCCCTGATCAAGAAGTTTCACCCGGATAAGTTTCCGGATGATCCAGAGGCCCAGAAGAGGTTTGAGGGAATAACAAGGTCCTATCAAATGCTCATTGACTACTGCCGGGAAGGCCCATGTTCTTTCAAGGAAACAGATGCCAGGGAATGGCTGAATGTCAGGGCAGTGGACAGTGGGCAGTGATCAGTAGTCAGTGGACAGTGGGCAGAGAGCAAAGGCCAGTGTTCACCGCAGAGGCGCAGAGTACGCAGAGGGAACATATTTTTCTTTTCTGCTGAGGGGGCAGAAAAGAAAAAACTAATGCCTTCATAATCTTTAAACAATCGCATCGTGATGGATGTTACCCGATTTGATGAACAATCACTTAGATGTTCCTTTTGTTTCCCCCCTCTCAGGGGAAAACAAAAAAAGAAGTAACCTCAGCGTCCTCTGCGCCTCTGCGGTGAATAATCTTTGGACATCGGACCTTGGACATAAAAATGACGAAAGACGGACAATACCTGTACGCCATTGTGGCCACCAACGAAGAAAAGAGATTTGGTCCCATAGGAATCGGGGATCAAGAGAGTGAAGTATACACGGTCTGCTACCGTGATATAGGGGCGGTGATAAGCGCTTCTCCCATTTCACAGTATTCTGTCACAAGGGCAAATACCATGGCCCACCAGAAGGTCATGGAAGAGGTGATGAAGCAATATCCCATGCTGCCCGTTCGATTCGGGACCATTGGGGAGGGGATTGACCTGATCCGGGAAAAACTCCTGAAGACCAGGTATCAGGAACTGAAAGATTCCCTCAGCTATATGCAGGATAAGGTTGAATTGGGTCTCAAGGCCCTGTGTAAGGATATGAAACCCGTTTTCCAGAAAATCGTAGAGACCCACAGCGAAATAGCCCGGCTGAGGGATCGCCTTGCAAAGCAGCGAGGTGGGGTCCAGCGGGACCAGGTCCGCTTAGGGGAGATGGTCAAGCAGGCCCTTGAAGCATGGAAGGAACGGAAAGAGCAGGCCATCCTGAGCCCCCTTGAAGGGCTCTGGGTCAAGCGAAAACTGAACAACGCGTTTGGGGATCAGATGATCACCAACGCTGCTTTTTTAGTGGAAAAAGAAAAGGAAGCAGCGTTTGACCTTACCATGGAACAGGTTACCTCCATGTATGATGGCAAGATAAAACTCAAATATGTAGGCCCTATTCCCCCGTGTAATTTCGTGGAGATTGTGGTGAGATGGTAAGATAGTCCATAGTCCAAAGTCCAGGGTCCAGGGTCCCAAGTCTGAGGAAATAGGGAATGAAGATTGAACGATTTGAGGATATTAAAGCGTGGCAAGAAGGGAGAACCCTGACAAAAATGGTCTTCCAGATTACTTCCGGAAGCGGTTCTTTTAAAAGCTACAGGTTGAGAGATCAGATTGAAGGGGCCGCCATTTCCACAATGGCCAATATCGCCGAAGGTTTTGACTCGCAGTCTGACGCTGAATTTATAAAATTCCTGATCTATTCACGCCGATCTGCATCAGAAGTCCAGTCTCATTTGTGTGTAGCACTTGATCAAGAATACATCATAAAAACACAATTCGACGAGATATATGAAAAAGCTACCCTACTTAAAAAACTCATTAGCGGATTTATCCGCTATTTAAAGGATAAAAGATGATTTCGCCTACAGATACGCGGGCATTGGACCTTGGACCTTGGACCTTAGACCCTGGACTTTGGACTATGGACATTGGACATTGGACTATGGACTTTGGACTAAAACCATGTCCTTAATAATAGATGACATACTTTTTTCGCCCATTAAGTTTACAGTGTGGCTTGGGACTAAGCTAAGTGAGGCTGCCTATCAGGAGATAACGGATGAATCCAAGGTACATGAAGAACTCCTCCAGCTTCAGATGCGTTATGAGATGGATGAGATAAGCGATGAGGCATATGAAAAAAAAGAGACAAAGCTGATGGAACAACTTGATGCCATCAGAAAGATGAAAGAAGAAATGTAGATAGTGTCCATCCATAAATGGCCTTTTTGCCCAATATCTACGTTCTGCTTAAAAAATAATCCTCGGAATATCAAATATATGCACCCCAAGGGCATTTCCTGCGGGGCACCTGTGGTTATTTTTTTCGCATGCCCTGTCTGCGTGCAACGCACAGGCAGGCTTGATCTTGACCAAAAATCCTCATTTATGGACGGACACTAACTAATGTGGATCTCGGACATAAGACATCGGACAGTGGACTATTCACTTTTGACACCAAAACACAAGGAGGCAAGTAAAGATGGATCTAAGCATGCCAAAAATAATCAAAAAGGCGCGATCGGAACTGAGTGACCTCACCGGATTAGAAATTGCATCCACGGTAGGCGCAGAAAAAGATGGGGATGGCTGGCTCTTAACCCTGGAGGTGGTTGAGAAACACTCTATTCCGGACGCTATGGATATCCTGGCTATCTACGAGACCCGGCTGGATTTGGAAGGAAATATGTTAGAGTTTAAGCGAGTCAGGATGCGCAAGCGTATTGATACGGAAGATGTTGAGGAATAGGATAGATAAGCAATAAAGGGATTGATTTTCTAAAAGGGAACCCGAATCACTGGAAACCAGATAAGTTTCAGCATGATTCTTTGAAAGGACTATCAGATTTCATGACAAATAAAATTTCAATAGAAAAGAATGCGAGAGACTTTCACGTCGACATATATGTAAAAGAGACGAAGGTGCGTGTGGTTGCGGAGTTGCCCGGTGTTAATGAAGAAAACATCATACTCAATCTAAACAAAGATACTCTGAGCATATCTGCACATGGAGCAGATCGGAACTATTACAAACAGGTTGAACTCCCTCACGCCTGCAAGGGCATCGTCGGGAAAATATCCAATAACGGGATTTTGGAAGTTATCTTGAATTAGTACTGCAGGGGCCTACCGGAAGCGACGGAGGCGTGTTGGAAGGCAAGGAGGCATGACAATGGCAATAGAACCATCGCGAGATGGGGGTGGCAGCGGCTTAGTTGACGTAATAGACAGAGTTCTGGACAAGGGTTTGGTGATAAATGCCGACATTACCGTGTCTGTGGCGGGTGTTGAACTTCTGGGAATCAAGATAAGGGCGGCACTGGCCTCATTTGAGACTGCGGCCAAGTACGGGTTGGAATTTCCTTCGGGAACCAATTATGAAACTGCGGCCTGGGATAAGGCGCAAATAGCCAAAGAGAATTGCCCCCAATGTGACAAAAGAGTGCCAACGGAAGAACTCATCAGCACCGGCTGTCCCTGGTGCGGCTGGATCAGCGCAAAATCAAAGGCGATGGAAGTGGTCAGTGGGTAGTAGACTTCGCTGTCATTCAATTGTCATTTGGCCTGCGGCCGTCACTAATTGTCATTCGGTTGTCATTCGACTTTGCACATCGGACTTTGCACATCGGACAAAAAAATGGTTTTTGGAACTGTTTTCAAGAAAGTGGTGGATGAAGCAAGAGATGAGGCTGAAAAGAGAGAGAGAAGCCCCTACTGGGTCGTATGTCCTGCCTGCGGCAGACAAGTTGTAAGGAAAGACAGTGACCCTTTGGATTGGTGATTGAAAAACAACTGAATGACAGCGCAGCTCAATGACAATTGAATGACAATTGAATGACGGCGAAGCCAACTGTCCACTGAACACAAATTATGCCGATAGATATTGATGAAGACAATCTTAAACATGGGGTGCTGGGGCTCGTTCTTGCCCTGGTAGAAATAATCCAGGACGCCCTCAGGCTTCAGGCCTTTAAAAGAATGGAAGGCGGAAGCCTCTCTGAAGAAGAGGCGGAGAGGCTCGGGGAGGCCCTGATGGACCTGGATATAGCCATTGAGGAGATAAAAAAAGAGCAGGGGATCACCGAATCGGTCAAATCTGTAAGAGACGGGCTGGATAGTATTGTGGATGATGTGATAGATAAGTTAATCAATCCAGAGAGATGGGAGGAAGCGAGTGGGCAGTGATCAGTGGTCAGGGGTCAGTGGTCAGTATTCACCGCAGAGGCGCCCCAGTACGA
>Ga0075124_10001289_pt1 | contig 11729 bp, 11 predicted proteins | sample AntAceMetag02UKS_FD_69809 | JGI IMG/M metagenome (GOLD analysis project Ga0075124, IMG submission 69809) | Saline lake microbial communities from Ace Lake, Antarctica - Antarctic Ace Lake Metagenome 02UKS | ecosystem: Environmental > Aquatic > Non-marine Saline and Alkaline > Saline | place... | reverse complement strand
AATTAGTGTTTGTCCATAATGTCCGATTTTTTCGTTATGCTTGTCTTTCAAATCAGTCATTTACAAAAGTAAACTCCTGATTTTCAAGACTGCGCAAGCCTCGAACTCGAACATTCTGAAATAAACACTTACTTTATAGACAGAAACTAATTAAAACAATGCATAATTATACAGATTATATAGATGTTTGGGATATTATTTTACTCCCGGTTTATTTAATAATAATTTTTTTAGTTTCTAAAAGAATAAAAAATAAACATATTGACGATAATCCTGCTTATAAATATTATACAACAGGTTTGTTTATAAAAATTGCAGGAGGCATATTATTTACCTTAATTTATATTTTTTATTATAAATGTGGTGATACACTTAATTACTATTCGGGTGGAAGAGCATTAATTAATCTATTGTTTAAGCATCCTTATCCTTGTCTGTCTATCCTTTTTGGTAACACAACAGTTGAAAACTGGTCTTATTTTGATATTACTACTGGCTGGCCAATGTGGAGCATTTATTTTCTAAAGCCGGATTCCTTTGCAGTTATGCGTCTGATAATTCCATTTTTATTAATCTCAGTTAATAAATTTTTATTATGTACTATTATTTTGGATTGGGTTGTTTATGCTGGTATATGGCGTTTTTACCTTATGCTTTGTGAAATATATCCTAAAATGACAAAACAATTTGCCATAGCTGTTTTCTGTATCCCTTCATTAATATTCTGGGGGTCTGGTATAATGAAAGATACTTTTACTTTTGCAGCAACACTTTGGTTTACTTATAGTGCTTATATGATATTTATTAAAAAAAATAAAATTCCTGTAAATATAATTGTATTAATCATTAACTTCTGGGTTTTGATTATGTTAAAGCCATATATTATTATAGCTCTCTTACCTAATATTCTTGTATGGATATTGTTTAAAAAAATTAAATCAATTAAGAATAAAGTTTTAAGATATCTTTCTGCACCTGCTCTACTTGTTATTGGAATTATTATATGCGCATCATCGCTTTCAATATTCAGTAAAAAACTTGGGTCTTATTCATCAATTGATAGTGCAATAAAAAAAGCTCAGGTTACTCAGCAAGATTTAATAAGAGATCAATATGGAACAAATTCTTTTAATATCGGTAGTTTTGATGCTTCATTTTCAAGTATTATATCAAAAGCTCCTGCTGCAATAACCGCTGGTCTGTTCAGACCTTTTATATGGGAAGCACATAACGTAACAATGCTTATATCAGGGATAGAAAATTTTATATTTCTTATTGTATTTATTTATTTTTTATTCTATATAGGTCTTTTTAAAGTATTCAAATTTATTATCCAAGACCCTTTACTTATATTCTTTTCTATTTTTGTATTGATTTTTTCTTTTTCTATTGGATTAACAACAGCAAATTTTGGAGCTTTGGTACGGCTTAAGATTCCTGCTACTATTTTTTTTGTATTACTTTTATTTATTCTGTATCAAAAGAATAAAGAATTTAAACAATCCCTGAAAAGCCCATAAATGCAAGTGAAAGTATCCCTGCGGTAATCAAAGCAATAGGAACGCCACGCATACCTTTTGGAACACCAATTAAATCAAAATGTTCTCTTAATCCTGAAAAAATTATTAAAGCCAGTCCATAACCAATTGCTGTTGATATTGCAAATACAATACTCTCCATAAGGTTAAAATCTTTTTGTATTACTAATATTGCTACACCTAATACAGCACAGTTTGTTGTTATCAAAGGAAGATAAATACCTAATGCCTGATATAACGAAGGACTGATTTTTTTTATAACAATTTCAACCATTTGAACTAAAGCCGCGATTACTAAAATAAAAGTAATGGTCTGCATAAACTCTAAACCAAGAGGGTTAAGAACATAATTTTGTACTAACCAGGTAACCAAAGTGGCTAATGTCATCACAAACAGAATGCCACCGGACATACCTACTGCTGTAGATGTTTTTTTTGATACACCAAGAAAAGGACATACTCCTAAAAATTGTGCTAATATTATATTATTAACAAATATTGCTGATATTACAATTATAAAATAGTTCATCTGTTTATATTTTTATGTATTTTAATTTTAAAGAAATTTTTATTGTCATTAACAATTTAGCAATTTAACAATTTAACAATTTTTTTTGACTTAATGTAGAGACGAGGCATGCCTCGTCTCTACAAGCAAACATCAAACAATTTACCAATATATTCATATTCTTACTTTAAACTTTGAATCATAAATTACCATCTTTTTCTGACAGAATACAAAACTTCCTTAATTTATGATGACTTATTAAGTTTATTAACTAATGCTATTAGATATCCCAAAACTATAAATGCTCCAGGAGGCATTACAAAAAGTAATATGGTCTTTGCATTTTCACCAACAAAAATAATATCAAATACAGAGCCGCTTCCTAATATCTCGCGGATAATTCCCAAAACTGTAACTGCGAGTGTAAAGCCAAGTCCCATCCCAAATCCATCAATTATTGATGAAATAATATTGTTTTTAGAGGCAAATGCTTCTGCTCTGCCTAATATAATACAGTTGACAACAATAAGAGGTATAAATATGCCTAACTGCTTATAAAGATCCGGTAAATATGCCTGCATTACCATCTGAACTATTGTAACAAACGAAGCAATAACAACAATAAAGCAAGGTATTCTTACTTTGTCAGGAATAAAATTTTTTATTAATGAAATCACAAGATTTGACATAATAAGGACAAAACTAGTTGCCAATCCCATTCCTAATCCATTCATTGCAGAGGTCGTTACTCCCAATACAGGACACAAACCCAGTAATATTATAAAAACAGGGTTTTCTTTTATAAGACCTTTTGTAAAATTTTTCCATTGATTCATTATTTATTTCCTCCTTGTTTTTTTAAAGTATTATAAGCGCGTTGAACTGCATCACAAAAAGCCCATGAACTGATAGTTGCTGCTGTTATTGCATCAACATCACCGCCATCTTTTTTTACAAGCAATTTAAAACTATCAGGATTTTTATCATTAAACTGGTCTTTAAATTTTGGCTCAACCATTTTTGTTCCTAATCCGGGTGTTTCTTTTAATTCAAGAACTTCTATATTTTTTATTGTCCCATCAGGTAAAAATCCTGCCATTAATCTAATTCTTCCGCCAAAACCCTTGTCTGTATATGTTTCTATTGCCGTGCCTACTAATTCATCATTTTTATATACTTTGTTAAAAACAAGAGAATCTGTGCCATCTTCAGGTTTTACCTTACAGGTCATAATACTATCAAACTCAGGCACAACTTTTTTTATTGCCAATTCTTTTTTTAACCTTTTAGATTGTTCAATAGGTCCCTTTGTAAGATTATAAATAGATCCTAATGCAAAACTTGCTACAACTGTTATAACAAGTAATGTTAAAATCATATTTTTGAGATTGGATTCTGTTTTTGCCATTTTTTTTTCTTAATTTTCAATTTATGAGTTTATTCTTATTTAAATCTTAATTTTTTTGCTTTGTTATATCTCCAAATTTTTTTGGTTTAAAGGCTCTGTCAATCAAAGGGACAAATGCATTCATTATCAATATTGAAAAAGAAACGCCTTCAGGATAAGCACCGAAAACACGAATTAATACTGTTATAACACCGCATCCTAAGCCAAATATCAACATTCCTTTCCCTGTCATAGGCGAAGTAACCATATCTGTTGCCATAAATAAAGCACCCAACATTAAACCTCCTGCTAATAAATGGAACAAAGGGTCTATAAATTGTTCAGGATTAATCAGCCATAGGATACCGGTAAAAACTAATACAGTTCCAATATAAGCTACAGGTATATGCCATGAAATAATTTTTTTTATTAATAAATAAATAGCTCCAATAATTAATGCTATTGCCGATACCTCGCCTAAACAACCACCGCAATTGCCAAGAAATAAATCAAGATAGTCAGGTATTTTTTGCATTAATCCTGAAACGACATTTCCTTTTTCCAATCCTTCTTTAACAATTCCCAAAGGTGTTGCACCTGTCAAAGCATCTATATTAGATATACGGGTAGTAGGCCATCTGGTCATATCAACAGGAAAAGAAATTAAAAGAAATACTCTCCCTACCAATGCCGGATTAAAAGGATTTTTACCTAATCCGCCAAAAGACATCTTGGCAATACCAATAGCTACAAATGCTCCAATAATCATTTCCCATATAGGCAAACTGCTTGGGACATTAAAAGCTAATAAAATTCCTGTAATAACAGCAGATCCATCAGTAATTGTTGTCTTAGCTTTTATTAAAAATCTCTGAATAAGATATTCAAATAAAACACAGGAAATTACAGAGACCAAAATGAGTTGGACAGCGCCATAACCAAAAAAATAAACAGAAGCAGCTATTGCCGGTAATAAAGCAATAACAACACTATACATTATTTTTTTAACTGATAAATCCTTATGTATATGAGGCGAACCTGAAACAGTAAGTAATTTCATTTGTTTATATTTTTGCCCCATTAAATCCCGAAAAGCGGGAATTAACAGGGTGAATTATTAATTTTTACGATTCTTTATGTTAATCATGTCATGCTGAACTTGTTTCAGCATCTCATCATCATACCAATCTTTAGATAAATATTTTAGTTCTGGATTTAACTCTTTAATCAAATTCCATTTCCATTTGTTACGCCAATATATAATGTTGTTCTATTTTTATTACTCATTATATATACAAATGCCTGAGAGCATAGAGGGTTTATATTATCTTTTATTTCTATTTCTTATTATTTGTCCGACTTTATTTTTTCCTATCCTCAAATAATCTAATAAAGGTCTGTTTGCAGGGCATATAAACTGACATGCACCACATTCAATACAATCCATCATATTATATTTCTCTAATGTTTCAAAATCTTTTTTCTCAGCAAAATCAGCTAAAAGAAATGGTTCTAATCCCATAGGACAACTTTCTGCACATTTTCCACAACGAATACAATTTTGTTCTTCTTGTCTTTTCGTTTCTGATATACTCATTAATACTATTCCTGATGTTCCTTTTACAACAGGAGTATCTAACGATGCTAATGCTTTGCCCATCATAGGACCTCCGCTTATCACTTTACCGGTATCTTCGGGAAGTCCGCCAACAGCATCAATTAATTCTGATACAGATGTGCCTAATCTTACTAAAAAATTAGAAGAATTTTTGACTGATTTGCCTGTTACAGTAACAACTCTCTCAAATAAAGGTTTGTTTTTCTGAACTGCCTCATAAACAGCAAAAGCTGTTCCTACATTATTTACAACACATCCAACCTCAACAGGTAATTTGCATGAAGGAACTTCTCTGTTCACCAATGCTTTGATTAACTGTTTTTCACCACCTTGAGGATATTTTACTTTTAACGGATGAACTTTTATCCCTTCAAATTTTTTTGAAAGTTCCGTAAAATGCTCAATTACATCTTTCTTATTACTTTCAATACCAATTAGTGTCTTTTTTACATTCAAAGCTTTCATCAAAATACAAGCGCCTATCATTATTTCTTCTCCTTTTTCCAGCATCAAGCTATGGTCAGAAGTCAAATAAGGTTCACATTCAGCACCGTTGATAATCATATAATCGGCTTTTTTGCCTTCAGGAACCATCAACTTTACATGTGAAGGAAATGTTGCACCACCTAATCCAACAATACCCATTTCCTTAACCTTAGAAATTATTTCTTTTGAAGCAAGTGTAATCTCTCTCTTTATGTCAGTGGTTCTGTCAATATTTTCTTCCCATTCATCACCTTCAACATCAATAACCACAGTGGTTTTTTTATAACCACTTGCATCAATTATATTATCAATTTTTTTAACTTTACCTGATACAGAAGAATGATTATTGGCACAAATAAAAGCTTGGCTTTTTGCTATTAATTGTCCTGTTTTTACTGTATCTCCTTTTTTTACTAATAATGTTGAAGGTGCTCCCAAATGTTGTGATACGGGAATATAAACTCTCTTTGGTATAGGAAAAACTTTAATTTTTTCTTTTGCTGAAAGTTTATTTTCTTTAGGGTGAACGCCACCTAATTTAAAGGTTCTTAATTTCATTATCTTTTTTTATTTAGTGTTTGTCCATAATGTCCGATTTCTTCGTTATGCTTGTCTTTCAAATCAGTCATTTACAAAAGTAAACTCCTGATTTTTAGGACTTCGCAAGCCTCGAACTAGAACATTCTGAACTAAACACTTAATTTATAAACAGACACTATTTAATCTCTATTTTTTTATATCAGTAACTTCTGTTTTCTCTTTTTGTATAACTTTTGGCTTTTTAGGAGGAAAATTAATATCTCTAATTGCTCCTGTCGGGCATACTTCAACACATTTTCTACATAGCATACATTTATTAAAATCAATATATGCAAGATCATTTTCAATAGTAATAGCATCAAATTTACATACCTCAACGCATTTGCCACATCCTATACAAGCCACTTTGCAATTTTTTCTTGCAACGCCACCTTTTTCTTTATTAATACAGGATACATAAACTCTTTTATTTTTTCTGCCTTTATTACGAAGTTCAATAATATCTCTTGGACAGGCATTAACACATGCTCCGCAGGCAACGCAATTTTCTTCATTTACTACAGGCAGTTTTGTTATCTCATCCATATAAATTGCATCAAAATTACAAGCTTCAACACAATCGCCTAAACCAAGACATCCGTAAGGGCAGCCACTTTCTCCCGAAAATAACATATTAGCAAATTCACATGTTAATGCACCATCATATTCAACTTTTTCAGGAGCATTTTGTTTAGACCCATTACAGCAGACAACTGCAATCTGAGGTTCTTTGTCAGAAATTTCAAGTCCTAAAATAGAGCCAATATTAGTCATTACTTTACTGCCACCAACAGGGCAATATATATGTTCAACATCTTTGGTCTTAACTAATGCTTCAGCCATTGCATGACATCCTGCAAAACCACATGCACCACAATTTGCTCCGGGCAGCACATCTTCAACCTCTGCAACCTTAGGGTCTTCTTCAACTTTAAACTTTTTAGCTACAATATATAAAATAATTGCAGCAATAGCTCCAATAGAACCTAATAGAATTACTGCATAAATCGTTATATTATTCACAATATATTATTTTTTGATTTTTTTTTTTAATATCTGGCAAATGTAAAAAAACAAACATTAATTATTTAAATACAATAATATTTTTTTTTGTAATTTTTTATCTGGCAGGAAATTTTCAAGAGGAAAACCCTAATCCGCCTCAGGCGGATATATCAATAATATAAATATTTTTTAACAAGATGAATCTTGTGTTAAGATCTGTTCTGAATTTATTTCAGTGCTTGTTTCAGTATAGTTACATTAAAAGGACTAAAATTAAGCATTGCCTAAAATTAATAAATCATTTTTACAAACTCTAATTATCAGTTTATATCTTTAACATTTAGCTGTAAAGATGTTGTTCCGTTCCATATATTTTCTTTAAGAGAGTAACAAATATTAAAGGATTTCTTTTTTAAGATATCTTTTAAAACATTAGCTTGTTGAAAAGCAATTGCCTTAAAATATTTTGTGTTACCTAATTTAGAAACAGATAATTTTAAATGATTTTTTCCTACTATATATGAATTTCCATTATCAATAACAGAGTCGGTTTGAAAGACAGGAGACATGTTTCCCGGACCAAAAGGGGCAAATCGTTTTAAGATACGAAAAAATTTAGGGGTTATTTCGTCAAAATCAATTTTCGCATCTATTTTTATTTCAGGGATAAGCATATCATCTTCTATAGTGTTGCATACTACATCTTCAAAATTTTTGCGAAAGGCATTAAAATTTTCAGGTTTTAAAGATAATCCTGCTGCATATTTGTGTCCTCCAAAATTTTCTAATAAATTACTACACTCATTTATTGCATTATATAAGTTAAATTTTTTTACAGAACGGGCAGAACCTGTAATCAAACCATTTGATTCAGTAAGCACTATTGTAGGACGATAATATACCTCTATTAATCTTGAAGCTACAATTCCTATAACACCTTTATGCCAGTCAGGATTAAAAACAACAGTTGTTTTGGCATTTAATAACTGTTTATCATTTTTTATCATATCAAGAGCTTGATTTGTAATATCTATATCAAGTTCTTTTCTTTTTGTATTGTCTATGTTAATATGTTTAGCCAATTCCATAGATTGTTCTATTTCTTTGCTTATGAGCAATTCTACGGCTAATCTGCCACTTTCTATTCTGCCGGCAGCATTTATTCTTGGTCCTATCAGAAAAACCAAATCATTGATTATGAGTTTTCTGTCAAAGATAGTTTCAGTATCAAAAGTATTCTTTTTTGTTATACCACAATATTTTATTATAGCTTCAAATCCTTGTCGTGGTTTAGTATTTAGTTGTTTTAATCCATAATAAGCAAGTATTCTGTTTTCGCCGGTAATAGGGACGATATCTGAAGCAATGCTTACAACTACAAGGTCTAAATATTGTTCAATTTCCTGAAAAGGTATGTTATGTTTTTGAGAATATGCCTGTATAAGTTTAAATCCTACGCCACATCCTGATAGTTCTTTGTATGGATAGTTGCAATCTGCTCTTTTAGAATCTAATACAGCAATAGCTTTTGGTAACTCATTTCCCGGTTCATGATGGTCGCAGATAATAAAGTCAATATTTTTATTTCCTGCATAATTTACTTTAGCATTAGCTTTGATACCGCAATCAAGAGCTATAATAAGTGAGATATTATTTTTTTCAGCAAAGTCAACACCTTGTATAGATATGCCATATCCTTCTGTATATCTGTCAGGGATATAAAATTTAATATTATCATAATGAATAGTATCTCTAAAAAAAGAATAAATTAGAGCTACAGCAGTTGTCCCATCTACATCATAATCGCCATATATTAATATTTTTTCTTTGTTTTCTATTGCCTTATCAATTCTTTCTATAGCTTTATCCATATCTTTTATTAAGAAAGGATTATCTAGGTGTTCTAATTTTGGACAAAAAAACGCTTCTGCTTTTTCAAAATTATCTATGCCTTTTTGCACAAGTAAGTTAGAGAGTGTATTAGTAATGTTTAATTCGGCAGATAGATTTTTCACTGCTTTTATATCACCTTGTTTTTTTATTGTCCAATGTTTTTGCATAAAAAATATAATTTATAAAATTTTTTGCAATTTATAAAAATTTCATTATTGTCTTAATAAAAATTTTATAAAATAAGATTATCTTTGCAAAAATTTTATTATTTAGATGCTTCAAGATAGTTTATTATATAATAATACTTATTTTTTTGGTGATAGTATATATACGTATCAGGGAGAAAAAGCATATAAATATATCAATAAAAAAGATTCTGTGGACCCTCATAAGATAGGAGTTAAACAATTAGACACAATTTATAGCAGTAATAAATTAAGCTTGTTTAAGTGTCATCAATTAAAATCTGTAAACAAGAATCCTATCTGTATAAATCAAATTAGAAATAATAACGAAGATTTTATTTTGGGTATATTGATTTTTTGTTTTGTGCTTTTTGCATGGATACAGGTTTCTTTCAAAAAACGTTTTTTCCAGATTTGTAAAGCTTTTTTATCAAAAGATTTTGTTAATCAGTTAGTTAGAGAAGGAAATCTTTTTAAAGAATATGTTTCAATTTTTCTTTTTATAAATTTTTTTGCATCAATTTCTTTACTTATATATATTACTAATTTATTTTTGTTAAATATTCAATATTATAGTAAAGGATTATTACTTTATATAGAAATTTTTTCGTTTGTTTTAATATTTTTTCTTTTAAAAATTTTTGTAATAAAATTTACAGGAATTTTATTTAAAGCAAAAAAAGAATCTGAAGAACATATTTTACATATGTTTTTGTTTAATTATATAATAGGGGTAACATTATTATTTTTATTGGTATTTATAATTTATGCCAATAAAATAGGCATTATAGTTTTATATGTTAGCTTGGTGTTAACAGGTTTAATATATTTATATCGTTTAATAAGAATAGGATTAATTTGGTCAAATAATAAAAAAATTTCAATGTTTTATTTATTTTTATATCTTTGCGGTCTTGAAATTTTACCTTTAATATTATTAACTAAACTTATAGTTTTATTTTAAATTTATTGATATAGTATCAGATTTAGCTATAAAAAATTTTTAACTAAAAAAACTTAAACAATTGAAAGTTAAGAAAATATTAGTTTCACAGCCAAAGCCCAAATTAGAGAACTCTCCATACTGGAATATACAAAAAAAGTTTAATCTGAAAATAGATTTTCATAAATTTATTAGGATTGACGGGGTTAAAGCCAGGGAGTTCCGTAAAGAAAGGATTAATATATTAGAACATAACGCAGTAATCTTTACTAGCCGACTTTCTGTTGACCATTTTTTTCGTATATGTACAGAAATGAGGATTCGTGTGCCTGAGTCTATGAAATATTTTTGTGTTTCAGAATCTATAGCTTATTATCTTCAAAAATATGTTCGTTATAGAAAAAGAAAGATTTTTTCCGGCGAAAAAAAGTTTAAGGATTTAATGGGGAAAATAGAAAAATATAAAGAGGATAAATTTTTATTTCCTTGCTCTAATATTCATAAACAAGAAATCCCAAAACTTTTAGAAAAAAATAAAATAAAATATTCTATAGCTGTAATTTATAAGACCCTTTGCAGTAATTTATCAAACATAGATATTAATAAATATGATATGCTTGTATTTTTTAGTCCTTTAGGAATAGAATCTTTGTTTAAAAATTTCCCTGATTATAAACAAGAGGATTCTATTGTTGCGGTATTTGGTCCTACAACTGCAAAATCAGTTAAAAAAGCCGGACTTACTTTATCTATAGAAGCTCCTACTCCCCAAGCTCCTTCTATGACTATGGCTATTGAACAGTATCTTCAAAAAATGAACAAAAAAAGTAAAAACAAAAAGAATTGAATGATACAACAAAACAAACTTTTAAAAAAAAAGAACGACTATGTAGTAAAAAAATAATAAATAATCTGTTTACTCATGGGAACTCTTTTCATATTTATCCTTTTAAAATATTCTGGTTAAATACAAAAATAAATTTAAACACTCCTGCACAAGTTCTTATTAGCATACCAAAGCACAATATTCATAAATCAGTTCAAAGAAATCTTATAAAAAGACGAACAAAAGAAGCATATAAAAAAAATAAAAAATTGTTTTATGACTTCTTAATTAACAATAATAATCAATGTATTTTTGCAATTATATTTCAGAGTAAAGATATTATTTTATATAAAGAAATAGAATCAAAAATAATTCTAATACTGAAACGTTTACAAGAAGAATATGAAATATCTATGACAAAAGACGATTAAGAATTAAGAATTATGAATTATGAAAATCAATTACGAATGAATTAATTACGAATTACGAATAAAGATGAAATTATGAAAAGTGAGAATGTTATACAGGAAAAGAGTTATGCTTTTGCGGTTAGAATTGTGAATCGGTCAGGCGCCCGACTGAATTCTATAAATATCTTGTGGATGAGAAAAAGGAATATGTTTTATCTAAACAATTATTGCGTTGCGGAACATCGGTTGGTGCAAATATAGAGGAAGCGATAGGCGGACAATCAGAAAAAGATTTTTTTGCTAAACTTACAATTGCATACAAAGAAGCAAGAGAAACTCATTACTGGATTC
>Ga0075124_10001286_pt1 | contig 11743 bp, 11 predicted proteins | sample AntAceMetag02UKS_FD_69809 | JGI IMG/M metagenome (GOLD analysis project Ga0075124, IMG submission 69809) | Saline lake microbial communities from Ace Lake, Antarctica - Antarctic Ace Lake Metagenome 02UKS | ecosystem: Environmental > Aquatic > Non-marine Saline and Alkaline > Saline | place... | reverse complement strand
ATCTTCTTTTATTTGTTGAATAATCGCTTTCGCCGTATATTTTTTAAAGTCCCGTAATATCTCTGATAAATTTTGACTACCATCAGCTCGGGCAATCATATGAAGATGACTTGGCATTAAACACCAGCCAAATATTGTTAATTCTTTATCGGCACTCGTTATAAACGAGCGCCAGCTGGGTTTGTTGAAGCATAAGAGCTTTCTATTGTACAATTATTTTTTTGGAAATAGTTTGCGAATCTATTGTTATTCTTAAAAAATACATTCCTTTAGGATATTCTGACATCATTATCTCTACTTCGTTTTCAGTAATATTTTGATTTTTGAGTAATTTACCACATAAATCAAAAAGCATAACATTTTTTATAGTTAGTTTTGAACGAATGAACAATCTGTCATTTACAGGGTTCGGATAAACATTAAACTCATTGATTAAGAACTCATTGATTGAAGCTCCCGAGTAATCAGAAATTTTTGATACTCCTGTGCTTGTGGCTACCCATAGGTCATCCTGTGAATCTACTTCCAAATCCCTAATTACCGGGCCTATTAATCCATCTGACACATCAAAACCAGTCCATTGTCCACCACTATAAAAAGCTATTCCTCCTTCAGTTACCAGATAATCAACATAAATACCAGCCCATACACATCCTAAAGAATTGATTTCCACATCAACAGTTGGGTTTAAGGTATCTGGTGCAGGTAATACATACATTATTGTGTGGTTTTCCACGAAATTATTATTCTCATCGAATCTAGTAACACCTTCAACTGTTCCAACCCATTTGTTATCGTTTGCATCAACAGCAACAGACCGTACTATGTCATTTAGTAAACCTTCATCTTCTGTATATTCTGTAAAACTTGTTCCATCGAATTTTATAAGACCACCTAAGCCTGATCCCATCCAGGCATCACCATTCGAATCAAAATCAATTGATACTATGCCTCCAAATGGTAGTCCATCAGTCATGGTATAACTAGTCCAATTTGATCCGTCAAAAATTGTAAGCCCATCATAGTCACCAAACCAAAGTTCACCATTTGGATTTTCCTCGATGATTTTCACGCGGGGATCTCCCAGTCCATCTGCTTCGGTATATGTAGTCCATGAATTCCCATCGTATTTGCTAGCTCCAAAATCAGACCCAACCCATACATCTCCATTTGCTCTAACACATATAGTAAAAATTGAGTTGTTTACTAGCCCAGAATCCATTGCTACAGTGTATGTAGTCCAAGTAGTTCCATCAAATTTTGATATTCCATATGATGTTCCAAACCATGCATTATCCTGTGCATCCACAACAACACAATTTACATTGTTATCAACCAGACCATCTGAAGTGGTGTAATTTGTAAATGTTTGATCCTGAGCTAAACCAAAAATTAATAATGATGCGATAAGTATGTATAAATTTTTCATATTATTGAGTTTTAATTATTTTAATAGATTCGATATAATCGGTATTGTACAATTTTATAAAATAGACTCCTTTTGCTAGAGAAGATGTGTTAAGAACAATGGAAGTTTCATCTTTTAATATGGATTGCCTCATTAGCAATCGACCGCTAATGTCAATAAGTTCAAGTGTTGATTTTTTTGATAGTTGATGCTTAATAACTATTCTGTTTCCAAAGGGGTTTGGAAAACAAGAAAATTGATTTTCTACAAATTTCTCATCAACATCCGCATAATCGTTATTTGCACCAATAGTAGGGATTAGTGCAGTAAAATCACCAATTCCATTGGGATATCTACCATAAGAGGCGTTGGCTGTCTGAACTCCAAAAGACACACTGTCAATTATGGTGCTGTCACCATAAGCAAGTATTACTTCTTCTCCTAAAGAGGACAATCTGAAATTAGCATGGTAACCATTTTGCTGACTATCCTCATCTGCCCATATAACCAAATATCCGTCAGCCGGTATTATCACATCTGGTAAAGGCCATTTTGCCGGAATATTTGAATTATCACTTAAAAAGAGCCCACTGGTTGATATATCACTAAGTCCTGGGTTATAAAGCTCTATCCAATCTTCATATTCTCCATCTTGATCTGGTATCATGGTATTGTTTGCCCCCAGTTCATTGATTACCAAATCGCCTGGTTGAATTTGGCTTTGAATGGTGTAGAATTCATACGCTGCTCTTTCAGGCGAAAATCGTCCGGCAGAATCATTTTCAGCATAAATATAATATTGTATAGTATTTCCATTAACTAAAATCATACCTCCATACGTTCCATCACCACTAGCTCCATCATTTAATAATCCATTATCAAGCATTTCTACTTCTTGAAATACTCCATTTGAGCTGAATCTATAGAATAAATATACAGAAGAAGCATTTTCTATCTTAGCAGTAATGTATAAATCATCATACAAAAACACTGGTTCTGGTAAATGCTGGATTGAATCTATATCTGGTGCTCCCTGAAATCCAGGATATGTTGACAAATATTGTTCTCTATTTTCCATTAGCTCTGTAATGCCAGGATAATCAATCAAATCTGAAACAGTGTTGTCGAGATTATCTATAAAATCTTGATAGGAATAAAATTTGTTTGTATCATTTTGAACGGAAGTATCAATATTTGCTCTTATATCAATTGCTCTATTTTCGTATTCCTGATTTGTAATATTTTCCTCTACAATTGTTCTAATATGTGCTATATACATTCTTCTATTTCTATCATTCTCTAATAAGTTCCTAAGTAGAGGTCTTTCGTAAACAGAAAATGAATTGTAGTGTGTTAGCGGATCCAAAGTAAAAGCCTCTTGAATGGTAAAGCCATCATAAAATTCGGAAGCGTCTGCCAGCCTGAAACTAGCAAATGACATGTTTAAATCCCAAATAACTGGATTAAACCTACCGTTATCATCTTGATACAGATAGTAATTTTGAGAATAACCAATATATGAATCAAAATTCACTAAAGTATAATTAAGTGCATGCATCCACAGAGTTCGATCTACATTCAAAATCTGTTGGATATCTTCCGGATGATTATTCAAAGTATCAATTAAATTATACAATTGTGTCCAGCCATTATCCGATTCCATATCATACAATGTGTAATAATCAGAACTGTCAGTACCTGGAGAATTTCCAAGATTGGCATTTTCACCGTATAAATCTAAGTTTTCTGGGTCGCATTTAAAAAATGCATTATTACGAGAACCAAAATGCTTTGAAACAAAATCCTTGTTTACAGCTTCTATACTAGTATATAGTCCCCAAAGAGTGTCATTGATATATACATTGGCAAAGTTGGCTTTGGATGCAGGCATGTATTTACGAGCAATTTCATAAGTTAAAACTTCACGTACGAAAGAAGGGTCCTGAATAACATTTCCCAACTTGAGTTTGTCAATTCCCTGATGATTCTGACCATTAATAATGTAATCAAGCTTGATATTAAAAGGATTTTTTGTTCTGTTTATACTTACAGAACTAAAGCCTTTATATCTTATTCCTACATTATCATATAAAACTCCATCAATTTGAATCGAGCATAGGGTTCTTTCTTTCATGCCATCAACATAAAGGCTGTCAAGAACATGGTCCCAATCTGCTTCATAAAAATAGAGTTTGATTTCGTGTATAGTATCTACATGATAAAAGTCTGTTTGTGCAAACAAACTTTTACTACCTATCATAAGGATAAAAACAAAATATATTCTAAATTTCATATTTATTTAATCAGTGAAATACTCTTAGCTGAGATTGCGCCGTTAATATCAGAAATTTTCATGATATAAATTCCACTCTGTAATTCAGAAAGATTTATACTAGTTGTTAATTTCTGTGTTTTCAAAATTATTCCTAAACAATCAATGATATCAACAGTATAGTTTGACCCGGCTATTCCATCTATTGTAAAAACTCCGTTTGATGGGTTGGGATACACCGACCATTTTTTTATTTCTAATGATGAAATACTGTTTAAGCCACAAGGATCATTCAATAAGGTCATGATTCCAGGGTGAGCACATTCGTATCTAAAGGCTTTTGGAGGACCACCGCCGTTGTATATCCAAACAGTATTTCCGAGAGAATCAACTTCGTACATATAATCTTCCGAAAGGTTTACAAAAGTATTCCCATTTGACATTCTGTCTGAAGCAGATTGTCCGACTGCATCATCAAGACAATTGTGTCTCCAAGAATATGAACTAGGTTCAAAAGCTTGTCCAGCAACTATATCATAATTGTATCCATTCACTGGTGTTTCAATAGCATCAACAGTTGAATTTCCACTACTTCCCTCATTATTAAATACCTGAAGCCAGCCAGCATTAGGTCGTCCATCTTTTATCCAACGTACATCATGAACAGCTCCAGGGATTACTTGTGTTCCGGACATTCCGTAGTTTCCGGGATTTCCCCACCTGTACAAGATGTCACCACCCATTCCGGAATTTCCTCCTGAGTGAGTTGCTGCTTCTGCTGTTGTTGTACTATGATCAATGATGAATATTTCACTCGCATCTCTTGAAGAAAAAGCAATTTGATCTAATGTAGAATTATAATCAATTCCATTAACATGAAACCAATCACCCATATCACCTGGAGGAGGAGGTCTATCTCCCGATTTAACAATAGGTGGAAAATTTGATACAATCATATTTATATCTATAAGTTCTGGATGATCAGATACAACTCCATAATTATCTTTAGAAGAATCATAATCCTGAATCATGTGATCCCAAATATTCCATTCCCAAACAACCTGACCTCCAGTTCCATTTTGAGCAATTTCAACAATACGGGTTGGCCATTTTTCACTGCTGTAATCAGATGAGCCAGCTTGTTGAAGTTCAGATGTGGATTTTACCTCCCAGGCAGTAATCAAAACATTGTCACCTATTAAAGTAATATCGTGATGTTGACAATAATCTGATGTTGAATATACAAAGTCCCATACAACATCTTCATTTTCATCAAGTTCTTCTATCAATCCACCTACTGCACCACCGTTTAAAACATTCCCACTATAAACCGTTCCTCTAACAATGTTCCCATTATCTTTAAGTTGAACTGTATAATTACAGTTTCTGCTTGATGTCCACGAATAAGCAATATCTCCATTTTCATCAATCAGATATGCAGTGCTGTTATTTTGCTTATTATAAAGTGTAAATCCGTCAAAACTCTGAGCAGATAGATGAAAAGTTATCCCTAAAATAATAAGACCTAAAATGTTAATTTTTTTCATAATTTTTAAAATTTAGTTAAATTTGTAGTTATAATAATACTTGTTAGACATTGTTAATTATAAATTCCTTCGTTTAGGATGATGTTTTTTTTCATCATAAATTAAAAAACCTAAAGTTTTATTTACAAATTCCTTATAATTAACTTGTTGTTCTTTGGTTAATAATAATTTTATTTGTTCAAAATGCTGGAATGTTAGAATTATTTTTTGTTTCTCAAATACTTGTATTTCGTTTAGGATGGAATCTTCATTATTCTTATTATTGTTTTCCAATAAGCTATTAAAATACAATTTTAATGCATTTTTTTGTTTATATCTTACGGTTTCCATTTGTTGATTGTGTTGCTTTGCAAGTACTAAAAACAAAGATTGCTGGTTACTATCTAATTCCAATATCTCAATAGCTATTGGTCTAAAATCTTTTGGTGGAGGTGGAGGAAATTCAGGATGTTTAGGCTTAGTTATGATAAAAAAACTTATTAATCCAATATTTAATATCATCATAAAAAGTAAAGCCCATTTATAAAATTGTAATTGTTTCATAATTCATAAAGTTTATAGCTTGAAGTAAGAGGTGTTTGGGAAATTATTTCTTCATAGTCTTTTGTATCATTTGTATTGTTTTGTAAATAATTATTTGCAAAGTAAACATTTAAGATTATCAAAATAATGGCAGCGGCAACAAACATTTTCAGCTCAGCCATTGTAATAATTTTGTTTTTCGGAGAATATATGTTGTTTTCAATCTTTAAATAAAGATTTGGATTTGGGATTGCTCTTTCAATTCCATCCAAACTATCCAATAGAATTTTTTCCGATTCTTTCATATTATTATTTATATCCATTTTGTTTACTTTTTACTTTAGACAATTCATTATTTATTTTCCTTCGTTATAATACAAAATATTTAATTTTTCCCTTAGGTTTTTTTTAGCTCTCTGTAATAAAGATTCTGTAGCTTTTAATGAAATTGCCATAATATTTGCCACTTCCTGTCTTGGCAGTCCTTCAATAAAACTTAAAATAAAAGCTGTTTTTTGATTATCTGATAAAGTATCAATAGTCCTAAATAGAATCTTTGCCCTTTCCTTATTCTCCAATAATATTCCAGGATGTTCAAAATCTTGTTTATTTATTTCCGTTTCGCTAATTCTAAAAAATGAAAATCGCTTTTTTCTTTTCAAAAAATTAAGAGAAGTATTAACTGTGATTTTATATATCCATGTACTTACTGAAGATTCTCCTTTAAATGTTGCTGCTTTTTGATGAATTTTCATAAAAACATCTTGCATAACTTCTTCGGCATCTTGTTTGTTTTGAAGATAACTGAGTGATGTATTATATATTTTATTGCAAAATGAATTGTATAGTATTTGAAAAGATCTCTTATCTCCATTGGATATGGATTTTAGTATTTTTTTAAAATCATACATTTATATTAATTGTTTCTCATACTTTTTTTCAAAAAGAGTGTTTCTTATTGCTTTATTGTAACATTAATATTTATATTTCTTTAAATATCCTAAGTCCTTATATTTTTTCAAGAAAGTTAAATAAGCAATAACTTTATCATGTTATGATATTTTCTTAATGTTAATAATTATGGTTTGTTTTAAAATTTATACAGAGTATGAATCGAAGTATTATTACAAAATCCGAGAGTCTAAAAGTTAAACATTAAACTAAAAACTGTAAACTTTAATATTATCTGTATATAATAAATTTATTTTTAATCTCAATAAATTAAGATTTTTTATGTAAATTTGACAAAAATACATTTTTTTATAATTCTCATATTAAATAAAACAAAAAATTATAAATCTTATCATAAAAAAATGAATGAAAATCTTGATTCAAGGGCTAAAAATTTAACATCAGCAGAAGAAGAGTTTGAAAACTTATTACGACCGAATAATTTTAACGACTTTGTAGGACAAACAAAAACATTAGACAATCTCAAAATTTTTATTCAAGCCACCAAACTTAGAAATGAAGCATTAGACCATGTATTATTACACGGACCACCGGGACTAGGAAAAACAACTCTTTCTCATATTATTGCTAATGAACTTGATGTTGACATTAAAGTAACTTCAGGACCTGTATTGGATAAGCCCGGCGATTTAGCAGGATTGCTTACCAATCTTAAAAAAAATGATGTCCTGTTTATTGATGAAATTCATCGGTTAAGCTCTGTTGTTGAAGAATATCTTTATTCAGCAATGGAAGATTACAAAATAGATATTATGATTGAAACAGGACCTAATGCACGTAGTATAGAAATAAATCTTAACCCTTTTACTCTTATTGGCTCTACTACTCGCTCAGGACTGCTTACAGCACCTCTAAGATCAAGATTTGGTATTAACTGTCGTCTGTCTTACTATAATACTGATGAACTTGCAAAAATAATAACACGTTCTGCAAAAATTATCAATGTTCCTATCACTAAAGATTCTATTATGGAAATAGCCCAACGAAGCAGAGGAACACCAAGAATAGCAAACCTGCTCCTGCGAAGAATAAGGGACTTTGCACAAATAAAAGGAAATGGAAAAATAGACCTTAATATAACTCTATTCGGCTTGTCTGCTCTTAATATTGATAAAAAAGGATTAGACGAAATGGATATTAAAATACTTACTACCATTATAGAAAATTTTAATGGCGGACCTGTCGGTTTATCTACAATATCTACTGCTGTATCAGAAGACCCGGGAACAATAGAAGAGGTATATGAACCTTTTCTTATTCAACAAGGATATTTAATGAGAACACCAAGAGGAAGACAAGCTACTGAACTGTCTTATAAACATCTTGGACTAAACAAACATAATAAACAAAAAGACCTGTTTTAGTTGATTTTTGATTAATTTAAACTCGTCAAAGACGAATATCTAATTTATCTACTCACAACATTATTTATTTTTTTAAGGTGTTCATTAGTAAAAATATGCTAAGATGTGTCTCTATTCATTGCTGGTTTGTAATTTCTTTGCAAAATCCGATTAAATATAAATTTTGTTCTAATTCCCATATTTTATGCCTCTAAAACAAAACCTAAAAGAAAAATATACTAATCTTATTAAAAATAAGGCAAAATCATTAGGTTTCTTGGCTTGCGGAATATCAAAAGCAGAATTTTTAGAAGACCATGCTCCTGTTTTAGAAAAATGGCTCAGACAAAATATGAATGCAGAAATGCAATATATGGAAAACAACTTTGAGAAACGTTTAGACCCTCGCCTGTTAGTTAAAGGCACAAAATCAGTAATTTCTTTACTGGTAAATTATTATCCTCCTGAAACTCAACAAAATAATAAAAAGCCAGTAGGAACTTACAAAATCTCAAAATATGCTTATGGAAAAGATTATCATATTGTTATAAAAGATAAACTTAAGCAACTTTCACAATATATCATTGAAAATACAGGAGATGTCAATATAAGAGGATTTGTAGATTCCGCTCCTGTTTTAGAAAGAGCATGGGCAGCTAAAAGTGGATTAGGTTGGATAGGCAAAAACTCTAATCTTATTAATAAAAATTTCGGCTCATTTTTTTTTATCTGTGAACTGCTGACAGATTTGGAACTTGAATACGACCATCCTTTAAAAGAAAATTATTGTGGAAAATGCACAAAATGTATAGATAATTGCCCTAACAAAGCAATTGTCAAACCTTACATACTTGATGCCAACAAATGTATTTCATATCTTACTATTGAATTAAAAAACAAAATACCTGAAAAGTTTAAAGGAAAATACAAAAACTGGATATTTGGCTGCGACACTTGTCAGGATGTATGCCCTTGGAACAGATTTGCAAAACCTCACAAAGAAAACGCCTTTCTACCTAATGCTGCTTTATTAAAAATGAATAATACTGACTGGAAAAGCTTAACAGAAAAGGACTTTAAACTAGTTTTTAACAAATCATCTCTAAAAAGAACAAAATATAAAAATATTGCCAGAAATATTAAATTTTTAACAGATAAATAATAATCTGTTACTCTTTATTAATACTTTAGTATTTTTTTAGCAAAATTTACTCCTTTTTTTATAAAATATGGCAGTTCATTCTTTTTTATTTGTAAGTATATATATTTTTCTGAGCCAAATCCTTTATAAAAACGAGCTAAATTCAAATCATTTGACCCCTCAAAGTCAAGAATAATATCACGCCCTGAATTTTCTTTTATAAAACTATCAATAAGCAAAGACATTGCACCTGTTGATTTGGCTTCTTTATTTGTTGCTGAAAAAAGAAAAATTATCTTTTTTTTGCTCTGTATAAAAAAAGCACCGGCACATAAATCTCCTTTGCTTGTATAAACTCCTGTTATAACAGCTCTGCCTCTGTTGATACAATCATAAATCAAACATCTTAATATTTGATAACTCTTTTTATTAAGTGTGGAAATATTTTTTCCTTTGTTTTTTTGAAATATTTCAATAATATGATCAGGATTGACTTTTTTTCTTACTGACAGATTATGCTCTTTGGCTTTTTTTATATTTCGTTTTATATTATACGAATAATTTTTGTAATTGTCTGTATATGAATTTATTAAATGTAATTCGTAAGTTACGTTAGGAGTACTTATATATGTTTTAGAACTATTTTTATTAAAAGTATTAAGATTAATTTCAACAAATTTATATTTGGAGGGTATTGCTTCTAAAAAAATTTCAACATCTTTTTCTTCAATAATATCTTTTGAAAACACACCAAGTTGTTGTGTAAAAAATGGCTGATACAGATAATTTATTCCTGATTTTTTTCCAATGGTAAGAGGAAAAACAGTTTGATAATCATCTCTGACAAGAGCTTCCCACTTATGGCAAACTATATCAAGATACCATGAATAAGCATATATAGTTTCGTTAAATGACTCTTCTATACATTTATCCCATTTTTTTTTATCAATATCCTGATATTTTAAATATCTTATCACTATATATTTTTATATCCTTAAATATCAAACTATAAGAATGTTTAATATTTATTTTTCAGAGATATTACCAAATTCCAAGATGAGTTTTATATAACCACCTTCCATACTTGGTGCATTTCTATGTTTAATAGTATGCCCGTCATTATTCCACAAAGGTTTTCTGCAAGGAGAGAAATAAGTTCCTAAATTAATACCAAGCATAAATTTATCATTTAAAGGTCTTTTAAAACCAATGCCTAATTCAAAAAGAGGATAATCAGAAGTATATTTTTGACTGGTATTAGGTTCTACAGGACTTTCATAATCATAATCAACATATATAAAGTCAGAAGAATTAGTAAATTCCATAAAATACTTTCCATATCCAATGCCTATATAATCATATATTATAAGTTTATTTTTATTATATAATAAAGCTCCTGCATTAAGAAATCCGGAGACACTGTTTAATTTTATGTTTATATGATTTTCGCTTTGGTCAGTTATAATAGCATAGTTAGCGCTTGCACCAACTAATATATTGCCATTAACTATAATCATTCCTCCTATACCAGCAGAGTATCCAAAGCTGGTATTATCAAAAAAATTTTTCTTATCCAACCCGTAAAGAGCATTTAATTCTGTTCTGATATTATGAGAATTATTATATGCCATTCCCCCATTGATATTAACAAAAAATCCTTTATATGAGTTTGTTTGTGCTAATAAAACACAGCTACTCATCAGAAATAAAAAAGCAAACAGATATTTTTTCATAATTAAAATATATATTTATTATTTAAAAAAATTATTTAATAAAAAACAAAGGTAACAAAATATATAATTATTCATATTTTTTTTGATAAATTTTTATTTCTTTATGTAAAATTATTGTTTTTTAAGCTACTGTAATTACTTGTATTTTTTATGTATTTTTGCTACAAATATTTCTAACAAAAATTAATTTAATATGAAAAAAACAATTAAAATTCTAACAATTTGTTATTTATCAGTATTTGCATTTTCATTAAATACAGCATTTGGACAGGAAACAAAAGATAATAATGCAAGTAAAGAGCTTTCAGTCAAAAAATTATTAAAAAAAGGAGTATATGACTCTACAGCTTTGGATGTGTCTAAAACGTATGTTCATGTTTTTTATAATACAGGATGTGGAAGATGTAGTATGGTAACAAAAGGTTTTAAAAACAGGAATATAGATTTTATAGAATATAATATAAGAAACTCTGAAAACAGAAATGTTATGTTTAGATTAGTAGAGAAAACTAATAAGAGCAGAGGTTTCTCATATCCTGTTGTTGTAGTTGACGATTCTGTTTATTATAGTATTCCTGATTTGGGAAAATTTATAAGTGATACAGGAAAAAAATATGGTAAAAAAAAGTGAGTTATAAATAATATCAATCTGTTGCTTTTAGTTTTAATTTAGGATACAGATTTTAATAATTTCCTTACGAATTTAGATAATATTCTGAAAAAAATTTCGTTGTTTAATTAAATAGGGCTAAATTTGTATTTTAAACTTATTTTAGCAGGTTATACAGATAAAAATATTAAATAA
>Ga0075124_10001283_pt1 | contig 11753 bp, 7 predicted proteins | sample AntAceMetag02UKS_FD_69809 | JGI IMG/M metagenome (GOLD analysis project Ga0075124, IMG submission 69809) | Saline lake microbial communities from Ace Lake, Antarctica - Antarctic Ace Lake Metagenome 02UKS | ecosystem: Environmental > Aquatic > Non-marine Saline and Alkaline > Saline | place... | reverse complement strand
GTAGTGATTTTCCAGAAACTGTGTCCAAACCATTTCATTTTGATCATAATATCAACCTCCAAAACAATAATTCTATTTAAGGATAAAGCTGGCAAGAAAACTTTTACGGATATATACAGCCTGATAAGGGCATAATTCATGACAGCACATGCATTTAATGCACTTATTATAGTCAATTTCCGGAGTGGGCTTGTCTGGAGTTATTGATATCGCCTGTACTGGGCAACTATCTCTGCATACTCCGCAGAGACGGCATTTATTATTGAAATCAGGATAATAATTGAAAGTATTTCTGAAAATATCCTGCAGGAATTTTGGTGAATGCTGGATGATTTTGATCAATGGACTTAATCTTTTGATTTTAACATTCTTAAAAGTAAAATTCTTCCATTGAGCATCGAATTCTATTTCATTTTCACTAATTCCTTCTTCTTTCAGGCACTGGCTGATATAGGAAATATGTTCAGCCTTAAAGCCCATCATTGCTGCTGCCTGTGTGTCCAGAGCTGCTCCGCTCTCACTTGCCATCATAATGCCAAAATTTCTTATTTCTCCCGCTGAAGGTCCTTCACCCTCCATACCAACTATCCCATCAAGGATATTGAGAACTATCTGCTTTCTGCTGAGCCTGTATATATCGCAGATCACCTGGCTGAAATCTGTTTGAGTGGGAAATTTACTGTGGTAATCTGATTTTTTTAAACCAGGGATCAAGCCATACAGATTCTTAATGCAGCCGGTATAGTACATTAGCGAATGAGTTTTATATTTAGCAAGATCAATCACAGCATCAGCTTTATAAAAAGTCTGGGCAATATTATATTCTCTATTTTCAATAGATTGGTTTACAATCCCCTCAGTATTAAAATTGATCAGTTTCACATGATAATAATGGCATAATTCTTCCATACCCGTTTTCTGCCAGGTGAGATTTACTGGTAATGATCCACCCGGACTGTCACCCAGCCAGATTTCCTTGCCCATTGTTTGCAGAATGATGATCACTGCTTCAACTACTGCCGGGTGAGTTGTCACTGCTCGATCTGGAGGATATGGTCCTAAAAGATTTGGTTTCAAAAGCACTGTTTGGCAATTTTTTAGTTTTTTTTCCAGATTCAGTTCAAAGAACACATTTTCAATAAATTTGCTGATAGCGGGTAATTCATATTCAGAAATCTTCTGGATAAATACTTTCATTATTACTCCATAAAAAGAATCAGCCCCTTTGCAGGGCTGAATAGTTTATTTAAATGCTTCTATTCCTGAAAAATCTCTCTTCAGATCAAAGCTGGCTAATATCCGGTCATCATCATCAAGTTTATTCTTCGTGATACATCGTGCTGTCAATTCACCCAAACCAGGTCCCAGCATGAATCCCTGTCCGCACATGCCAACCAGGTTAAAGTAATTCTTAATTCCTTCCGGAAAACCTACGATGGGAAAACCATCAGGAGTCATGGGATATTGTCCTCTCCAGCTTCGGCGTATTTTCAGGTTTGCCAGTCGCGGATACAGTTTCACCATTCTTTTAGCAATCTGGGGGAAATAAACTGATGTGCTTTCGCTGCAGGTGCCTAATATTGGTGGATCAGGAGTGATGCAGAAGACTACCTGTCCTTCATTATTCTGATAAAAATAATAGTTTTTAGAACCTTTGGCAGGACGCAAATCAACCACCATAGGTTCAAAGAATCTTTGAACTGGTTCCGTGATCGCTGCTTCATGACAGTCAGGTTGCACCGGCAGGTCCAAACCAACCATTTTTCCAATTTCTGCCGCCTGATTTCCTGCTGCATTTATTACGTAATTCGTTGTATATTTTCCACTATCAGTTGTGATAACACCATTCTTCAGATTAATGCCTGTAACTGTCTCATCAAAGAAAAATTCAACTCCCAAATCCTTGCAGATGAAGTAATAAGCATTTGCTGCCAGCAGGGGAGAGGCTGAGCCATCTTCTGGTGAATAGGTAGAACCCAATAGTCCATCCAAATTGATACCAGGAACCAGCTTATTATATTCCTTTGGGCTTATCCATTTGATATTTAAACCAAAAGAATGTTGAACCTTCATCAGGTCTTTAAGCATCTTCTCATCTTTTTTATTATATGCAGGAAAGCTGTAGCCATTGCTCATCCAGCCAATATCATAGCCATATTCCTTTTCCATCTGTGAGAATATTTCTATAGAGCGCTGACTTATCTTGATCTTGCCATAATCTGAATGGGTAGCGCGAATCCCACCAATTGCTTTCTTGGCATTCTTCTGCCCTGGTGATGCCTGATTATCTATCACAGCTACCTTTAGTCCACTGTCAGCCAGTGATTTTGCTGCTGGCAGTCCCACTGAACCCGCACCGATCACGATTACATCATATACTTTATTCATCATCACCTCCCTCTGCTCCGGCGTAAATTCCTAAAGGCACTTCCACATAAGCAGGACGTTTGGTGTTTGCGACAACCTTATCAGCAGGGATTCCTTCCTGTCTCATCAATTGACGTATCAGACTGTCGCAGGTTTTTGCTCCACAAGGTCCCATACCTGCTCGAGTGATAGCCTTGATCTGATTAAGGTCAGTGACCCCCTTTTTGATCAATTTCCTGATCTCTCCAGCAGTTACGCGTTCGCATAGGCAGATCATGGCGTCGTCATCGAGTTTATCAGGCATAATAACCTTTGACAATGGAGCTGATACTGATTCATCCTGAATTCTTATACCAGCTATCAGTCGGGCAATTGCTGCGGGTGCTTTGATCTTGATCAATTGAGTTTTGGTTTTGTGTCCAGTCATCACCTGTACCACATCCATCATTCCCAGGCTTTTTCCTGTAATATCCACGGCATCAATTTTATCACCTTTTATGATGGCAAAATTTCCTACTTCATAAGGCAGAGTCACTATCGGCATATCAGCATCTTTGCGGTAATCTGCTATAGTGATCGCTAAGCCGGGACAGATACGCACACATTCTCCGCAGCCAATGCATTTCCCTTCAAAATAAGGGAGTCCCATAATCGGATTATTATGTAAATGAATAGAATTTGTAGGGCAGATATTACTGCACGGGTTGCAGGGAATTTCCTGACGGCAGTGCATAATAGGCATCACACCTTCATGAATATCTATATATGCTGTTTCTAAAACTTCCCCTGGATGAGATTTAAGTATTTCGGCTTTTTCATACCAGGCTTCCGGTATTTCCGGTGCATCAACACCCAGAAATCTGGCAATTTTCACACCTGTGATCTTGCCATTATACATGGCAGAAGAAGCTTCGGCTATTTCGGAAGCATCACCCGCTGAAAAGACTGTGATTCCAGCTTTCTCCGCTGCCAGAGTGAATTCACTCACAGGTTCCAAACCAACCGCTATTAACACAGTATCACAGGTAAAGGATTTCTCTGTGCCTTTAATCGTCTCAAATTTATTATTTATTCCGGCAATAGTGATAGATTCCACTTCTTCTTCACCATTAGCAGATATGATAGTGTGCGATGTATAAATTGGCACACCCAGCCTTTGCAGCTTATCAGCATGAACCTGATATCCACCGCAGGCAGGCATTGCTTCCACCAGTCCCACAACTTCTATTCCAGCCTGTAAAGCATGATAGCCAGCTATCAATCCCACATTGCCACCACCAATGATAAATAACCGTTGCGTGGGACGAACCAGATCGCGGTTTACCAGAGTTTGGAATGCTCCTGCACCATATATTCCACCTAAAGTATTTCCCGCAAAGCGCAGAAATTTCTCTCTAGCTCCAGCAGTATTTAAGACTAATTTCGGCTTTACTATTTTATATTCACCATCTTTGAGAACTCCCACTTTCTTATCATGGAACACATAAATGGCTGTACTGTTTGTCCAGGTCTCTATATCTTTTGTTTTAGAAATCTCTTCTGATAGTAATTTACCAATATCAATACCACGCGTGCCTGCATAAGAATCTGCCACTGAGCCGAAAAACTTATGAGTCTGCAATACGAGCTTTCCACCCAGTTCATTTTTATCATCCACGAGTATAGCTGAAATACCATATTTTGCCAGTTGCAATCCTGCCGAAAGACCGGCAGGTCCTCCACCGATTATCAAAACGTCAGTTGCTATTTCCTCAATATCGTGCATTTTGGGTTCTGCTATTGCTTCCGGCAGTTCCGGCAAACCCTCCACACTTTCCACTATCATATTTTCGGTCAATGTTGTCATGCACGATTTCACTGGCTTACCATTGGCGATAACGGTACACTTGGCACATTGACCATTTGCACAGAATATGCCAAGAGCAGAACCATCTTTGTGATGATGACCAAATACTTTGATCCCATTGGCAAATAGAGCTGTGGCTATCATCTCGCCTTTCTCAGCCTGCAGAGGCTGATTATTCCAGTAGAAAGTGATCTGCGGTCGCTCAACAACTGGTAGAATGGGATGCTGCCTGATCCTATTTCCACTCATAACTATCTCCGATTAATATTTTTTCAGCATACATTTTTATCTTGATTGACCTTGTCAAGCGAAAAGCAGATTGGTATCTTTTACCACGTTCACAGTGTTCACCATGTCTACTGTGAAAATTATCAAAAATCACAAACCCATCCAAGTCATCCGTGCACCGCCAGTGTACTCGCAGGTGGGGCGCAGATGACGAGCATTGCTCTTCAATTACATATTTCCTTGTGCTCAGAGCTTTCTATGGTGAAATATTTTGCATTACTATAATTTTACTTTTTTGGGTGAGGGTGAAGCGTAATTTGAATTTGGACTTGACAAATTTCATTGAAAATCTATTCAATTTGAACATCAAAAAAACCTTGCGGATGGCTTAGATGAATTGAAAATGATTGGAGATTAGGATGAAGTTTGAAGATGTTATGGACGCATTTGAATTTGTAAGTTCTAATTATGAAACCGTAAATATGGCTTTGATCTCGTTAGAAACTGGTGAAATCTATTACGTTTCCGAGTGGGGAGAATCTAATGAATTACCTGATAATTATGAAGACAGGGCTTCCTATGCCCCTGTCCCTCACAAAAATGAATTAAATCTTGGCCAGAATTTGGTGTTTGAATTTGCTGTTGACAATATGGAAGATGAATATGATGAAGTAGTCAGAATATTTCGCAGAAGAGGTGCCTATTCAAGATTTAAAGAGCTGTTAGAAGATTTAGGTAAGCTGGAAATGTGGTTTGAATATGAAGATAGGAAGAAAAAAGAAGTGCTTCGGGAATGGTGCCTCGATAATGATATAAAAATTGATGATGATCCTAAGTAAAACCTTGCGGATGGTCTTGACCTCCGCAATGGTTGTCACTGAAGTTTCAGGTAATAATTGTTATGCAAACTGTCCGCTGCCATTGCGAAGGTCGAAGAACCATTCGCAAGGTAGCTTAGTTGAATAAAAAATGATTGGAGATTTAAATGAAGTTTGATGATGTTATGCAGGCATTTTTTCATGTTGCCTGTGACTCACCGTTTAATAATGAGGCTGCGGTCTCAAGAAAAACTGGTAAGGTTTATTTCATGTCTGATGATTATCAGGAAGAATTACCAGAAGATATTTGGGATAATTCTAAATATATAAGTGTCCCTCACTGGAATGAACTGGGCATGGATACAAGGTTAGTATTTAATTTTGCCAGGGAATGTATTCCTGAGGCTTATGATAAGATACGGGAAATATTCAGCCGAAAAGGTGGGTATAGAAGATTTAGAGTATTTCTGATTAAAACGGAGACTTTGCAGTTATGGTATGACTATGAGAATAAGAAACAGGAAGAAGTGGTGCGTAAATGGTGCCTTGAGAATGAAATAAGTATTGATGATGAATAGGGTGGAATGAAGATTTTACCACAGAGGCACAGAGAGCACAGAGAAATGTAAGGTGAAAGGGGAGATGGGTGCGTAACCAGACCATCCCTGGTCTGAATTTTGCGTACTTAGAGCTTCCAACTCTTGATTTTATAATAGAAATAATGTTTGGAATTATTAGTCGTTGCTATTGCGAAGTTGCAGGCACCATCTGTTAGGAGGCTTAGAAGGTTAAATGTCATCCTGTTTATTCTTTTTCTTAAGAGCTGGGCTAAGATAATGTGTAGCATAAGCCTGCTCAATGAGAGGGGCACCTGATTTACTGAATTTCAGTTTTTTGCCTTTGTTCTTACCCCAGCCATTATAAGCGGTATAAGAGGGACGATAATTATTCTCTTTAGAGAAATCACGTAAAATCTTCATAATTGTGGAAAGCTTCTTCAGGTTTACCTGGCATACCTGCTCCAGATATGCTACTTGTCCTTTTCGCCAGTTTTCATAGTCATTTGCTTTCAAATAGCCAAGCTGCATTAGTAAATCTACTGGAGCGATATATTTTTTCTCAAAGATCAATTGAGCAGCCGCTTTGGTGATTTTGGTTTTTAATTCCTGATTATTCATTGTTTAATTATTTTTCCCACAGCATTTTTTATATTTCTTGCCTGAGCCGCAAGGGCAGGGATCATTTCTACCAATTTTCTTCCCTTCTCGTACAAAAGGCTGCATAGGTTGATACGGCTCGTCAAAATCCTGGTACTGAACATTATCTATTTTGCTATCATTAGATTGTGATCTAAAGAAATATTTTTTGCTATCAAGATAAGAGAGTTCAATATCTTCATATTCTTCCAGTTCGATACACTCCCACCAATCAGTAGTATTGATTTCTGCATCGAATTTTTTCATCCATTTTAAATCAGCAGGTTGCTTGTCTAAATTATTAATTATTTTGCGAGTTTCCTCAAAAGGTACAATATATTCACTAACCAGATTAGCCTGATATGCTAACTCGATTTCAGGATAAAATTCTTTTGCCTGTGCCAATTTGCAGGCTTCAATCAAATTATTCCAAACGGGTTCAGCATCTTTTTCCAGATTATCAAACAATCTTTTTAAAATTGCAAAATATTCTTTCTTCCCGATTTCATTATATTTGTATATAATAATGAAGCAATCCAAAAATGCTGAACGGATATCTGCAGGAACTTCTTTATTTAAAATATTTTCGGTTAAAAGACTATGATCACCATTGTAACATGAAGCTAATATCTCACCTAAGCTGATAAGGGTAAATTCAAAAATAGCATCATTAGAAGATATACCAGATGTAATGAACCTGATTATAGTGGGGAAAGCAGATTTTTCTTGAAATTGTCCCAGAAGATAACAGGCTAAAATGGGACCAATGAAATCAACATCTTTGCATTCATCGGGATTTTCAGAAGTCCAATCGAGTAATTTAAGCAATTCAGGGATAATAACATCTTTGTTTTCAGCAGCTTTTGCTAAAGCTTCTGCCGGGTAATATCCTCTAAAAAACACAAGTTCTTTGATTATTTCTTTAGCAGTAACTGGCATTCCGGCATAAAAACTATGTTCTTCCTGCTTTTTTTGAAAACATGACCAGCAATTTGTTTCCTTTATCACATCATCAATTAGAGTAGTTTTTTTAAATGAATTGTCCCCATCATAACCTGTTTCAATTCTATTCATTGTTTGATCATAGGGTAGTTCATTAGCGTCAACTAAATTATCTTTATAAGCCAGCTTGATCTTATCAGTAAATTCTGATATTCCTGCTATAGTGCAGGCATCAATCAAACTATACCAGAGATACGATTTTTTTCTTTCTAATTCTTCAAAAATATATTGATATCCATCAATCAATTCTTCTCGACTGATTTTTTCATTTTTATATAATATTATATATGTATCCAGATATGCCACTCGCACATATTCATCATATTTATCACTGGTGGAAACAAAATTTAGCGTAGTTAATTCACCATTAAATACTGATGCCAGAATGCGAGCCAGAGCTTCTGTTACCATATCTCCGGTAAAATTATAAGAATTACCTTCTAAGATGCTAAAAAATTCTGTTATCAAGGGGAAAGCGGATTTATCTCGAAATTGCGCCAGTAGATAAAAAGCATAACTGTATCCAAAGTTATGCGTTGATTCTACTATATATGAAATATTCACAATTGATTTCTTGAGCATTTTTATCAGCTCAGGAGATATTTCTTCCTTACGGTTAATAGCCTCTCGCAAGGCTTCTTCTGGATAATAGCCCCGAAAATATTCCAGCTCTCTAATTATTTCTTTTATTTCCATAATTTTCTTCCTTTAGTTTTAATAAGAAATTTTCCTCAGATTAGTCAAATATTTTTTTTTCAAAATACTACTTTCAAAATTTTTAATTATGGGAGATCAGGTTTCTTTAGAGTTCAGCAGGCGATAAATCTGGGTGCGGCTGATATTTGCCAGGCGTGAGGCAGCGGAGATTTTATTATCAGCAGCTTTGAGGAGTTTTTTGGCATATATTTCATCAAGATTGGCATTGAATTGGTGCCGGTATTCTTTGTAATCATCCCAGTTAAGCGGAATATTATCTTCCAGGGAATAATTATTGTGCAGAGCAGAACCTTCAAATAGATCAAGCGTAAGTTGATCACCCTGGCAGAGCACCATGGCGCGTTCTATATCATTTTCCAGTTCACGAATATTACCATGCCAGGTTTTGTTCTGCAACAGTTGCAGAGCCGGGGCGGATATACCGGAAACATTTTTACCAAAACGGTCATTATAGTGATCAATGAAGTGTTTCACGAGCAGGGGAATGTCCTGTCTTCTTTTATGAAGTGAGGGCAGATCGATTTTGATAACTTTGAGACGATAATAGAGGTCCTGCCTGAAGGAGCCATTTTCAATCGCTTTTTCCAGAGAGCGGTTTGTGGCAGCAATGATGCGGACATCTACCGGGATGATCTTATTTGAGCCCACGGGAGTGAGTTGTCTTTCCTGTATTACCCGCAATAGCTTTGCCTGCAGGGCAACGGGCATGTCACCGATCTCATCAAGGAAGAGAGTACCACCTTTTGTGGCTTCTATCAAGCCTTTTCTATCGCTGTCAGCTCCCGTGAATGCACCTTTTACGTAACCGAAAAGTTCACTTTCCAGCAGGGCTTCGGGAATGGCAGCACAATTTAAAGGTGTAAAAGGTTTATCAGCCGCATAGCGTTTGTGAACTGCCCGGGCAACGAGTTCTTTTCCTGTACCGGTATCGCCGGTTATAAGCACATTAACGTTATGAGAAGCAACCAGATTTATAAGCTGAAAAACTTTTTGCATTTCAGGACTGTTGCCAATGATGGAATCATCAAATTTCTGGTCATTTTCAATGAGTTTATCAAGCTGCTGGCGTCTGATATTCTGGATCAGGACAGCTTTTTCAAAGGCGGAGCGTCCCTGAACTAGAATTGAGGCAAGCAGCTTTTGTTCCTGATCACTAAAGGTGCGGTTTGATTGAGCATCAGAATAGATAACGCCATGGACAGTTTCCTGCAGGATGAGTGGATAGCAGACTGCTGAGCGCAATCCTAAACCAAAAATACTGGAATGAATATCAAACTCGACTTCGGATTGCAGGTTATTAAGGAAACTGATCTCATTTTTTTCCAGGGTTTCCTGCAGTATAGTCTGACTTACCTGGATGCTTTCTGTGTCGAGTTGCAACAGGTTTTTGTCGATGCCCTGCCGGGCGATAAATTTGCCATCCTCCCAGGCAAAAAAGACGGCTCTATCAAGCTGGGAGATGCGGATTATGCCCGAAAGCACTGCCTCCATGATCTGGGGGAAATCTACTTTATCATGGATAAGCGAAACCACATCCCAGAGTAATTGCAGGTGCTGGGGAGTAGTTGATATTTCAGACTGAGTAATATTTTCCAGAGGCTTAAAGCTATAGATATCTAAAAGGCTTTTTATCTCTTTTAGAATGCGTTTATCTTTCTGGTCATATTCTGCGAGAGTTATCTGGGCAGTAAAGGTGATATATAGCCAGCTATCATCAATTCTGGAGAGTTTTTGCACTGCTTTGAGCACTGAGTTCACAGTAGGATTTATCAGAGCGTCGATGAGCTCTTGGTAAAGTGGTTTTTTGATGAGTTCAGCAATATGATATGATTGCTTAAGCTGTCTATTATGCCAGGAATAGAAAAAGAGAGCGAGCAGCAGATCAGGGCTGTACTCTGTCATGGGTGAATTGCTGATGGTATCTGCCAGTTTCCGGGCTTTATCAGCGTCCAGGAATTGCAGGATCATCAAAGCATGGGCAGCCAGTTCCTGATATAGAGGCGGGTTCTGCTTAAGGTATTTATCAGCGAGGAATTGCTCAATGATGGTTATCAGATTATCATTATCACCAAGGGCAAATCTGGCAGTAATGGCAATGAATTCTGCCTGATAGCGGAAGGGCTGCAATTGCATTTTGTCTGCATTTTGAGCAGCATTCTGGGCATAAGAACGGGCACGTTTCCATTGAGCTTTGTGCAAAAAGATGTCAGCCAGGTTGATTTCTGCTATCAGATGGTAGTTCCGGGCAAATTCACTATCTTCATTCGTTTCCGTGATCCGTATCATTTCCAGATATATCTGACTGGATTGATTATAGTCATTTTTTTGGTAATGGACAGCGGCAATATTATTAAGGCAGCGCAGCACAGCTTTTGTATTAGATGCAGAGCGGAAGAAGTCCAGTGCCTGCTGATGAGCAGAAATGGCTTCATCGAGCTGCTCATTTTCCTGATAGGCAAGAGCAATATCTGCGGCGATCGTGGCAGCCTGAAGAGTGTCAGGCTGAGTCTTGATCTGTCGGTATATCTCAATTGCCAGAGCTGGATCACCCAGTTTTCGTGCCAGAAATGCTTTTGCCTTTTGCAGGTTAAAATCAAGTTGCTGCCAGCTCAATCTGGATTCCAGAAGGGTGATAGACTGCCAGGCAGAAATGAAGAACCCTTTTTGCTTGAATATCCTATATTGCAGATTGATCTGCTGAATAGCTGTGACATTATCTCCCCGGAGAATGGCTATCAAGGCAGCATGTAGATGAAATTGATTTGCAGAAGCTATATTTTGAAAACTTAGCAGAGTCTCATCTGGCAGAGGCTGGGGATTTGAGTAATTTGTCGTAAATTCACTGGCTGAAAGAGCGATATTCCCTTTCTGTAATGCTGCTGTGATCTGTGAAAGCCAGTCACTATCCAGTAATTCAGCCAGTTTGAGGGGTAGAGCATGGCTTAAAGCAGCAGAAAGCTCAATCAGTTCATAATGATCAGAAGTTGTTTCTGGCAGAACTTGAGAACGCAGCCAGAGACGGGTGGACGCAATCGAAAGAGAATCTGTAGGGACAATATCTGGCAATGAGGCTGAGGTGGAAAGCAGATAGGAATTAAACTCAGCAGACTTCACTAAATGAGCCGGGAAGCTGGCATCGATTCTCAAAATATGAGTATCGGGACGCAATTGCATTTTATTAAAGAAGGGGGAATTTGTATTATTCTGGATAAGAACGATATAAGCCAGTTCAGCAGGTAAATCAATCAGATCACTAAGGTTCTTCAATTTACCATCAGTAAGTCTTTGAAACCGGGCAAGAATATCTTCAGGTTGATCGATGAGCTCATGATCACTAATGATAATAGCAGGTTTACCGGAATTTTCAGATAGCAGCATAAACTGATTGATGACCCTGTGGGGTTCATCATCCGGATTGATAGTGAGGTTTCTATCCTGCATAAGCTTGCCAGCCATTTCCTGCTGGGCAGGGAATAGATGATCATCAATAATGCTCCAATTAAGCTGAGGAGTAATACCTGAGAGTTCACCAAAATATTGTAATGCCTGAACTGCTGAAGGACGAAGTGAAGGATCATA